>Ga0256405_10012730_pt1 | contig 10329 bp, 8 predicted proteins | sample RumenRJG_02DNA_FD_189096 | JGI IMG/M metagenome (GOLD analysis project Ga0256405, IMG submission 189096) | Bovine rumen microbial communities from Lethbridge, Alberta, Canada - RJG_02 | ecosystem: Host-associated > Mammals > Digestive system > Stomach > Rumen | place: Canada: Alberta | collected... | reverse complement strand
CCCGCCATGTAATCCAAGAAAATCGCCGGCCTGACTCAAATCTATTCTGTTGTTTGCAAGTTCTAATCCGTGATTAAATGGGTCAGTGTATTTATCAAAACTATGAGTAATTCCGGATGTATTAAATAATGATATGACCGCATTACCATCCGGAGCATATCTTAACATACCCGTTAATTTACGTCCATCTTTTGAATACTGTTGTTTTAATAAGAACGGAGCCCCATCATTAAGAGCATGCAGCGCAGGTCTTGAGCGCAGCATATATATTGCATCTTTTTGTTCTTTTCTTTCTTTTATAAACTTAAATTTATCCACCCAATCATGATGAACAGCAGAACGAGATTTAACAAAAACATTTTTTGTTTTTCTATCATAACCGGTAGAGCCTAAATCATCTCCCGCATATATTGTAGGTATTCCCGGAGAATTTACCAAGAATTTATCCATACCAAGCGAATTATTCAACACAGGATCCATTGCTACTTTAAACGTTTCATTAAATAATTTGTCTTTTAATTTTTTGTCAATTGGATATCTTTTTGAGTAAACACTTTTTTCATATTCATCTAATACTAATTGAATAACTTTATGAACTTCTTCGGCACCAAAATTATCCGCCTCATAATTCATACCTTTGTATTTACCTGCGGCAAATTCAGCTATCACATTTTTTAAGCCCATAAATAGCGCATCTTTTTTACTTGAATCGATTACAGCTTTACATTCTGCATCCTTTGTATTTTCAAGTATTTCTATAGCTTTATAAAAGGCTGCGTGCAAGGCTTCTCCTCTAGCTACAGCCATCGAGCTAACAGAAGAGTAGTCAAAATTCTTCACATTATAATCACTTGCTTCAATCTCAGGATTCAACACAACAAACGCACGTCTTCTGTTTTCCTGTTCCTTAGAAGTATATGAATTATTCAAATTTGCATAAAACAATTCCATATCCAAAGACAATACATGATTAATTCTTGGCTTATCATGGTTATCAACAAAGGTATATGATTTTAGAATAGAGTCATATGGACCGGAATAAAGAAAATCTTCTGCACTATCATCAGTACCCCGTCTAAAGATATTATACATTCTATCTTCTTGATTAGTTCCCCAATCCTCGCCATCATCACCTTTTTTACCAAATATTGCAGCAATATTTGTAAAATAATTAGAATAATTAGCAACTGAATCTATACCTGATTCTCTAAGAAGCTTTCTTACAATATCATTTCTATATACAAAATTTCCGTTATCATAATATTTCTTCCATACAAAACGATCTGAATGAGCGCCATCACCTTTACGATGTAAGTCAACTTCATCAGTAACTTCAGCCACTATGTATGAATTTGGATTTTGAGAACGAACACCGTCTGCCAGCGATTTTAATACATATATAACACGCTCCCAATTATCTTCAAATGAATCTGCACCATTTCTCAATGCATCCATATTTGAAAAATCTTTTGCTGCATCTATTCTCCAGTCTATACCGGATTTCGTTCTGTCAACAATCATTTCTGCCATTTGGAAGCTTTTTAAATTTGTTCCTTCTATCATTCTGTAAATTGAATTTACTAATGCTTTTTTATCCTTATCAGAAATTTGATTTATACCATTTCTTAATTTGATAATCAATTCTTCAGCTTCACGTTCTTGAGATGAATATTTTATATTAAGACCGTTTAGAGATTTTTTTCGCATTGCATCATAATCATATGACACTCCGCCCATATCTTTATTTATTGAGGTCTCAACATCCGGAAACAGACCTTTTACAACAGCATATTTTGCTATTTCTTGAGTTATAATAGGCAAGACATACTTACCATAATCTGAAGGTTCTTTTCCATTATCTAATTTCAAATCATCAGGCAGTTTTTTATTTACTTCATTTATAATTTCTTTTGCGAAATTAAACATCTGATTTGTATATACATGTGTTGTAAGATTATACACATCTTTATACTGCTCAGTTAAATGAGGATTATTATCCTTCAATAATTCAAATCTCGATTTACCTATATATTTCGCTTTTGTTGCACGATTAGTTATGTAAGGAGTAGAGAATAAAGCTAATATATCTTTTCCGAATTCCGTACTTTCTAAAGGATATGACATAATGCCATCAAGAATTGTTTCATTATAACTATACCCGGGGTTCGCATCACGAAGCAAATATTCATTTTCAATAACATGATTCACAACACTGTCATTTACGCAATCATTTATTTTCTTTGGAAGCTTGTTATCTGCTATATTTTTTTGAATTAGCGCATTTGCTTTTGATGAATCTTTTGTATCAATACCTTTTAATGTTTGTGCAACATATAAATTTAACAATTGATTAGTTTTTCCTGTCCAATATTTTAAAGAAGAAACAGCATAATCTAAAACCTCACAGCGTTTTTGAGCTTTATATGCATAATATTTATCTCTTTCAAGAGGAGACATGTTCATCGCATCTTCTACATCTTCATTTGAATCAACATAATCGAATTTGGCGATATCAGCATTTGAATCCCAAGTATAAAAACCGCCGTCAATCTTGTTTTCAAAATCAAAACCTTCAAATTTTGTAACTATTCTTGTTCCCATATAAGAATCAAGCGGAATAAAAGGTTTGCCATTCTTTACAAGTCTTTTATTTAATTCATTTAAATTATCAATATTGGCCTTGTAAGTATCAAACTTTACAGGGAAAGCATACGCAATCACAGTATCATTATGAGTTCCATACAATAAAGGATTTGAACCGTTAGGTTTTGCATACTTCTCTATTAGCAAATTAGGATCTTTTATCTGTTCTTCAGAAACTGTATCATTATTGTATACTTGAACATATGTCAATTCATCTTTTTTATAATTCTCATTATTTTCCCAGGTAATATTCCCGTTTTTATTCTGAACCGGAACCATTGGAGGATTAACCAATTTATGACGAATATGTTCGGATTTTTTGCCAAATACACCTATCTTCGCAGACATATCCTTCAAACTTGAGCACTTAAACCAATCAAAAAATACATCATCGGCACCGTGCTTCAATATACTTTGAATATGTATACCACTCATACCTTCACTGGTCAGAGCAGAATCAGCAACAAGGGTTTTACCCTTTATAAACAAATCTTTCTGGAATTTAGAAAATGTGTCGACATTGTTAGCTATTGAAGAAAACTGAAATCCACTTTCAAGCCAATATCCTGCAGAACTTGTTCTATCACCTGAAGCATGCGGTAGTAAAAATATTCTGTTATATAAATCTAAACGTCCGTCATTAAGAGCTTTATGCACACCGGCCAAGGAGCCGCCAACATGATTGGCAAAATTTTTAAATACATTTAAGTCACGTTCTGCATTAGGATTTGGAACAATATTACCGTTTTTATCATACTTATATCTGACATCATAATTATCGGCACCTATCAAAATTGCAGCCCCTGCACTGCTCGAGCCATCCCCATGCGGAACAACGATATTAAATATCTTGTCTCCTCTATCGGAAGTTCTCACATCAACCAAATCTCCGGCATCAACTTTATAAATAGGAATTGCGCCCGGATTTGATTTTGGCACAAGGCTATAATGATATGCAAAAGGAGCGTTTCCGTATCTCCCAAAAATATAATCTAAATCTATCTTATTTTTGCCGGGTTCAAGTTTTATTGAATCTTTTCCGTCCAATATATTTCTATATTTTATATCGAAACTGTTTGTATCATAATTTCCATTTTTATCCGGAGCAACAGGATAAACCTCCAAATAACAGTCATAACGATTGCTATCATATGGATAACTCCATTCGTAATACTTCTCACCATATTCATCTTTTTTGCGTTCAAAACCCGTAAAGTTAGGTTTATTTAAAGATTTTATATTATTATTGAAAACTACTTTCACTACTACTCCTTGCTGCCAATTGTATAACAATTGTAAAGACTTTATTTTGCCATAATAACTATCAATATTAAGAAAATTTTACATAAATATACTTCTGTTTACATTAATAACACAAAAGATTGCTATTTTCTTTTTTAATTTTATAATAATAATTGTTAAAAACACAATTATTATGTGTAAGCATAGGAGAAAACAATGCTAATGACAGAACTAAAATGCGACATTAAAGATATTAATCTCGCAGAACAAGGTGAGAATCAAATTGAGTGGGCGTTAAAAGATATGCCTGTACTTAAAAAGATTAAAGAAAGATTTGAAATAGAGAAACCTTTTAAAGGACTAAGATTGTCAGCATGCTCTCACGTTACTAAAGAAACAGCTGCATTATGTTTGACAATGCAAGCAGGAGGAGCAGATGCCATTCTTGTAGCATCAAACCCTTTATCTACACAGGATGACGTTGCCGCTGCATTAGTTAAATACCATAATATTCCGGTATTTGCAGTAGCAGGAGAGACAACAGAACAATATAAATCACATATTAGAGAAGCAATAAATCACCACCCTGATTTAATAATAGAAGACGGATGTGATTTAGTTTCTACAATTCATATAGAACACCCTGAATTGGCAGACAATGTAATTGGTTCTACAGAAGAAACAACAACAGGTATCATCAGACTTCAAGCAATGGAAGCTGAAGGAAGATTAAGATTTCCTGCTGTTGGAGTAAACACAAGTTTAACTAAACACTTATACGACAACAGATACGGTACCGGACAAAGTTCTATCGACGGTATCTTAAGAGCTGCCAATATACTTATTGCAGGAAAAACTGTTGTAATCTCCGGATACGGATGGTGCGGCAAAGGTTGTGCACTAAGAGCAAAAGCTATGGGTGCAAACGTAATTGTTTGCGAAGTCGATCCTCTAAAAGCTCTTGAAGCTGCAATGGAAGGATATAGAGTAATGCCTATAGCAGAAGCAGCAAAAGAAGGTGATTTATTCTTAACTGTTACAGGCGACAAACACGTTATTGATGTTAAACATTTATTGTCAATGAAGGACGGGGCGTTTGTTGCAAACGCAGGACACTTTGATTGGGAAGTTAATGTAGGTGATTTAAGAGCTTACACTACAGAAATCAGACAAATACGACCTAACCTTGAAGAATATAAATTAAATAACGGTAAATCAATATACGTATTAGCTCAAGGCAGATTGGTAAATCTATCAGCTGCTGAAGGTCATCCGGCAAGTGTTATGGATATGAGCTTTGCAAACCAAGCTTTAGGTATGGAATTTATCGTAAAAAACAGAGGTAAATTACAAAATAAATTACATACACTTCCTCACGAAGTTGATGTAAAAATTGCAGAACTAAAACTTCAATCTATGGGAATATCAATTGACAAATTAACCCCGGAACAAGAAGAATATCTGCATAGCTGGAACATAGATTAATTTCTTTTTAAATATCATAAAAGCCGTTCGTTATATAACGGACGGCTTTTTTATTTTTTACAAGATGTTTTTATGGTACAATACTTTCAAGTGAAAGAAAGGACATACAAATGACACAACAAATTATAGTATCAGGGATGAGACCTACAGGAAAATTACATTTAGGACATTATCTTGGTGTAATCCAAAATTGGGTTGATTTACAAAACAAATATGATAGCTATTTTTTTGTTGCAGATTGGCATGCACTAACCACAAAATACGATAAGACAGAAGAATTAAAACAAGACGTAATTGAAGTTGCAATGGATTGGCTGGCTGCAGGAATTAATCCTGAAGTTGCCACAATATATGTTCAATCCCATATTCCTGAAATTGCTGAATTAAATATATACCTTGGAATGGCAACTCCTCAAAATTGGGTAGAACGAGATCCAACCCTAAAAGATATGGCAAAAATTTTAAGAACCAAAGAAGGTCAAAATTCTCAAATAAGCTACGGTTTAATGGGATATCCGGTACTGATGAGCGCAGATATTATGATGATGAATGCAGATGCAGTACCTGTCGGAATTGACCAAGTAGCGCATATTGAAATAACAAGAGATATTGCAAGAAGGTTTAACAATATATATAATACAGACTTCTTCAAAGAACCGAAACCGTTATTAAACAAATGCTCATTAATTTGCGGACTAGACGGTAATAAAATGGGTAAATCCTTCCACAATGATATAAAAATATCTGACACGGAAGAAGTAACCGCTAAAAAAATTATGACAGCTATTACCGACAGAAGCAGAATGAGAAAGACTGATTTGGGACACCCTGATGAATGTGAAGTTGCGTTTAAATATTGGCAAATATTCGGTACGGAAGAAGAAATTTCTAATGTAAGAAAAGAATGTGAAGCCGGAGAAAGAGGTTGCGCTGATTGTAAACGCCAACTCGGATGCAAAATAAACGAAAAACTTTCTCAAGTCCGTGAACGCAGAAGATATTACGAATCTCATACAGATGAAGTTATGGATATTCTAAAAGAAGGCGATAAAAAAGCTCGCCAAAGAGCAGGTCAAGTTTTAGAGCAAGTGCGTAATCTTGTAAGGATGTACTAGATGATAACACTTTCAGGACTAAATCAATCTGAAATAGAAAAAATTACGGATGAATTAAAAGCATCTAAATTTCGTGCCCGACAAATTCATAACTGGATATATCTCAAATCTGTTTCTTCAATCGATGAAATGACAGACTTATCTGTAAAATTTAGAGAAGAACTAAAACAAATTGCACAAGTTACTGATACAAAAATAAAAGTCAAACAAGTCAGCTCAGACGGAACAATAAAATATTTGCTTGAATACCCCGACGGAGAGTGTGTTGAAACAGTACTTATGCGGTTCGATAATCGTGCAAACCTCACCGCTTGTGTCAGCTCTCAGGTCGGATGCGCAGTAAATTGCTCTTTTTGCGCCACAGGAAAAAGAGGATTTATAAGAAATTTATCCTATAAAGAAATTATTGAACAAGTTCTCACCATTCAAAGAGATACCGGCTTGAAAGTTACAAATGTTGTATTTATGGGACAAGGAGAACCTTTACTCAATCTTGATAATGTTCTTAAAGCTATGAATATTTTTAACGAAGATTTTCAAATCGGAGCAAGGCGTCTTACTGTTTCGACAAGCGGGATTGTTCCTCAAATAAACAAGTTGGCCGAACTTGATATGCAATCTACACTTGCAATTTCTCTACATGCGCCAAATCATGAAATCCGAAAAAATTTAATGCAAATAGAAAATAAATACTCTATGGATTTATTAAAAAAAGCAATGCTGAATTACGTAAACAAAACAGGACACAGAATTACAATAGAATATCTTTTGATAAAAGACTTGAACGATACGGTAGAAAGCGCCAAAGAATTGGCATGCTATTTGCATGACATAAAATGCAACATAAATTTAATCCCGTATAATCCTACAGAAAAAAACGATTATCAAAAGCCGTCAAATAACTCTATTATGAAGTTTAAATACCTGCTTGAGCATTCAGGCAAAAAAGTCACGGTAAGACTGGAACGTGGCGCTGATATAGACGCAGCTTGCGGTCAATTAAGAGGGAAAGTTAACTAGTTCCTTATCATTTTCTTTGCATAATAAGGTTCCAACTGAGAAACTTTTCCCATTACGTGCTTTAACGAGCGTTCTTTGTTTTTAAAATATATATCAAAACTACCAAGTGGCAACCCCACCGTCGCCAAGCGCAGCCACTTTAAATCAATATAATCTATATTATCAATATTGTAATCTTGACTTTTATCTTTTAATGCAAGAGTCCTGCCAATCTGCAATTTTACAAACCTTATATTCGCACTTTTCAATTCTTCTGATGTGACCTTCTTGTCATTATTAGTATCAAGTAACCTCAACGGCTCAAATAAAGAACTCTTGGGCCAGCTGCACCCTAACATGTCTTTATATGTATAATTATCGCCTTTGTCTGAAACCAAATAATATTTGTTATTTCCTATCTTTACATAAAACGGATCACAACTCGAATAAACATTATCCTTCTGATATACAAACGGTGAAGGATTATTAATTACAGTTACAAAACGAGACTCTGCCTGTGCAACCATAACTACAGAAAAAAACATAAGTAAAACTAATATAAACTTTTTCATAACAACACCTCTTTATTTACAGAACGATAATACCACAAATAAGTTCAAAAAATAAAACCGATTACAATGATAATCGGTTTTTATAAAAGCTCTCTTCTTATTAAACATTGCCCAATAAGGTTTGTGTAGTAGTCAATCTTTCTATTTTACAACAGAAAATGATGACTTAATTCCTGACTCAGAGCTGATACTCCGAGCAGAGGTAATCGCCATTGAACGGCGTTTTCTCGCTCCTCTTAATATAAAATCCACACTGTCAGATTTATTTGACGATGGGGAAACAATCTTTTTTAACATTAACTTAACTCCTTTAAAGTTTCTGATTACAAATACCTTATCGGCACCAATTTCAAAAAACTTTAATCATTTAAGTTAAGTTGTTACAAATGTTAAAAAATTTATAGATTTTCTCTTCTCGTAGAATCTATAACACTATTAATAAAATTAAGTTGATTGACAGAACAAAGCTTCAGTTTTTTGTTAATCAAATCAATAACAGCCGCTCCTTCATTACCTGCTTCTGGCAAAAGCAAATCAAACGGAGTAACATCATATGCTGCACATATTCTATCTATTGTATCCGGAGTAGGTGCATATTTATTATTTTCAAGATTACCGATAGTATCAGGAGAAATACCTGTTTTTTCCGCAAATTTATTGTCATATGGTCTTTTTATTACTTTCACATTCGTAACTTTAAAATCCTGAAATTTCTTGCAATTGCTGACCTCAAGCCCTGCCGCAATAATTGCGGGATTATACGTATCCGCTTACAGTTTTACATTACCTAAAGGTTCTCCCGGAAGGGGGAATGTTGGATTTGCACTTGCTTTTAAAAAATTACAACCGGTACATAGCATTACACTTAAAATAGCACCAAAACCAAATAATACAAATTTTTTCATACTAAACTCTTTATACTAAAAAACCGCGGTTTATATAAACCGCGGTTTATAGCTTTTACTTCTTAAAGATTATAACTTAGAAGCAACCATCAATGTTGTTTCAGCTAATCTTGTAGAATAACCCATTTCGTTATCATACCAAGAAATAATCTTAACTTGGTTTCCGCCCATTACACGAGTTAATAGAGCATCAACTGTTGAAGATTGAGAAGTACCAACATAATCAGAAGATACTAACGGTTCTTCTGTGTAGCAAAGAACGTGTCCGTCAGCACCAGCTTTTAATGCTGCATTAACTTCTTCAACTGTAACATCTTTTGAAAGTTCAAATACAACGTCAACTAATGAAACGTCAGGAGTAGGAACTCTCATTGCGAAACCGTCCAATTTACCTTTCAATTGAGGTAAAACTAATGCAACAGCTTTAGCTGCACCTGTTTTTGTAGGAACAATGTTCAATGCACCAGCTCTTGCACGACGAGGATCTTTGTGACCTGCGTCAAGAATTCTTTGGTCACCTGTATAAGAGTGAACAGTTGTCATCAAACCTTTTACGATACCGAATTTTTCATCGATAACCTTAGCTACAGGAGCCAAGCAGTTAGTTGTACAAGATGCCATAGAAATTACATTGTGTTTTGCAGGATCGTATTCTTTATCATTTACGCCTAAAACGATTGTTTTATCTTCGTTAGTTGCAGGAGCAGAAATGATAACTTTCTTTGCACCTGCATCGATGTGAGCATGAGCTTTAGTTGCATCTGTGAAGAATCCTGTTGATTCAACTACAACTTCAACACCTAATTCTCTCCAAGGAAGATTTGCAGGATCTTTTTCTGCAAAGAATTTAATTTTCTTACCGTTTACTATGATACCTTCGTCGTATGCTTCAACAGTACCGTCAAATTTGCCCATTACAGAGTCATATTTGAAAATTCTTGCTGCATCTTCAGGTTTCAAACCAGGATCGTTGATTGCAACATAATTAATTTTGTCAAAAATACCTTCTCTAATAGCAGCTCTCAAAGTATTTCTACCGATTCTGCCAAAGCCGTTAATAGCTACATTTACCATAAGTTTTTACTCCTTCTTATTTTGTAAATCTTATATACATGCTATTTATAGCACCAACATAAACCTTAATCAAGTAGTTAATACCCTACCAAACATTAAGAAATAATTAATATTTAGACAATTTATGTTTATATAAAGATTTCAATTGCATAGTTTGTTATAATTTTAGCTTTCAATAAGCATGCTTGCACCAATTACTCCGGCAGTATTACCCAATTGTGCCGGAACTATTTCAACAGCTTCTCCGGCAATTTTCATTGCACGTTTTTTTACTGTTTCTCTGATTGGTTCCAT
>Ga0256405_10012729_pt1 | contig 10330 bp, 10 predicted proteins | sample RumenRJG_02DNA_FD_189096 | JGI IMG/M metagenome (GOLD analysis project Ga0256405, IMG submission 189096) | Bovine rumen microbial communities from Lethbridge, Alberta, Canada - RJG_02 | ecosystem: Host-associated > Mammals > Digestive system > Stomach > Rumen | place: Canada: Alberta... | reverse complement strand
GCGATTATAGCGGAATTGAAAGACGGTCACAAGCCGGACTGTTTCCATGCAAGCACACGGGAATGATCATCGCCAATAATCCTGTATGATTTTTTCTATTATTCTTCGGGAACCCGGTGCTGTTTTGACTATGGAATGGTTGAAAGGGGTGGAAAAGGGATAAAAATCAACAAAAACATTGGATAATTGTATTTTCCTATTGTAATTGACCTGTTTCGCATGCAAGAATACAAACGGAAGTGATAACCATTATCATTTCTGCTTTTGCATCACGTTCTTCATACTTTCGTCAGACGCTGGCTGCGGAATTGAAATAAAGTTCAGCGTCCTGACACATGCTTATGCTATCTGTTTTGTTAATCGAGAAATAGAAAGGAGCGGGGAAGAAAAAGATGGCAGACAACAAAAGCACAGTGAAGACACAGGCAGAGAAAGTTGCCGAAGCAAAGCGGGACGACACCATTATGAGGCATCTGGGTGAAGTTTCCCGTGCATGTTCCAGAAATGTGGATCTGGCCAATACGCTTGGGCCGGGTTCCATGATCGTGTCACCGCAGAAACTGGCGGATGATACAAAGTTCATTGCGATACTGCAGAGGGCGGTACAGGATCTGCCCCCAAAGTACCGGTTGATTATTGAGAAAGAATATCTCAGTATTTCAGAGAAGGGCTGGTACAAGCAGTACTTCCCGCGTTCGAGCTATGCCAAGGCAAAGCGGGAGGCGGTCAAGCTGGTTCTGGATATTCTTCATATCGATCGTTTTTGATGATAAACTTAGGAGAAGGAAAGTCTTATGGATCGTTTTTCTTCTCTGAAGGCATTGCTGAAGGAGTTCAGCTCTGATCAGTCAATCACGCCGGAAACAACGTTTGAAGAGCTTCACATGGATTCGTATGCGGTGGTTGATTTCATGCTGAAGGTGGAAGAGACGTTTGGAATTGTACTGGATAATGACATGATTCTTAAGGTGAAGACGGTTCAGGACGTTCTGGATTTAATCCAGCAGGATACTGAGGAGGAAGCATGTTAAAAGGAATTGCCGCGTCACAGGGTGTTGCTGTTGCCAAGGTTTACAAACTGGAACAGCCAGTGTTAGACATTCAGAAGGTTGAAGTAACAGATCTTGAAGCAGAGAAGGCAAAGATTGAGCGTGCCTTTGCAAAGACGGTGGAAGATATTGAGAAAATCAAGGAAACTGCCGCCGGTCATCTGGCTGCGGAAGAGCTGGCGATCTATGATGCGCATCTGATGATGGCACAGGATCCGGAGTTTAAGAGCCAGATTCTGGATGAGATTGAAAACTCAAAGGAAAATGCGGAATACGCTGCGCAGACCGTTGCGTCCAACATGGTTTCGATGTTTGAAAACATGGATGACAGCTACTTCAAGGAGCGTGCTGCTGACATCAAGGATGTTTCGTTCCGTCTGCTGTGCAATCTGACAGGAAAGACGATTCCGAATCTTGCGACGCTGGATTCTCCTGTCATCATTGTTGCCAAGGATCTGACACCTTCTGATACAGGTTCCCTGAACAAGGAATTTGCCAAGGGATTTGCGACGGAAATGGGCGGACGTACCAGTCACAGTGCCATTATGGCCCGTTCGCTTGAAATTCCGGCTGTCGTCGGTGTCAAGGATCTGATGGCAAATGTGAAGAGCGGTGACACCGTAGTTCTGGATGCGATTGCCGGCGAAGTGATCGTCAATCCGGATGAAAAGACAATTGCCGAATACAAGGCCAAGGGTGCAGCCTATGAGAAGGAGAAGGAAGAGCTGAAGAGTTTCAAGGATCAGCCTTCTGTCTCTACCGACGGTCACAAGGTTCTCATTGTCGGCAACATCGGTTCTCCGGCAGATGTCCAGGCTGTCCGTGACAACGGCGGCGAAGGCGTCGGTCTGTTCCGTACCGAGTTCCTGTACATGAAGAGCGAAGATGACTTCCCGAATGAGGATACGCAGTTTGCTGCCTACAAGGAAGTCCTCGAAGCAATGCAGGGCAAGCCGGTTGTCATTCGTACGCTGGATATCGGCGGCGACAAGAAGCTGAAGTACTACCAGTTTGCGGAGGAGATGAACCCGTTCCTCGGTGTTCGTGCCATCCGTTTCTGCCTGCAGCGCAAGGATATATTCCGGACGCAGCTGCGTGCTCTGTTAAGAGCATCGGCATATGGGCATCTGTGCATCATGTTCCCGATGATCGCTACCGTAAATGAATTCAAGGAAGCAAAGCAGTGCTATGAAGATGCACGTGCAGAGCTGATCAAGGAAGGCGTCAAGGTTGGCGACGACGTTGAGGTCGGCTGCATGATTGAGATTCCGGCTGCTGCGGTTCTGGCGGATCAGCTGGCCAAGTATGCGGACTTCTTCTCCATCGGCACCAACGATCTGATTCAGTATTCGATGGCGGCAGACCGTATGAGCCAGTCGGTATCCTATCTGTATCAGCCGCTGAATCCTTCCATTCTGCGTCTGATCAAGATGACGATCGACGGTGCGCACAAGCATGGCCACTGGTGCGGTATGTGCGGTGAGATGGCCGGCGATGAGCTGGCAGCTCCGGTATTGCTGGGACTTGGTCTGGATGAGTTCTCGATGAGCGCAACATCCATGCTGAGAGCACGCCGCATGATCAACGGCCTCAGCTATGCAGAAATGCAGAAGCTTGCCGACAAGGCTTTGGAAATGGATACCATGGAAGAAGTCAGCGATCTCATCAAGAGCGCCATCGGCAAGTAATCCATCCGCGGTATAATCAGGAGGTGCTTTCGGGCACCTCCTTTTATTGATTATGAAAAAGTCGACGAGCATCGTATTTATTTCCAGCACCGGCGGTCACCTCAGCGAGCTGCTGCAGCTGAAGGATCTTTTCGGGGAGTGTGATTATCACATTGTCTCGGAAAATACACCTTCCAACGCCCATCTCAAGGAAGACTATCCCCAGGGACGGGTGGAGCTGCTGGCCTACGGGACCAAGGCACATCTGTTTCCCTATCTCTTCATCTTTGCCTGGAACATTTTCCGCAGCTGGCAGCTGTTCCGGAAATGGAAGCCGCAGTATGTCATTACGACCGGTACGCATACGGCTGTTCCAATGTGCAAAATTGCGCACCGCCACGGAGCCAAGGTCATCTGGATTGAAACGATGGCCAATGCCAAGACGCCGACGGCGGCAGGCAAAATGATCTATCCGATTGCGGATCTCTTCATTGTGCAGTGGAAGAGCATGCTTGAGGTGTATCCCAATGCTGTATATGGAGGGTGGATTTTCTGATGATACTGGTAACGCTTGGTACGCAGGATAAGCAGTTCCGCCGCCTGTTGGATGCGGTTCAGAAGGCGGTCGATGATGGCGCGATCCATGATCGCATTGTCGTTCAGGCAGGCTATACGCAGTTTTCTTCCCGGGACATGGAAGTGTTTGACTACATTCCGCAGGAGAAGTTTGCGTCGTTTCTGAATGAAGCGGATCTCATTATTACCCATGGCGGCGTTGGAACGATTATGACCGGTCTTCGGGAACATAAGACCATTCTTGCGGCGGCCCGTCTGGCGCAGTATAAGGAACATCACAACGATCATCAGACGCAGCTGCTGGAAGCCTTTGAAGAAGACGGATTCCTCATCTACATGCGGGATCTGCGTGACATCCGGCCGTATCTGAAAAAGGCGGAGACCTTTCATCCCCGTCCCTATGTTTCCAATAATGCGGCGTTTGTGGCCAGAATCCGCGACTTCATCGAGAAGACGGGAGGCTGAGCATCTGCCGCACAGCTTCATAGGCCAGCAATAATCCGGCAGCACACGGTACAAACGGAGAAGAACCGGGAACGGCTCTTCGTCTTGTACCGTTTTCTTTTTCAAGATCTATGAGAGGCTTCAGCGGCGTTTCCGTTGAAGTGACGACGGTCAGATGCCTGATCCGGCGCTTGCGGCATTCACTGCGCATGATGCGGGCGAGCGGATCATTTCTTGTGTCGTAGAGGTCCATGACGCTGAGCCTGGAGGGATCGAGGCGGTTGCCGCAGCCCATCGCCGAGAGAATCGGGATGCTGCGTCGGTCGGCTTCTTCGATGATGCTCAGCTTGGCAGAAACCGTGTCGATGGCATCGATGATGAAATCCCACTCTTCAAAGGGAAACTGATCCTTCGTTTCCGGAAGATAGAAGAGGGGAAACAGGCGCAGCTCAATGTCCGGATCGATGCTGCGGATGCGCATGGCGGCCGCATCCGTCTTCTTCATGCCGATGGTTTCGCGGGTCGCAAACAATTGCCGGTTGAGATTGGAAAGGGCAACGGTATCGTTATCAATGAGATCCAGATGGCCGACACCGGCTCTGGCTAGTGCCTCGACACAGCTGCCTCCAACTCCGCCAAGGCCGAATACGGCGACCCGTTTTGTGCGCAGTGTGTTCAGTGCTTCTTCGCCCAGCAGCAGTTCCGTGCGCTGGTGCTGACTTTCTTCGATCATGATCCTTCCACCTTCAGATAGGGATAGCTGCTTTCAATATAGAATTCATGAAGATCATCGAGGCGCAGGCAGCCTAACGTTCTTCCATAGACGCATCCGCAGTCGATATGGAAGATGCGGTCGTCTTTGCCATGGAGTATCTTCCCGTCATATTCCTTTCCATAGATAAAGGTGGGCATGTGCCCGACGATCATGCGGGTGCCGTCGGTATAGGGGTTGTCATCGATGCCGATGTGGCTCCATACCTGATTGAAATGGGTTACTTCGCTGACCCGTGTCCCCGGGGCGGGAGAGGCGCCGCAGCCGGCATGGACCAGGACATAGTTCTGGCCATGGACATTGATCGCTGCGTAATAGGGAACCTTTTCCATATACAGCTGCAGATCGTAGCAGCTGTTAAAGTCTTCATCCATGAACTGGTCAAGGGTCGTCATGCCGCCGTTGTAGTAGAGCCATGTCATGAAGTCGTTGGTCATGGCGGTATAGATTCTGGAAGCGTCGTGCTTTCCTTCGATCATGATGGGCATGTAGCGGCGAAGCCACACGTCGTGGTTACCCATGATCACGTGCATGTTGTCATTGGCGGCAATTTCCTTGAGCAGGGAGATGGACTGCTTTCCGCGGTCGCAGATATCGCCGACGATCCACAGTTCGTCGTAGGCGGAGAATTCAATTTTTCTGAGCATGGCGTCAAATTCATCTTTACAGCCATGCAGATCACTCATGACATAGACCGGCATCGTTTTTCCTGCAATGCTATGATCATAGCACAGCTGTGCGGCTTTTCTCTTTGCATTGATCAGCCTCTTTGCTATAATAGGACAGCTGAAAAAGAAGGGTGGTATTTTACTATGGGAAGAGCGCATGAGGTGCGTGCGGCCGCAATGGCAAAAACGGCAGCCATGAAGTCTAAGCTGTATTCCAGATATGGAAAGGAACTGTATATTGCAGCGAAGTCCGGCGTCCCTGACCCTGATATGAACCTGACGCTTGCTCGTAAGATCAAGGAAGCCAAGTCCAACCAGGTCCCGGCAGACGTCATCAAGCGTGCAATTGACAAGGCAAAGGGCAACGATTCGACAAGCTACGAAGAAGTCCGCTATGAAGGCTTCGGCCCGGGAAATTCGACGGTCATCGTTGACTGCCTGACGGATAATACGAATCGCTCCTATACGAACGTGAAGACGGCATTCAACAAGTGCAAGGGTGCGAAGATTGCCGGTGCCGGTGCGGTCAGCTTCGGCTATGAGCAGGTCGGTCTCTTCTATTTCCCGTATGACGATGAAGAGAAGATGCTCGATGCGATGATGGAAGCGGATGTCGATGTACTGGATCTCAACGTCGAAGACGGTGAGATGATGGTCAAGACTGCCTATGCAGATTTCTCGAAGGCTCAGGATGCGATCGAAAAGCTGATCCCGGATGTCAAGTTCGATACCTGCGAGGTTACGATGCTTGCCAATGAGACAGTCAAGCTTACCAGCCAGGAAGATATCGATGCGTATCACAAGCTGCTGGATACGCTGAATGACATCGACGATGTCAACAAGATTTACAGCAACGTTGACGAAGACTGATCAGGGTAGTACGCATGAGGATGGCGTGATGCCATCCTTTTTTGTGCATCTTAAAAAATTCTTAAACGGTTCCGTTCTGTTTTCTTAAGGATGGTTTTTTACAATAAGGTTGCTTGATGGAGGGGAAATGACAAGGATACTGATCACAGACGACGAGAAGGATATCGTCAATGCACTGGAAATCTATCTAAAACCGGAAGGCTACGAAATTCAGAAGGCGTATACCGGAAAGGAAGCCGTGGATGCCGTCCGCCAGGGAAACATTGATCTGGTGCTGCTCGATGTCATGATGCCGGTGATGGACGGACTGCAGGCAATGAGCCGAATCCGCAGCTTTTCCAATGTCCCGATCATTCTTCTGACAGCGAAAAGTGAAGATACAGATAAAGTGCTCGGGCTGAATATCGGTGCCGATGATTACATTACCAAACCGTTTAATCCGGCCGAAGTCATTGCCCGCGTACGCTCGCAGCTGCGCCGTTATATCAGCCTTGGCGGCAGTCAGCGTCAGGGGGAACATGTTCTGGTGAATGGAGGTCTTGTCCTGAATGAGGATGCTAAAAGTTTAACCGTTGATGGGACGGCCGTAAACCTGACACCGATCGAATTCGGGATTCTCGAACTGTTGATGCAGAATCCGGGGAAGGTCTTTTCTTCCGCTGATATTTACCGCCAGGTATGGAATGAAGAAGCCTATGGAAGTGGGGCGACCATTGCCGTACACATCCGCCACCTGCGGGAAAAGATTGAGATTACACCGAAAGAGCCCCGTTACATCAAGGTGGTCTGGGGCCTTGGCTACAAGATGGAAAAGGAGAATGGATGATGAAAAAAAGCGTATGGCAGCAGATGCTGCAAAGCCGTATCTGGAAACTGGTGGGCGTCCTTCTTCTCTGCCTCAGCGGCAGCGGCATCTTTCTGACGGCCATTGCGCTGGACATTGACATGAACAGTGCCCGCGGAGACACTCACCTGAATGAAGATCTGCAGAGCATTTTTGAATCCCAGATGTATTCTTCCGTGCCGCAGCCGCTGCGTGCTGAGAGCTGGCAGAGTGCAGCTTCTTCTTTGAGTAAAGAAAACTCCAACCTGCGGATCCGGGTTTCCTCCATCACGGACCTGGCAATGACGACGCTCGTCGATACGCGGCAGGACGGAGAAACCTATTATGAAGGTTTCGTGGGAGAACTGTACTGGCAGGATGGACAGGGTATTACCAGTACAGAGGTTCACTCGGTGTCGGAAGCGCGTACAATTCTGTGGGATATTGACGGAGTTCATGAATGTATTCTAGTGCTTGGCTGGCTGCGAAAGCCTATGCCGGTACATGATATGTACTGGTTTACGATGAAAGCCGCCGCGATCATGACGTGGCTTGACTCGTATCCGGTTGTCTCCATGTCTGTATGCATCATCGTGTTTGTTCTGGCGCTGATCTATGAGTTTTCGGCAGCCGGACATTCGGCAAAGCAGGAAGAAATTGCACCTGCATGGATTGATGCCGTACCGTTCGATCTTCTGACGGTTCTCTGGCTGATTACTGAGAGTGGTGTTGCGCCTGTCTTTTATTCTCCTCTGGGATCCAATCTGCCTGGCTATTTCGTTGCCGATCTTGGATTGATGGCAATGGCACTGCTGTTTTTCTTCTGGCTCATGTCACTGGCCCGTCATTGGAAACGGAAGGATCTTGTCAGCAATCTTCTGATTGTGCGTCTGATCCACTGGCTGCTGTCATTGTCAAAAAAGTTTGGCTGGCTCCCGGTCGCTTCCTGGATGATTCTGGGGATCATTGGCTTTTCTCTGCTGCGTCTCGCCGCATGGGAGATGTCCGGGGCAGGACTGCTGTTATTGGGAGTTGTTTCTGTTCTGCTGTGGAGCGTTCAGCTCTATGAGCTTTGGGGAAGTTCCATCATCTGCAAGAGTGTCGCGGAATATCAGAAAGGCGATCTCTCCTACCGGATTGAAGATCAGAAGCTGAAGCACTTATTTGGAAAACTGGGACAGTCCGCCCGGCAGGTCAACGATCTTGGCAGTGGACTGGAAAAGGCAGTGGAAGAGCGCCTGCGGACGGAACGCTTAAGAACCGAGCTGATAACCAATGTCAGCCACGATATCAAGACGCCGCTCACTTCGATCATGAATTATGTTGATCTATTGCAGAAGGAACATACGCCCCAGCAGGAAACAGAATACCTTGAAGTGCTGCAGCGGCAGTCGCAGCGCTTAAAGAAACTGACCGAGGATGTGCTGGAATCTTCCAAGGCAGAGTCTGGAAATATTGAAGTGCATATCGAATCGGTATCGGTAGTGGAAATTGTGGAACAGGCGATGGCCGAATACCAGGACCGGCTGGAAGCGGCCAGTCTGACGATGGTGATTGATACGGACCATGTGCCGCACGTTTCGGCGGACGGACGGCTGCTGTGGCGCGTTCTGCGCAACCTTTTGTCCAATGTTTCCAAGTATGCGATGGAAGGAACACGCGTCTACCTGGACGCCCACTGCCCGGATCCGGAGCATGTTGAGATCGACTTGAAAAACATCTCCCGCAGCCAGCTGAATATTTCTTCCAATGAGCTGATGGAGCGCTTTGTGCGCGGTGACAGTTCGCGGCATACGGAAGGCAGCGGGCTGGGGTTGAATATTTCGGAAAGCCTGGTGCGCCTGATGGGCGGCGACTTCCATATTGAGATTGACGGCGATCTGTTTAAGGCGGTTATCCTTCTGAAGAAAGCGTAACGCGCTGCGCACCGCCGATCTCCTGCTTCAGCAGGTCACGGCGCTGTTGTTCTTCGAAGAAAGAGGCATAGGCAAGGGATGCCCGGTATTCCATGGTCCGGTAAGGATAGGGGATATCCGCAAAGCGCGAAGCAATGTGCATCTCTTTCTTGCGGCAGTCGTGCAGCCACTTCTGACCTTTTTCATTAAAGCCAAGCACATGGATGTAATCCAGCGGAGGAAGTTTGGAAACCTCCGCTTTTGTTGTCTGTGTCAATACCTGCAGCAGTGTACGGCGGATGCGCGAAGCGGTATAGCGTGGTGTGACGGCGGCGTTCAGAAACAGATTCCAGTCAGCGTACTGCGCGGCACACGCAGCCAGATGATTTTCAATGCCTTCCGAAAAAAGAAACAGAGAAGCAAGATACTCCCGCGGCGTGGTTAACAGAAACAGCCGCAGATACGGCCACATCTGTTCCATTGAGGGAACATGGGCTTTGGCAAGCTGCTCTGCCATCGGCGTGTAGGCGGAAACGTCATGAAGGTCTTTCAGCATGCGGCGGATCGCCATCGCACTGGCGACAGGCCCGTCGGCGGTTTCATCCAGATAGTTTGTTGTCCGTGGGATCAGAACAGGTTCAATGCCGCTATTCTGCAGCTCTTTCAGATAGCAGACGGCCAGAATGTCATTGGGCATCATCTCGCTGGTCAGCAGGCCATAGGCTTTGGGAAAGGACATTCCCTGTTTCAGCGACATATGAAGATGGTCCGGATTGACCGGTGTATCAGCGATTTCCTTCAGATTTTCCAGATCACCGCATTCCGAACCGAAGCTGATGGCATCGACGCCGGCCTGCTTCAAAATGGTGACGGCGCCATGGGCAAAGGCGGATGCACTCTGGATGCAGTAAATGTAGGGAAGCTCCAGAACAACATCAATGCCGCTGCTTAAAGCTGCTTTTGCCCGCGAATATTTATCAATGCATGCCGGTTCGCCGCGCTGAACAAAGTTCCCGCTCATGACGGCGATGAACAGTCCGGCACCGGTTTTTTTCTTTGTTTCCTGGATCTGATAGATGTGACCTGTATGAAACGGATTGTATTCAGCAACGATTCCAACAGTGTGTATCATTTTCTGTAAGCCCTTTCAATCTGCCTGAGTTCGAAACTATAATAACAAAAGAAGAAACGCATATGGAGATGCGTGAATGTTGAGGATCTACACAGAAAGAGGCTGCAGGAATGGCTACAGAAGGTTTTGATTTTGATCTTTTCGTACCGGCAGGTACACCGAAGGCATCCGTTGAGATTGTTCACGGGATGGCGGAGCATCGTCAGCGCTATACGGCATTTGCAAAGTATCTTGCAAGCAGAGGATACGCCGTCGCAATCTTCGATCTGCCGGGGCATGGCACCTCCTGCAAAAAGGAGGATCTTGGCTGGTTTGGAGAAAAGGATGGCTGGAAGACGATGGAGGACAAAGTTCTTGACATCATGAAGATTGTCAAGGAACGCTGGCCGGATGTTCCGTTTGTTCTGATGGGACATTCCATGGGTACGATTCTT
>Ga0256405_10012727_pt1 | contig 10334 bp, 10 predicted proteins | sample RumenRJG_02DNA_FD_189096 | JGI IMG/M metagenome (GOLD analysis project Ga0256405, IMG submission 189096) | Bovine rumen microbial communities from Lethbridge, Alberta, Canada - RJG_02 | ecosystem: Host-associated > Mammals > Digestive system > Stomach > Rumen | place: Canada: Alberta... | reverse complement strand
ACGAGAATCGTTCTCGGTATCACAAAGTCCGCTCTGGCGACAGATTCCTTCCTGTCCGCAGCGTCCTTCCAGGAGACGACAAAGGTTCTGACCGATGCCGCGATCAAGGGCAAGGTCGATCCGCTGATCGGTCTCAAGGAAAATGTCATCATCGGTCAGCTGATTCCTGCAGGAACCGGTCTCAAGCGCTACAGAAATGTCAAGCTTGACACGGACGCGAGGATCGAGGCAGAGAAGGCGGAGCAGGCGGCTGCAGCTGCGGCCGCTGAGAACGGCGATGCCGAGAAGGCGGAGGCTCCGGCCGCTGCTGATGACGGAAAATCTGCTGCGGAGTCCGATGACCTTATCCGGGATGACGATCAGGTGATCACAGACGAAGGAGCGGATAAGGATGAGACTCTGGATGTGAAGGAGTAAAGCTCCGGCGAGAAAGGTTGCGAAGAAAGATCCGATGGATGTCTCCCTTTTTCGGGATAAAATGAAATCAAAATCTTGACTTGACAACTGCATAAGAGATATAATATACGGGCGTGTCAGAATACGCCCGTATTTTGATGCCATCATGACAAATAAAAACAGCCGAACTGCCACATGAATGTGGACGAAACAAAGGAGGAATCATCAAGGAATGCCTACATTTAACCAGTTAGTCAGAAAAGGAAGAGAGACTTCTGTTAAAAAGCCGAAGGCTCCGGCTCTTCAGAGATCCTTCAACTCTCTGAAAAACCATGCTGTCAAGGCAAGCTCCCCGCAGAAGCGCGGTGTCTGCACAGCAGTCAAGACTGCGACACCGAAGAAGCCGAACTCAGCTCTTCGTAAGATCGCCAGAGTCCGTCTTTCCAACGGAATCGAAGTTACATCCTATATCCCGGGCGAGGGCCACAACCTTCAGGAGCACAGCGTCGTCATGATCCGTGGCGGCCGTGTCAAGGACCTTCCGGGTACCAGATACCATATCATCCGCGGTACGCTTGATACTGCAGGTGTTGCGAACCGCAAGCAGGCCCGCTCCAAGTACGGCGCAAAGCGTCCGAAGAAGTGATTTTCGCATTTCCTGTCTGAGAGAAGACCGGATACGGAATGACTTCAGACAACCGGTTCCGCCGATGCGCGGGACAGCCGTTCAAAGCGGCAATATAATAAGCTTTAGGTTCATGTTTTGAATTATGAAATGTACGGTATTTCGGATTTCCTTCCGGCTGTGGGAAATACAGAATGCGTCCGTGCGAACACATGATTTTAAATGTGAGTACCTGTGATTGAATCTATATGATTTAGGAGGGAAGTAACGTGCCACGTAAAGGACATACTCAGAAGAGAGAGGTCTTAGCAGATCCGATTTACAACAGCAAGCTCGTTACCAAGCTGATCAACCAGATCATGCTCGATGGTAAGAAGGGCGTTGCACAGAAGATTGTATACGGCGCATTTGCTCAGGTCGAGGAAAAGACAGGCAAGAAGGCTGTTGATGCTTTCGAGGAAGCAATGAACAACATCATGCCGGTTCTGGAAGTAAAGGCAAGACGTATCGGCGGTGCTACATATCAGGTGCCGGTCGAGGTTCGTCCGGACAGAAGACAGGCGCTGGCGCTTCGCTGGCTGACCACCTTCTCCCGCAATCGTTCCGAGAAGAGAATGGAAGATCGCCTTGCAAATGAGATTATGGATGCCATCAATAATACAGGCGCATCCGTTAAGCGTAAGGAAGAAATGCACAGAATGGCAGAAGCCAACAAGGCATTCAGCCATTACAGATTCTAATTTTATTCGGGAGATACTATGGCTGAACAGAGAGAATATCCTCTTGAGAGGACCAGAAACATTGGTATCATGGCTCATATCGATGCCGGCAAGACCACTCTGACAGAGCGTATCCTGTACTACACAGGTGTCAACTATAAGATTGGTGAGACACATGATGGTACAGCAACCATGGACTGGATGGAAGAGGAGCAGGAGCGTGGTATCACGATCACATCCGCTGCTACCACCTGCCATTGGACTCTGGAAGAGCAGACAAAGCCGAAGCCGGGCGCTCTTGAGCACAGAATCAACATCATCGATACACCGGGGCACGTCGACTTCACAGTCGAAGTTGAGCGTTCTCTCCGCGTCCTCGATGGCGCCGTCGGCGTCTTCGCGGCAAAGGGAGGCGTTGAGCCGCAGTCCGAGAACGTCTGGAGACAGGCGGACAAGTACAACGTACCGCGTATGGCATTTGTCAATAAGATGGATGTCGTCGGCGCTGACTTCTATGGCTGCGTGCAGCAGATTATCGATCGTCTCGGCAAGAATCCGGTTTGCATCCAGCTGCCGATCGGCAAGGAAGATGAATTCAAGGGTCTGATCGATCTGATGGAAATGAAGGCCTACATCTACAATGATGAGAAGGGTATCGACATCTCCGTCACAGATATCCCGGACGACATGAAGGACCTCGCGCAGGAGTGGAGAACCAAGATGGTTGAGCAGCTCTGCGATCTGGACGAGGATCTGATGCTTGAGTACCTTGATGGCAAGGAGCCGTCTGTTGAGGAAATGAAGAGAGTTCTCCGCAAGGGTTGCTGCGAAGGTACGGCGATCCCGGTTACCTGCGGTACTGCTTACAGAAACAAGGGCGTCCAGAAGATGCTCGATGCAGTCATCGAGTACATGCCGAGCCCGCTTGATATCCCGCCGGTAGAAGGCACGGATCTCGAAGGCAACCCGGAGCATCGTGAGTCCGACGACAACGAGCCGTTCTCTGCTCTGGCATTCAAGATCATGACAGACCCGTTCGTCGGAAAGCTCGCTTACTTCAGAGTTTACTCTGGTACGCTGAACTCCGGCTCTTATGTCTTCAACTCCACAAAGGGCAAGAAGGAGCGTGTCGCGCGTATCCTTCAGATGCACGCAAACAAGAGAATGGAGCTTGACAAGGTTTACTCCGGTGATATCGCTGCAGCAATCGGCCTCAAGTTCACGACGACAGGCGATACGCTCTGCGACGAGCAGCATCCGATTATCCTCGAGTCCATGGAGTTCCCGGAGCCGGTCATCGAGCTCGCGATCGAGCCGAAGACAAAGGCTGGCCAGGAGAAGCTCGGCGTTGCACTTGCAAAGCTGGCTGAAGAGGACCCGACATTCAAGCAGCACACGGATCCGGAGACGGGCCAGACGATTATCGCCGGCATGGGCGAGCTTCATCTGGAGATTATCGTCGACAGACTGATGCGTGAGTTCCACGTTGAGGCTAATGTCGGTGCTCCGCAGGTTTCCTACAAGGAGACATTCTCCAAGGAAGTCAATCAGGAGTACAAGTATGCAAAGCAGTCCGGCGGTCACGGCCAGTACGGTCACTGCAAGGTCATCTTCACACCGATGGATCCGAACGGCGAGAATCTCTACGAGTTCGAGAATACGACGGTCGGTGGCTCTGTCCCGAAGGAATATGTCCCGGCTGTTGATGATGGTATTCAGGAAGCAATGAAGGCCGGCACACTCGGCGGATATCCGGTTGTCGGCATCCATGCGAACCTGTACGACGGTTCTTATCACGAGGTCGACTCCTCCGAAATGGCATTCCATGTAGCTGGTTCTATGTGCTTCAAGGAAGCTATGAAGAAGGCAGATCCGATCCTTCTTGAGCCGATCATGAAGGTTGAGGTTACAACACCGGAAGAGTACATGGGCGATGTCATCGGCGATATCAACTCCCGTCGCGGCCGCATCGAGTCCATGGAGGATATCGGCGGCGGTAAGCAGATCAACGGCTTCGTTCCGCTGGCTGAGATGTTCGGTTACGCAACAGACCTGCGCTCCAAGACACAGGGCCGTGGTAACTACTCCATGTTCTTCGAGAAGTATGAACCGGTTCCGAAGAACGTCGCCGCAAAGATCCTGAGCGGAAAGACGGACGAGAAATAATCATTCGCAATAAAAATGCGGATGTCTCCGGGCGCGATGCAGACGCCGCGCCCGGAAATACATATATTTTTGCGGTATGCCGGAGAAAATGCCGGCGGACTGCCGCAGACATTCAATAATGCTTGCAAATACAGGCATTTTGAAATATAATCACAGTAGTGTCTTCTATTCACAGAATACTCTAAGGCGCCTTTTTTCGAGGACGCAAATAAAGGAGGATTTACAGAAATGGGAAAGCAGCATTTTGAAAGAACAAAGCCGCACTGCAACATCGGTACGATCGGCCATGTCGATCACGGCAAGACAACTCTGACAGCAGCGATCACAAAGGTCCTTGCAAAGAGAGTTCCGTGCCCGGGCAACCAGCAGGTTGATTTCGGCAACATCGATAAGGCTCCGGAAGAGAGAGAGCGTGGTATCACGATCAACACAGCTCATGTCGAGTACGAGACAACAAAGCGTCATTACGCTCATGTCGACTGCCCGGGGCATGCTGACTACGTCAAGAACATGATCACAGGTGCTGCTCAGATGGATGGTGCTATCCTTGTTGTCGCAGCTACTGATGGTGTTATGGCTCAGACAAAGGAGCACGTTCTCCTTGCCCGCCAGGTCGGTGTTCCGGCTATGGTTGTCTTCCTTAACAAGTGTGATATGGTCGATGATGACGAGCTCCTTGAGCTGGTCGAGATGGAAGTCACAGAGCTCCTTACAGAGTACGGCTTCTCAGAGGATACACCGATCATCCGCGGTTCCGCTCTTCAGGCTCTGAATGATCCGGACGGCAAGTGGGGCGATGCGATCATGGAGCTCATGGACGCTGTCGATGAGTGGATTCCGGAACCGGTTCGTGATACAGATAAGCCGTTCCTGATGCCGGTCGAGGATGTCTTCACAATCTCCGGTCGTGGTACTGTTGCTACAGGCCGTGTTGAGCGTGGTACTCTGAAGCTCAATGATCCGGTCGAGATCCTTGGTGTCAAGGATGCAAAGGAAACATCCGTTGCTACAGGTATCGAGATGTTCCACAAGCTCCTCGATGTCGCTGAGGCTGGTGATAACATCGGTATCCTTCTTCGTGGTATCGATCGTACAGGCGTTGTCCGTGGCCAGGTCGTTGCTAAGCCGGGCACAGTCACATGCCATCACAAGTTCACAGCTCAGGTTTACGTCCTGACAAAGGATGAAGGCGGCCGTCATACACCGTTCTTCAACAACTATCGTCCGCAGTTCTACTTCAGAACAACAGACGTCACAGGTGTCATCACACTTCCGGAAGGAACAGAGATGTGCATGCCGGGCGATAACGTCGAGATGACAGTTGAGCTGATTCATCCGATCGCTATGGAGCAGGGTCTTACATTCGCTATCCGTGAGGGTGGCCGTACAGTCGGATCCGGCCGTGTCGCTACGATCATCGAGTAATATTCGTGTAGCACACAAGTTGTGTCATTACGCTATAAAAGCCGCGGGAGATTTTAATCTCCCGCGGCTTTTTCATATATGCCCGGCGCAACAGCAGCACCAGTCCGTATACGGACACGGCGCCGTGGCCTATTCGGACCGGCGGATTGTGCGGCACTTCCGCATCAGTCTGTGCACGGACACGGCGCCGTGGCGGCCGATTCAGACTTCCTTCAGCGCGAACTCGCGCGCTTTCTGCAGTTGCTCTTTATTTGCCTTGTTCTTGACATAAAATGTCTCCGGCGCGACCGCGATCCCTTTACTTGCCAGCGCATTGCGGATCAGATCAATGCTGTGGCGGGAGATCCATGAGGTCGAGAAAATCACAGCCTTGCCGACTTTTGCCGGATCAAGTGATGCAAGGTAAGTCTTCAGATGTTTGTCGAGTCCATATGCGTAGAGCGCGCCGCCGATGAACAGCACATCGGCCTTCTCTGAAAGCGGTGCGTCCGACTGGTCGACAGAGACAGCTTTCACGTGAATTGCGTCCGCGATCGCGTCTGCAACGAGTCTGGTATTTCCTGATCTTGAATAATATCTGACAGCGTTCATGTTTCGTCTGTTGCTTGCAAGGATGCAGGCCTCTCCTTTCTTGCTTTACAGCAGTTCCTTCACTGCTTCATCAACGTGCTTCATATCCTCAGTCGGCTCAAAGCGGCGAACGACATTGCCGTCTCTGTCAACGAGGAACTTCGTGAAATTCCATTTGATGTTCGGATTGTTCTTGTAATCCTTGTCGACCTTCTTGAGAAGTGCGCTCATCATCAAGGCTTTCGGGCCTTTGCCGAAGCCCTCGAAGCCCTTCTGGCTCTTCAGGTAGGTGTAGAGCGGAAGCTCATTCTCTCCGTTGACGTCAGATTTCTTCATCTGCGGAAACTGCGTGTTGTACTTCAGAGTGCAGAACTCGTGGATTTCCTCATCGGTGCCCGGTGTCTGACCGGCAAACTGGTTGCAGGGGATGTCGATGAGTTCGAGGCCCTGATCGTGGTACTTCTCGTAGATCGATTCGAGATCCTTGTACTGCGGAGTGAAGCCGCAGCCAGTCGCCGTATTGACGATCAGCATGACCCTGCCCTTGTACTGCGAGAGGGAAATCTCTTCATTTTTCGGTGTTGTTACGGAATAATCGTAAATGCTCATATTGTATTCCTCCTGACATGTTCTGAGAGACGGCGCATTTTGCCGCTTCTGGAATATTCTTTAATAATTTTGCTAAATCTTATTGTATCAAATTAAATAGAAAATGCAAGCCCATGTTTCATTTTGTGACCTGGTGAGCACACAGCTTGTCCGGGATTGCTCTGACATCCGTAGCAACAATGTGCGCGCGGATATAAGCGCAGGGGGTTCCATAAATGCAATCCGTACAGTATAATGAATGTGTCAGTTACCGAACATTTTGAATAAACTGTTCGGCAAAATGTTGGAATTACAGGAGGAACGGGCATATGCATATTCCGGATAATTACCTGAGCCCGCAGACCTGTGCGGTCATGGGCGCGGCGATGGTCCCGGTCTGGGTCATCTCCGTAAAGAAAATCAAGAAGGAACTGGAACCGGCAAAACTGCCGATGCTTGGTATCGGGGCGGCATTTTCATTTCTGGGGATGATGTTCAATATCCCGCTTCCCGGAGGTACAACTGGTCACGCGGTCGGAGGTACGATGATCGCTGTCGCGCTCGGGCCGTACGCGGCGTGTATATCGATCAGCATCGCGCTGCTCGTGCAGGCATTTCTCTTTGGAGACGGCGGCATCCTGAGTTTCGGTGCGAACTGCTTCAACATGGCTTTTGTGCTGCCGTTCGTCGGATACGCGGTGTACCGCCTTGTGGAGAGGGCACTGTCAGGACGCGGAGAATTCCGCAGCAGAAGCTTAAGAGCAGCCTTCGCGAGGGGTGGAAAGATGGCAGGCGCATACATTGCACGGCAGGCACATTCCGAAAGGTTGACACAGGATGGAAAAATATCTGGACCTGCGGCAGGCGGCCAGGCGCATTCCGGAAGAAAACACACGATCAGCACGATCGCGGCCGGAATCGGCTCGTATGTCGGCATCAATGCGGCGGCACTCTGCGCGGCCATCGAGTTCGGTATCCAGCCGATGCTGTTCCGTGACTCTGCGGGAAATGCGATGTATTGTCCGTACCCGCTCTCTGTGTCGGTCCCCGCGATGCTGATCGGCCATCTGACCGTGTTCGGTGCGGCCGAGGTCGTCTTCACGGTGCTGGTGCTCTCGTTCCTCGAGAAGGCACAGCCGGAGCTCTTTGCGGCGGGCGCAGATGCGCGGCTCTTGCGGACGAAAGGATACACACAGAAAGTGGTGGTCAGAAAGCAGCCTTGTCCGGGAGATGGTGTGAACGTGACTGTAAAACCTGCCCGCACATCGAAGAAACTGATTGCTTTTTTCGTGTGTCTTATCGCGGCGGTGCCGCTCGGGCTTCTCGCGGAGGGAACCGCGTGGGGCGAGTGGGGAGCTGATGAGATCGCACAGACGGGGGCGGGCTACACGCCGTCCGGCATGCTGCACGGATTCTCATTTTCAGCGCTGATTCCGGACTACTCGGTGGCGGGGATGCCGTCATGGATTGGCTACATTTTCTCGGCGGCGATCGGCGCGGCTGTGCTGATCATTGTGTTCAAGCTCCTGAGCCTTGCGGTGCCGGTCCGGAAAAGCAGTGCCGCTGAATGATTCTGCAGATTATGAAGCTGATCAGCCGGCTGACAGAGCCGGAGAAGCGGGGCGGCACGGGAAATAGCGTGAGCCCGGCCCTTCGGCTGTGCATGGCGATTCTCACGATTCTTCTGTGCGCTCTCTCGAAAAATGCGGTCTTCACGGGATCGGTCATCGTGATTCTGCTCCTTCGCACTGCATTTCTTGCGCCGGCGGAGATTGCGGAGGTGCTTGGAAAGACGGTGCTTCCGGTCCTGTTCTCGGCGCTCATTCTGCTTCCGGCCGCTCTTCTCGGCCAGCCGGGGACGCTTCTCACCGTGACGATGAAGGTCTTCGAGTCGGTGCTTCTCCTCGCGCTCTTAAATCACAGCGTGAGCTGGAAGGACATGTCGGAGGCGATGGGGGAAATGCATTTCCCGCAGATCCTGATTATGACGCTCGATACGATGGTGCGGTTTCTGGTGATCCTCGGGCGTTTCATGGGGCGCGTGCTCGAGGCGGTCGGCCTTCGGAAGGTCGGCAAGGACAACTGGAAAAATGCAGGGACCGGCGGGATTCTCGGTGTGACCTATCTCAAGGCGCAGCAGATGGAGGTCCACACGGAGGAGGCGATGGCCTGCCGGTGCTTTGAGGGAACGTACAGGAGCTATCGGAAGAGAAAATTCGGGCGGAGAGATGCCCTGTATCTTCTGCTGGTGCCGGCAATTGTTGCGTGGTTCGTGTACACGCAGGCACTGATGTGAGGGGGAAAATAATGCTGGATCTTGATCATGTCACGTTCAGCTACGACGGGAGGCCGGCGCTGGCGGACTTTACGTATCATTTTGAGATGGGAAAATGCTACTGCATCGTGGGGCCGAACGGCTGCGGCAAATCGACGCTGTTCCGGATTCTGAACGGACTTTCATTTCCGGAGAAGGGGACGTACCGGGTCGACGGAAAAGCGGTCACAGAGCGCGCGATGAAGAAGAAAGAATTTGCAAAAGAGCTGCACCGGAAAGTGGGGTTCATTTTTCAGAACGCCGAGGTGCAGCTTTTCTGCCGCACGGTCGAGGACGAGATCGCCTTCGGCCTTCAGCAGCTTGCGCTCCCGGAAAATGAGATCCGCGAGCGGACGGAGAAATATATTAAGCTTCTCGGGCTCGATGAGCTGCGTCAGCGCGCGCCGTTCACACTGAGCGGCGGCGAGCAGAAGCGGACCGCGCTCGCGGCGGTGCTGGCGATGGAGCCGCAGGTCCTGATTCTCGACGAGCCGGTCAGCGGCCTCGACGAGGACGGTGAGAAATGGATGACGGATTTTATCCGGAGCATCAAGGGGCCGGAGCGGCTCATCATCATCGCGACGCACAGGCACGAGCTCTCGGAGGCCGTCGCCGACGAGGTGCTGCATATGACGAAGGAGCACCGGCTCATGACGGATCGGGCGGAACCCTGACTGACGAGATGACGGATCGTCAGCTGATCCAGGCCGGACCAGCCGCATGATGGCGGATGTCCGGGCCTGCACGCGCAGAGCCTCAGTTCGTGCTTACGCGAGCAGCTTCGAGACGACCTGGTTGATCAGCTTGCCGTCGGCCTTGCCCTTCAGAGCCGGCATGACGGCCTTCATGATCTGGCCCTTGTTCTTTGTCGCGATGACATCCGCGAAGTCGGTCTTCAGCTTCTGCTCGATCTCATCGGCGCTCATCATTTTCGGGGCGTACTCCTTGATGACATCGAAGCGGAACTGGTACTCGGCCTTGAGGTCCTTGCGCTCGTCCGGGCATGTCGCCAGCTGCTCCTCAGCGGAGTGAAGCTCCTTCATGACGGCGCGGTTTACCTGATCATCAGAAATATTGTCGCGTGTGCCCTCGTCAATCGCGATCTTCTTCGCGGCGGACACAAGCGCAGAAATCGCTTCCTTGCGCGGTTTGTCGTGCGCCTTCATAGCGGCGATCATATCCTTCTGCAGAGTTTTGAAATCCATAGCTTTCACGTTCCTTTCCTGTAAAATGAGATGCGTCCGTCTGCAGGCGGGCTTTCTTTATTATACCACAGCGCGCTTTTTATAAGAAGAAAGACGCGACTATTGCGTTGAACAGCGGCCGGTTTTGCGGTATAGTTAAAGTGTTGCCCGATGGACTGTCGGGTGGACAGAACAGAAATCATTCTGGCAAAACCCCGATAAAGCACATTCCGGGCGCAGCACCCGGCTAACAGGAATCTCATTTTCAATGGCAAAACAACAGAAAAACAATCTTGTGAAAAATGCCTCCATTCTTATGGTGGCGACGATTATCTCCCGAATCATCG
>Ga0256405_10012724_pt1 | contig 10340 bp, 11 predicted proteins | sample RumenRJG_02DNA_FD_189096 | JGI IMG/M metagenome (GOLD analysis project Ga0256405, IMG submission 189096) | Bovine rumen microbial communities from Lethbridge, Alberta, Canada - RJG_02 | ecosystem: Host-associated > Mammals > Digestive system > Stomach > Rumen | place: Canada: Alberta... | reverse complement strand
AGCTGTGTTGCGTTTGGGTGAAAAGGGATATTTTTCTGATGATAAAGATTTTAGTAATTACTCTTTCGGCACACTAACTAGAGTTTTGTGTTGGCTTGAAAAAATTGAATTTGCTTTTACTTATAACGATGAAAAAACTACTGATTCTTGTAGATACTTCATTCCCGAAGTGCAAGTAGTTTTTAAAAAAGAAAAGAAAAAAACATTAAGACCATTTAAGACAATAGATGAATTTTTTGAAGTAACCGGTTTCAAGATTGGTGATGTCGTACAGATCAAAAAATTTGGCAATTACACATATGAAGAAAAATCTATTTTTAGTGGCGTTAGAGTTTATATAGATGAAGAATTTCACAGAAAGGACGCAATTTTCGGTGCAAGTACACATTCTTTTGATGAGCTATTCAAGCACTATAAGTATTTTAAAAACGGTGAGTGGGTGCCTTTTGGCGTTGAGGAATAAATAAATGAAACTATATAAACATCAAGAAGACGCATTAGAACGCACTAAAGCGTTTAATAAATGTGCGTACTATCACGATATGGGACTTGGCAAAACATTCACAGGTTCTGAAAAAATGCGAATGTTAGACAATAACATTAATTTAATTATTTGCCAAAAGTCAAAAGTTAACGATTGGATCAAACATTGTGAAGAAAATATGCCCACTAAATTTGTAACTTTTGATTTAACAAATAAACAAGATTTTGATCTATTTTTCACATGGCGAAATCCCGACACTAAAAAGATCGGCATAATTAATTACGAGCTAGTATTTAGAAGAGAAGAACTTGCGAGCTTAGAAGACTTTACACTCTTACTAGATGAAAGCTCTATGATACAGAATGACAAAGCTAAGAGAACTAAAGCCATTTTGAAGTTAAAAGCGTCAAATGTAATTTTGTTATCAGGCACACCGGTTGGGGGTAAGTATGAAAATTTATATTCACAGCTAAAATTATTAGGTTGGAAAATCACTAAAAAGGAATTTTGGAATAATTATATTAATTTTGAAATGGTTCAGTATGGCGGTCCTTTATCACCAATGATACCAAAAATAAAAGGTTATAAGAATGTAGACGACCTAAAAAAGATGCTTAAATTCTATGGTGCTGATTTTCTAAAATCTGATGAAGTTTTCGATCTGCCTGAACAAAATTTTAATATGATTAAAGTGCCAATTAGTAAAGAATACAAAGTGTTTAAGAAAGAAAAATATATCCGCATTGCTGATAAAGAATTTGTTGGGGATACACCTCTAAAAACTATGCTTTATGCGAGAATGCTATGCGGTGCATATAATAAATATAAATTAGACGCTTTTGTGGATTTAATTGAAAGTGCTGATGATAGGTTAATTGTTTTTTATAACTTTACTGATGAACTTGAAGCAATGAAAGCGTTAATAGGTAAAAGAGCTTATAGTGCTGTAAATGGAAGTGAAAGAGATTTGACTAATTATGAAAATATTGATAATTCTATTACATTTGTACAATATCAGGCTGGTGCAATGGGTTTAAATCTGCAGAAAGCAAACAAGATCATATATTATAGTTTGCCTTTGAGTTCTGAATTATACGAGCAGAGCAAGAAAAGAATTCACCGAATAGGACAGAATAGACCGTGTTTTTATTATTTATTATTAGCAGATAATAGCATAGAAGAACGAATAAAAACTACACTTGATAAAAGAAACGATTACACTCAAGAATTATTTAATGAGGATTTTCAATGGCACAAGAAAAACTATTTGAACAAAAAATAAAAAATTTTTTAAAATCTCAAAATTGTTATTATGTTAAATACTTCGGCTGTGGTTTTTCTCAAGCAGGCGTTCCTGACATTTTAGCGTGTGTGAACGGTCACTTCTTAGCTATAGAAGTTAAAGCCGAGCAAGGTAGAGTTAGTGAATTACAACGCATAAATATTGAACGTATTAACAAGTGTGGCGGTGTTGCGTTAGTCGTTAAACCATCAAATTTTGAAGAATTAAAACAAATAATTTTTAAACTAAAGAAATGAGGGGTTCATTAATGAAATTTAGTCATAGCAGGGTAGAAACCTTTAAAATTTGCCCGTTCAAATATTGGTTGTCATATGTGCAGAATTTAGACACATTGCCAAGTGACGACCCACAAAACGCATTAATAGTAGGCACTTGCATGCATGAATGCATAGAACAAGGTTTGAATGAGGGTATCAGCATGTATAAAAACTCGTTTAATTGTTTGGGTAATTTACATTATATCGAGATTGAGAAATTCAAAAAACTTGCACCACAAGTAGATAATTTTATAAATCGTGATAAGTGTGAATTTGAGCATTTATTAGAAAATGATCAATTTAAAGGATATATTGATTGTGTTGAACATTTAGACGCTAAACACGTAAAAATTTATGATTTTAAATATAGTAACAATGTTGAGAATTACAAGAAAAGTGATCAATTACACTTGTATAAAAAGTTTTACGAAGAACTAAACGCAGATATTAAAGTTGTAGAGTTAGCTTATATAATGATCCCAAAAATTCAAATAAGACAGAAGAAGACAGAAAACACAATTAATTTTTATCATAGATTGGATGATGAGTTAGAAAAAGCAGAAGTAAAAAAAATAATTGTTGAATATGACGAAAATAAAACAAATGATTTTTTACTTGATTGCCAAGTTATTGAGAACACTACCGATTTTATAAAGCGTGAAAGTTCCTTCTGTAGATTTTGCAATTTTTACGATTACTGTCAAAAAGGTTTGACTTGCGATTTAATCAGCAAAACTAAATGAATAAATAACTAAATAAATATTTGAATACATAATTTTTAATTTATACATTTAATTTTTAGGAGTTTAATATATGTTACCAAAAAATGAAAAACGAACAGTAAATAAATTAAGTCAGATTAAAATTTGGATTTATGGTGCGCCGTTTAGCGGAAAAACAACACTAGCCAATAATTTCCCTGATGCGTTAATGTTGAACACTGACGGTAATATTAATAGCTTTAATAGTCCTTATGTTCGAATTAGAGACGAACTAGACGGACGTCAAACTATCAAAGCGTGGGTAATTTTTAAGCGAACTATTGAAGAATTAAAGCAAGGCTCAAATTATAAAACCATAGTTGTAGACTTAGTTGAAGATGTCTACGAGTATTGCAGATTGTATTGCTACGAAAAACTTGGCATTGAGCATGAGAGCGATAACAGCTTTAAAGCTTATGATTATGTTAGAAACGAGTTTTTAAATGTGATGAAAAGTTTAGTAAATTTAAATTATAATATCGTGTTAATATCACATGAAGACACTTCTAAAGATATTACCAAAAGAAGCGGAGACAAAATCACAGCAATCAAGCCAAACATCACAGAAAAACTCGCTAATAAATTAGCAGGCATGGTCGATTTAGTTGGACGTGTTACAAATAGAAAGTTAAGTTTTTATTCTGATGAGGTTGTTTTTGGGGGTGGTAGAATTAAGTTAAATAAGACTGAAATACACCTAGATTTTAACGCTTTGATTGATATTTATAAAGGTTAAAAATGGCGATAGAAAAAATTAAATGCAAAGACCACACGGGACGTGAGTTCGCTTCAATCACTAAAATGTGTTATTTTTGGGGAATTTCAGAGCAATTGTACAGCTCAAGAATTAAAGCGAGATGGAGCGTAGAAAAAGCACTAACAACGCCTAGATATAAAAAATATGAAAAATATTTTAAAACGAACTACGAAAACTACGGAGGCATGGATATAAATTTTATAGCTAATGTTTTTAAAAGCGGTTATGGTATTTCACGTGAAGAAGCTTTACAAAAAGCTAGAGAGCACGTTAAATGGGTAAAAAATCACAAATTCATGAGGGTTAAAAAATGACAGATGAAAAAATTAAACCACAAATTGATATAAATTTAAGTTGTAAATGTGGAGATTTTGCGAAGATGCTATCAATGATTAACGATAAAACACTAATTTTTTCAATCACTGATAATGAAATCATCCACCGCAATTTAGAAAGTTTACAGCACGATGAGACAAAAATCACACGAGTTGTATATTCAGTAAACAACAATGAACTACATATTTTTAAAAATAGATAGGAGTATTTTTATATGAGTAATTGGCAAAATTTTGATCTTAAAATTGATAACAATTTATTAAATGACATTGCAAACGCAAGTGCTAACAATGGCGATTTTGAAGAATTACCTTTAGGTCGTTATGAAGTTAAAATTAACTCAATGGAACTAACACAAAGCAAAAAAGGCGACCCAATGACTAAAACTATTTTTGAAGTAGTTCAGGGTCAATACAAAGGACGTTATATTTTCAAAAATTGCGTAATTTATAAAGGTGATCGTAATGACGCTTGGAGACTAAAACAAGAGATCGATTTTATTAATGGTTTACAACCAAGTGGAGCGGTTAATTTTTATAGCTTTTCAGACTTTGAAAAGCAAGTAAGTAATGCGTTCGCTGATATAAATTCACGCAAGCTTGAATACTTAATCGAAATTAAAGAAAAGAATAACTTTAGAACTTATTCTATCGTAGAAGTATACAGACCTAGAGGAGATGATACTTCTTTCTAAAAATTCGTGATTTGTGACCAAAAGTGGCAAATGTTGCTTTTTAACGCATAATTTGCCCTTTTTTTCCTCAAAAAAATCAATTTAAGGATTTAAAGTAATGCTAAATTTTATAGATTTTGAAGTGTTTAAATTTGATTGGCTGTGCGTAATAATCAACCCCGTAGACAACATAAAAACTATATGTGTTAATGACACAGAAGAATTACGCAAATATTACGAAGAACACAAAGATCAGATCTTTGTAGGTCAAAATATTAGGGGATATGATCAATATATCTTCAAAGGTTTGCTCTTAGGAATGAACCCTAAATATATAAATGATGAGATCATAAACAACGAAAAGCCAGGATATAAATTAAGCGATGCTTTTAATAAAATTAATCTTAATATTTATGACGTTAAACCAAATCGCCAAACAAGCTTAAAAGCTATGGAATGCTTCATGGGTGAGAGCATCGAAGAGACAGAAGTCCCATTTGACATTGATAGAAAATTAACGAAAGAAGAAATAGAAAGCACGGTTAAATATTGTACTTGTGATGTCGAAAACACCATGAAAGTTTTTAATATCAACATAGCAGATTTTAAAAGCCAAATTGAATTAATTAAAACTTTTAAACTTCCTTTTAAGTCTGTGAGCAAAACTAAACCACAACTTACAGCCCAAATATTAAAAGCAACACCTAAAAATTATAGCGACGAATGGAACTATACTATACCATCTACTGCTAAAATTAAAAAATATACTAGCGTCGTGGAATGGTTTAAAAATCCTAAAAATAAAGATTATGACAAATTTTTAGAGATTGATATAGCTGGCGTTCCTCATACTTTTGCTTGGGGAGGTTTACATGGTGCGATTAAAAAATATAACGGTTGCGGATACTTTGTAAATGTTGATGTAGGTAGTTATTATCCTAGTTTAATGATTGCTTACGGATATACATCTAGAAGTGTACAAAATCCAAAATTATACGAAGAAATATATCATACTAGATTACAATATAAAGCACAAAAAGACCCACGCCAAGCACCTTACAAGATAGTACTTAATAGCACATACGGCGCGATGAAAGATAAATTTAACGCATTATACGACCCTTTGATGGCTAATAATGTTTGTGTTGGCGGTCAGATTTTACTACTAGATTTACTAGAAAGATTAGAAGAAAATAATATTAAAATTATACAAACTAATACAGATGGCGTCCTAGTAAAATTAAACGCATGCAATGACGAAGAAGCAGAAATACAGCACATAAAATTAAAGCGTATTTGTTCAGATTGGGAGCAAAGGTCTAAAATGAACCTTGAGTTTGACGAATTTGTAAAAGTTATTCAGGCAGATGTGAACAACTACGTAATTGTGGACAAGTCGGGACATTATAAGAGTAAAGGTGCATGCGTTAAAAAGTTATCAACACTAGATTACGACCTCCCTATCGTAAATAGGGCACTTATTAACAAACTTGTTAACAACGTATCAATAGAAGAAACTGTTAAAAATTGTGACGATTTAAAAGAATTTCAAAAGTTAGTAAAAATCACGAGTAAATATCACCACGCATTATATAATAATAAAATTTACAATAATAAATTTTTTAGAGTATTTGCTAGCAAAGAACCAAAAGGTTGTATTTACAAGTGCAAGCTTGGCAAAAACCCCGAAAAAGTAGCAAATACGCCTACTAATTGTTTTATTTATAATAAAGCGGTTAATGGTGTTAAAATTCCATCAGAGCTAGACAAAGCGTGGTATATTGAAGAAGCTAAAAAAAGATTAGAAAGATTTTTAAACGATGATTTAGATGATTTAAACGATGATTTAATTTTGTAATTTTATTACATAATTTAGGAGCACAACATGAATATTTTTAAAGGATATGTAAGAACAAAAAATAAACGAGCTATTGACCCATACAAGGGGGTAAGCAACTTAAGAACACTTGAAGAAGTTGAGAACTTAGACGAATATGCGGGCGTTTTGTCTGACGACGTTGTAATGATTGACATTGACGACCACGAACAAGCAGAAAAATTATATGAGATAATCGAAAAAGAAAATATAATCTGTAGAGTTGAGAACACAACTCATGGCAAACATTTTTATTTTTTAAATAATGGTGCTGAATGTTTTAAAAATTGTCACACTAAAGTCCAAACTTTATGCGGTTTAAAAGTAGATGTAAAGACGGGCAAAACCAACTCCATAAGCGTCTTAAAATTAGATGGGGTAAAGCGTGAAGTGATATGCCAACCTTTCGAGGAAGAACAACTTGCAACTGCTCCAAATTTCTTAAACATTTTACCGGTTAAAAAGATCGGTGCCGATGATTTAGAACTTTTTAACTTAGAAAAAGGAGACGGCAGAAACGATGCCTTATTCAGATATTGTAGCGTATTATTACGTAATACTGAACTTACAAAAGATGAAGTGGTAGAAGTATCACGCATAATAAATAAATATATTTTCAAAGAACCTTTAAGCGAAAAAGAATTTAATACAGTTCTTCGTGATGAACGCTTTGTCGAGTTTGAAAAGAAAGACTTCACAAACTCCAAAGGCGTTTTAGACTTAGAAAAGTTTTCAATGTACTTAATAAAAAACTTAAATATTATACGCATTGGCGGGGGTGTTTTTTCTTACATTGGTAATCATTATGTTAGAGACCTAGAGAGTATCGAACACTCGATGGTTGAGTTGATACCAAGCATTAAAAAGACTGCAAGAAATGAAGTTCTAGAGTACATCAAAGTAAAATTATATGACGCTGTCGAACCTAAGAAGCAAGCTTCAGCTAACCTAATTAATTTCAAAAACGGTATATTAAACCTCGACACGATGGAACTATTACCTCACAATAAAGATATTATAATTATTAATCAGATACCGCACAATTACAACCCACAAGCTTACGATGAAACCATGAATAAAACGCTTAATAAGTTAACGTGTTATGATTCAGGACTTCGCACAGCAATCTTAGAAATGATAGGCTTTACAATGTATAGACGTAACGAACTACGCAAGGCTTTTGTGCTTTTAGGTGATAGAGCCAATGGTAAATCAACATTAATAAAATGTATTCAAAATATGCTTGGTGAAAATAATTATTCATCGCTTGACTTAAAAGAAGTAAACGAGCGTTTCAAGACTGCTAGCTTATTTTGCAAATGTGCAAATATTGGTGATGATATTTCTGACGAGTTTATACCCGATATAAGCACTTTTAAAAAACTAGTCACAGGCGACAAAATATCCGCTGAATTTAAAGGCAAAGACCCTTTCGAGTTTGAACCTTACGCTAAATTTATCTTTAGTGCCAACACTTTACCACGAGTAAAAGATAGCACAGGTGCTGTATTATCAAGATTAATTTTAATTCCTTTTAATCAAGTATTCAGCAATAAAGATTCCGACTACGACCCACAAATTAGGGACAAATTAAGCACAGAGAATGCGATGGAGTATCTAATTAATATAAGTATTAACGCACTTAAAGAAGTATTGAAAAACAATAAATTCACAATAACAAAAGAAATGCAATCATTATTAGATAGTTATAATGAAATGAATAATCCGTTGATTGGCTTCCTTAAAGAATGTCAAAGAGAAGATATTGTGAACAACACAACTAACGCAATATATGAAAAATATTTAAGTTATTGTCAGTCAAACGGTCTTTCAAACATGGCGTCAATGACACTAACTAAAAAAATATGCAAATTGTACGATCTAAAAGTTACACGAACTAGTCACAAATACCCGAACATATACACCGTCTAATTTTTATATACCCCCGCTCAAAAAAGTGGGGGTCTTTTAATTTTGGGTAAATGGCAAAAAAACGAATTTTGAAGAAATGCATTAAGCGAATTTTTTATGAATATTTTTATGAAAACCTTTTCTTGTGACCTACATCTCAAAAAATAGGGGCTTTGTGTGCTTAAGGGGCACTTTGAAAAAGGCGTTAAAGCCCCCCTTGTAAGTCATTGATTTATCTAGCATTTTTGACATTATGGGGGCGTGAGGGGCTTTAAATTTTCATACTTATATATTTTTTTTTAGGGTCACTTCCTTTTCTTAAAATATATATAATATATATATATATAGAAAAACCCCCCTTTAAGCCCCCATTATTTGTAAGTCATTGATTTTACTAGTAATTTTTAGGGGGTCTTAAGAAAATAGGGCATTTTTGCACCTCGAACCCCCTATTTTTTAATAATTTTTATTTTGTAATCCTAGCCATAATTGCAAACATGCCCTAAATTTGAACGTAAAGGGGGTAAATTTAAACGTTATAATAAAAGATGAGTGTTTAATCGTTTTTCTTCATATCGTGCGAAATTTCGCATTTATGAGCGAATTTGGAAAATTAAGGTAGTTTTTTCTCGTTTTGCTCATTTTGTCACTTTGAGTTATAATATTTTTTGTTGGCATGGTGCTGACAAAACACAGCGACCTTTGAGCTAATTTTTATTAGCTCTTTTTTTTTTTTATTGCTGATGCTAGAATATTTACTCGAATATTTGCTATAATATCGATAAGGAATATTTTGGAGAGCTTGATAAGTGTTAGACAACGAACCGCAAAAGGAATTGTATTTACTGCTCATTGGAGCGGTGTTAGCGTTCGTAACTTCTTTTTTCAAACTTTGTAAAGTTAAAAAAAGTTTTATTGTTAAATTGTCAGATAGTCTAATTTGTAGTCTAATAAGTTTATCAACGTATTTTTTGATCAAGCAATTTCACCCAATTGACCCTGAATTTGCAATTGCTATTGGTTCATGGATTGGTTATTTAGGAGTTGACGGTATAAAAACTTTACTATTAGACAGGTGGAGGAATTGATGAAGCTAAGCGAGAATGGTCTAGAATTTATCAAACGTCAGGAGGGTTTTTTAGACGTTCCATATTTTTGTAGTGCTCACAAGTTGACTGTTGGATGGGGGCATGTTCTTTCCAACGCTGAAAAAATAGAGCTCCTTTACACTCTGCCGATCACTCCTGATATCAAATTCGGCTATGTTCAAGTTTTATATGAAAATGCAGACATAAAAAAAATACTTGAACTAGATAACTTTTTAGAAGAACAAAAATTTAAATTTGACTTATCAGTTTTAACGAAATTCTTATTAAATGACCTTGCTAAAGTTGAACGTTGTATCAACGATGCAAGAGTTCCTCTAACTCAAAACCAATATGACGCATTAGTATCATTTACTTTTAATGTTGGATGTAACGCTTTTTTAAACTCAACACTTCTAAAAAAAATGCGTAATGATGATTACGACGCCAACGAGATTTTAAGATGGAATAAATGCAAAGGTAAAGTTAGCAAAGGACTTACCGAACGAAGAAAACGTGAGATGCGTCTATTCGCAAACGGTTGCTATGCTCAATAATGGGGGTGTGTGCTGTGTTATTTAATATAATTTCTAAACTCGTTAAATCCCTAACGGCTGAAACAATACTCCTTATAATTTTTATTAGTGCGATTTCGTATTTTTTCGGGCAAACTGTGGGGCGGTTTGACATGCGTCAGCAATGCGAACAAGAACGCCTTAAAGAAGAAAACGCCCATAAAAAATTAGTGATTGAACAATCTAAAAAATATGAGCAAGAATTGCAAACATTAGAAGAGAAATATAAAAATGAAATTAAAGAACTCAATGCAAAATTTAAGCGTGATATTAAAAATATTAAGTATTCTAATGTTGCAAGCGTTGAGTGCGTGTTCGACCT
>Ga0256405_10012721_pt1 | contig 10343 bp, 1 predicted proteins | sample RumenRJG_02DNA_FD_189096 | JGI IMG/M metagenome (GOLD analysis project Ga0256405, IMG submission 189096) | Bovine rumen microbial communities from Lethbridge, Alberta, Canada - RJG_02 | ecosystem: Host-associated > Mammals > Digestive system > Stomach > Rumen | place: Canada: Alberta | collected... | reverse complement strand
TTTATTGTTATGGGGATTGGGGATTGGGGATGGGGGATTGGGGATTGGGGATTGGGGATTGGGCCCAATCCCCAATCCCCAATCCCCAATCCCCAATCCCCAATCCCCATTTTATAAGAATAGAAAGTAATTAATTAATTTAAAATAATAAATTTAACTAAACTAAAATTTATATATATATATAAATAATTGTTATATAATTTAGTGCTTATTTTCCCATTCTTCAATTTTAAGTGATCTTCCAATAGGAAACCAAGCAATAGATTCTTTATCAATATTTTTTTTAACATAAGATTCAAGTCCAGAATATTCATTAGGATCTTTTTCTTCTAAATAAAACATATAAAAAAAGTAGTTATTAACACTATGATCTTGTAAATGATTTCCAAATCCATCTTTCCCTACATAATATTTCTCAATTTTTTCTCGATCTAATCCACATATGAAACAAGTAGATTCCATATCATTTTCTAATTCTTCTCTTTCACCTCTTAAAGTATCGAATGCAGCAAAGATTAATCCAGAAAATGTTTGCCAAACAATATTAACCATAATAAGTGTGTAAGAAATGTCTAAAGCATATCGTTCCATTTTTCCTGCATAATTAATCTTTTCTTCATTTGTATCTATGAAATTTCCTAAATTTCCCCCTGATGAAAAAGTGTTTGAATATATATACATCATACATATTAATGGACTATTACATGTATTAATTGGCATTAAATCATAATAGCGATAAAAAATTAAAAGAGAATAGAAATATATTAGAATGAAGAAAAATATATAAATGGAAATTAATTGAACTAAAGGCTTATAAAAGACTAGAAATACCATTCTTAATATTGGTTGACTTTTAATGAATTCTATTAAATGAAATGCGAAAAAAAAGTGATGAACAAATAGGCCTAAAATAGCAAAAACCATATAGCAGAATCTATATATGACATTAAAATTGAATATTAATTTGATATAAATGAATAATTTATTGAAAAATAAGGAATATCCATTTGCTTTCAAAAAATTATAAACTCTATGAATTTCAAATTCGCTAACATATCCGATTTTATTTTCATAAGAATTTTTCAAATAATTCCTATATAAATTTTTATAAATAATAACTGCATCTTTGAATATGAATTCGATAAAAATGATAATGTTAAAACAAAGAATAATAATTCCCAATATATGTAATACAGCAGTGCTTGCTTCATCACTTAAATTAAAAAGTCTTATATATTTCGATACATTTTTGTTATCTTTATCTTTTTCTGCATTATATCCTAAAATAATTAAAATATTCATTAATACTATTAAAAGTAATCCAACGAATTGAACATAATCATGATATAAAAATAAATATTTTAATGGTCCTAATTTTTTATATCTTTGCTCGAGGAAATTTATTTGTTTAAGAGTAATATATATTTGATCTTTTTCATTCATTAATGAAGTTAATTTAGCTTGAACAGAATTTCTATCTGCATTTTCATCAAATTTTTTTTTCATTTTTTCATCGAATTCATTAAAGAATGGTAATTTAGGGCAATATACTTTAAATACAACATTATCTTTTAATATTTCCACACAAATTGAATTTTTCGAATAAAATTGTATAGCTTTTTCAATTGTCTCTGAATTATTATAAATTTCTTGTATTTTTTCTTTTTGAACTTTATCATATTTATCATTATATTGCAATACAAGAGAAGAATTAATTTTCAATTCTGTTTCTTCATTTTCTAAAGAAACTAAAGTTTCCATCAAGAAATATAGATTAAAACCCGCTTCAGAAACAACTTTTTCATCTAAATCTTCTATATCTTTAGTATTTTCTTCTGTAAATAAAAAGAAATATATTTCATCGGTTAATTTTGTATATATTTCACCACATTTTTCAAAAACTAATTTATAATTTAAATCTCTTAATATTTTTTTGATGACTTCATCTTTAACTTTTCTTCCTTCTATCATTGATAATAAAACTAAACTTATTTTGAATAATAAAGTTGATTTTTCATAATCACTTAAAGGTGAAAATATTTTTTTTTGTTTGATATTTTCATCTTGGAAAAAATCATCGGTTGAAGTCGAAGCAATATTATAATTTTTACCATCACCAAAAAATGTATCGAAATTATTAGTTTTTTTGGATGTATAGAAAATTGTATCATGTTCTAAATAATCATCTAATTCGTTATTTTCTTTATCTTCATTTTCTTCATTTGAAACAATGCATGTTTCTTCCATTATTTTATTAAACAATTCTATTATTTTTGTTTCAATTAAATATTCTTGATTATTTTTACAAGGACCTTGTAAAAATTCACATATTGTATCTAATAATGAAAGTAAACGTTTATAATATAATTCAGTATAATATCTTGTAAGTTTTTTGTATTTATCATTAAGATTCCCCAATTTTTCCAATAGCATACTCAAATATTCAATTAATATATTCATGAAATTATATGAAATTCTATTATTTGTTTGTTCCCTTAAATAATTTTGCAAAAATAAATTATGATTTTCTGTTAATAATTGAAGAAAACGCAATTTATCAGATACCACCATTAAATTTTGAGAATCTAAACTTATATCTTCTAAAAATGGATCTTCATTTAATTGATAAAAAATATCTTTATCAAATGTTTGATTTATACTTCTAAAAAAATTATCTGTATTTTGTAGAAGTTTGAATAATTGTATAAATTTTTTTTGAACATCAGTATTTCCTCCTTCTAATATAGTTAAGAAAAAGAATATAATTATATTAAAAACATTTTCTCTAAAATATTTTCCTCTTTTACTTGCAATTTTGAGAAATATTTCAATAGTTCCATTATTTAAAACAGATTTTTGAGATTCATAAAAGAAATTTTCTTTGAATTCAATAACTTTTTGGTCAAAATAATTAGGATTTGATTTTTTAACTTTTATTTCCCTTTTTATTATTTCAGGAGTAACTGATACTAAATAAGCCATTAATTCTATTAATTCTTTTATAACAGGAAAATATTTAGTATTATCAACATTTTCTCTAATAAATTTAAGAAAAACATTTACTATATGTAATTCAGATTCATGTTCTATTTGATATGTAGTTTGGGATTGAGATTCTTTTTCTAAATATTTTTTAAGAAAAGCATGGAAATTTATTTTTGTTTTGATATGTCTTGCCATTATCTTTTTTTCTCTTTTGATACATTTAATAATTACTTCCTGATTTTCAATTTCACTAATCATATCATTCATGAAATTTATTGTAATATTATATATAATATCACTTCTTTTGTTTGAATTATTTATTAAATTTGTTATATTATTTTCTTCTATTTCTTCATTAATCAAAGTTTTTTCCAAATCTTGAATATATTTTATTGTTTTTGTTTCTCTTAATGCTTTAAATGAACCTCTTTTATTTTCTCTAATATTAAATAATTGTTGATATTCTTTTTTCTTATTTCTCATATAAGTTAATATTTTTTTGTAGCTTTTCAAATTTTTTTCTTCATAAAGTTGAGAATACATCTTAGCCCATGATATATTTATTTTTTGATATTGATTTTTGGTTCTTTTATAGTCTTCATAATCTTTAAATAATTTTTCGTTGAATTTTGAAAGTTTCGAATAAATCAGAGGAAAAATTCCTTTAAAAAAATATTTATACATATGACGATTGTATTTTTCGTATACTATATTATAATTATTATATTTTTTTTCAAATTTATTTAGTTTATTAATTCGATTTTTGAAATAAAAAGCATATTTTAAATCTTCTTTCAATTTAGTATAATATACATCTATATTTTTGGCAATATAATTTCTTTTTTCTTTATACATTTTATTAAGATGAAATATTAATGAGCAACCAATATATTTAAGTTTGAAATAATAAAGATTCTTAAAGAAAATTTTTGTTTTTCTAAATTGATTCAATTTCAGAATAGAATCAATTTGCTCTTCAGAAAATGGAGGTTCAAATTCAAAGATAAATTTAATTAATTTCTTTATATTAATCAAACTGAAAATATATGTTTTTATTTGTTGATTTTTTTTGATTAATCTAATAATAATTTTAATTAAATAATAAGCGAATACCATTCTATAATAACTTATTTTACAATAAATATCATCTTCATTTCTTGGATATATGCTTTCTATTGTTTTAATATTTTTTAAAGTTTTTCTTGGAAATATAGATTTTCTACCTATATTATCTATAATAGATGATTCTTTTAAGAAAATTGTTCCTCTTAAATTATAATTATTGATATTATAAGGTGTAATAATAGAAAATATATCAAATTCAGTTAATATTTCAACTAATTTATTTAAAATAGTTCCTAGATTTTTTTCATCATTTATTTTAGTAGTAATGTTTTTCATTAATTTTAATAAAAATGAATAGCCTTTTAATGATTTAATAAATACTTTCTTTTTTTTGTCTATATTATTTTTTTCTACTTTTAAAATTTCATTTTCTTCATTTTTTCTAAAAAATATATTATAATCAAAATAATGTTCTTTTAATTGTTTTATATTTTCTAATTTTATTTGCTCATTCATTAAATCAATTAAAAATTTGCTATTATAAAATACATATTTATTATTTGAAGATAATTCTACTATTAATTTGAGTAAGCCTAAATTCAACAAATATTTATATTCTTTAGAAAAATCAACTAAATCTATTATTTCTTTGTTTAAATTGGATTGCACATTATGAACAAGTGCTGTCAATAATTTAAAAATCGCTTTCAATAATTTTTCTAATGCTACTTTATAAAGATATTCATTTTGCTTTTGTATATATTCATTTATTTTATTTTTTTTATGTTTTTGATTTCTTAAAAATTCAATGAATGAATGCTTAGTATTAATAGTCTGTCTATTATTAATTTCATTGGTATTATATCTAATAACACTATTTATTGTATTTTCACTCTGGGGATATTCTTGAATGATTTCTTTCATAAGAGAAGACAAAATATTTTCCATTTGAAAAGAATAAAGAATTTTTTGAGATAATTTAACTTCATTATCTTCATAATAACTATTAGATTCAGGATCAATAATCAGAAATAAATATTTATATATAGTATAATATACTAAAAAAATATCTCTTTTATCTTCCTCGATTTCTTTTATATCTATGTTATCAGTTGGCTGCATATTTATTATACGTCTTGGGACATGGTCTTCAGTCATCCATTTTTCTGTTTTTTCTGCTAATAAAGAAAGTTCTTTAATTGATAAATTACACATATAATATTTTTGTAATTCTTCTTCTTTGTGTAAAAGTAATACATTTTTTATATTACTAAATAAATCACTTCTTTGAGTCATTAATCTTTTGAAAATTCTAAGTAATATTTTTGTTATTTTGCCATTCACATTCATTTCTAAAATTCTAATTATTAATTCTATTAAATTTTTAAGAATGACGGAATTAATGAAAAAATTTTCGAAATTGATTTCTAAATGAGGCATTCTCAAATTATAATAATATTCATTATCATAATAAGCTTCTTTTATTGAATTATAATTTGATGCAAGATAATCATTTGAAAAATTCTGGAATTTATTATTGTTTACAGAATTATTTTCTGCTATTGATGCTTCCTCACTAAATAAACTATTATTTAACATTCTTTTATTTTCTTCAGGGATTTTATCCTTCTTCAATAATACATTCATAATTTGATTTTCATTAGAATTAGTGGAATTTAAGAATAATTTTGGAAAATTATCACAATAATTGATTTTATTAAATAATTGATAGTAATAAAATTCATTATCCATTAAAATATCATTAATTTTTGGCATTGAAAATAATTTTTCTTTGAGAATTGAATAGAAAAATTCATTATTTTCTCCAAGCTTTTCGTTATCATCAATAGTTTCATCTATTAATTGATAATTTATTTTTAATAAATTTTCTAAAAGATATATGCTCATATCTTCCAGTTTAATATCCATAATAAAATTAATGACTTTTTCAATTTGTTTCAATATTAATATATATGAATTATCTAAATCTTTGCTTCCTTTTGTTAAAATATTTTTTATTTCTATAAGAGTTTGCATTAGATAATTAATATTTGATTGAGTAAGAATATCATTTTTCGTTACACTTTTAAAATTTTGTGAAATTATATTTTTATCTTCAGTATTATTATCAATATTATTTAATATTAGGCTTGTCAAAAAAAAATCATTAATTCTATCTAAAACAAATAAAATATATTCTTCTCCTAAAGGTGATTCAAAATTGAATTCAATATATTTATAGCCATATTTATTATAAAATGAATTTATATTTCCTAAAATTTCATTTTTATCAGAATCCTTGATATCATCAATTGATATTTCATCTATTAATTTTTGCTCTTCTTCATTTTTATTAATTAATTCAAATATTTCATCTCTTGATTGATTATTCTTTTTTTTAGTTTCATTATTTTTATTATTGGATTTTTTATTAATTAAATATTCTTCTCCATATATTATATTTTTTTTAACTTCATCTCTTAAATTATGTAATCTTTGATTTAAATTACTATTTATTACTTCACTTATATTCATTGGAGTATAAACTAAATTTTCATATAAATGAAATTTTATTATATTAAAAATCAAATTAATATTCGCAGTATTTACAAGAATACTTCCATATTTAACATTATTTAACAAGAATAATGAAAGACATAAAATTAAATTCAATTTGTTTAAAGTTATATATGTTTTTATTTTATCTTTATTTATTCTCTCAATTCTCAGATTTGGAGTTACCAATTTAATTAAAGATGGATAAACATTCATAGTATGAGGTTCAATATCAATATAAACATAATTTAATAAGTTTATAAGTCCTGCAACAATTTCTTCATTAAGATCTACTTTACTTATATGATAAATCAGATGATCTAAAGGAAACATTTTTCTTATTTTTTCGATACAGACATAATTTCTTCCATAGCACAAATTAGCAAATAAATTTAATTGTTCAGCTAAATAACTAATAATTCCTTTCTGAGCAAGAACTCTATTATTGCAAAATTCAATTAAATTTTTCTCAGTGTAATTTTTATTTTCGTCTTTGTAAACTACTTTAAAAGCTATATCATCAAATAAAGGTTTTATTTTAATCAAAAATTTTTTTTTGCCTTTATAAAATAATTCTTCAAAAATATATTGCTGATTTGATGTTATACCAGAATCACCTAATTTTAAAAATTTAGAAAGAAGAGATAAATTCTTTGGTTCATAATTTTTAGATTTGTTTAAATAAAGTAATATTTTATCTATAATATTGCTTTCTTCTCCAGTATCAGATTCAATATCAAAATTATTTTTGTTTTTTTCATTATTGATAAGATTCATAATATTTTCATTTTCTTTTAAAAGGTCCATGAAGCATTTAGAAGCTTCTTCATATTCTAAAAAATAATACAAAAATATACTCTTATAATTAAAAGCAATTTTTTTATTATTATTATTTTTTTTGCACATTGAATAAATAAATTCAAAGCTTAATCTTATTGATTCATTTATACTTTTGAATAATTCTATAATAATAAAATCTAAATTATTACTTATTCCTAAATGACCTTTCTTTTTAAATGTCTGAATTGATTTCAAGGTATTTTTATTTGTGTCTAGATGGATAGTATTTCTTACTTTTTCTGCTTCCACCTCCTCTTCGAATCTATTTTTGACATAATCTCTATATTCGTTATATATATCACTTAGAGTTTTAGTAAATTCTAAATATTTAAAAGTTTTTTTAAATAATCCTCTATCAAATAAAAATTGTTGTCTATAATTTAAAGCTTTGCCTGGAGAAATATTGATGTCATATTTTCTAGAAAAATTATTCATACAATAATCAATGATATTCCTGAATGATTCTATTAATTGTGAAACTTTTTCTTTTATAGAATTAAGTTCTATTATAGTTGCTTTTTGACTTTTATAATTAATTTGATTGATTTTTGTTCCTTCTATTTTATTTTTATTATTAAATGTAACAGATTTATTGGTTCCATTATTGTAAGTTATAATGTTAATATCATTAATATTCTTTTCTATATTATTATTAATATTATTCAAACTAATTTTTTTTTCTAGAATATTAGATTCAATGGATTCCTGTAAAGAATTATTATCTTCTATTCCTAATAGTTTTCTGAAATTTTTTTTTGTTATAAAATCAATCTCTTCATCTAATTCATTTTTAAAATATAATACAATTGCAATTTCTAAAGATTGATTTACTTCGAAAGGTATTAGTCTTATCAAATCGGAATCATACGGAACATTACTTAATGTTAAATTATGAACATATATTTTTTTCTCAACTGTTGGATTATATAAATCTTCCTTAAGTAAAGTTCTTGTTTTATTTAAAATTCCTATTTTATTAGTCACTTCATCAAAGCATAAAAATTTTTGTGTTTTAATATGGAATATTCTTAATATTTCATTGTTTTTTATTTTATGAATTATTTCTTGCTTATCTTCCTTTTTATTTTCTTTTTCTTTATTTTCATCTGATTCATTTTTTTGCTCTTCTTCTTCTTTCTTTTCCGATTCTTTAGAAACATTATCTTCATATCCAGGAGCTAAACCATTTAATTTAGTATCTGTATATTTTTCTACATCTAAATTTTGATAACTCTCAAAAAGCATCCAATTGCAATTTTCATTAGGGACATCCAACAATATTAAATTTCCATTAGTTTTTCCTTTTTGTGGCTCATTATTATTATTTGCTTTTTTTTTATCTAATTTTTTCTCTTGAAATCCTAAATATTTTTTAGATATTATATGACGAAATCTTACAATTTTGTGATATTCAACAAATGAAGGCATTTTTAATTCTTTTTTTAATTTCAATTTACCTTTAAGATATTCATCTTTTAATAATTTTATATCTTTTGTTTCTATATATTGCTCTATATAGAATAAGCCATTAATATTATTTATTGATTTTTCTTTATCTGTAGAATCAAATGAAATTTTGAAATTATTATTAGAAGCATGATATTTATTTTCAGTTGTTGTAGTATTGCTATTTAATCTATGTATTTTTTCGTTTAAAAGCCTTTTTTCAATATCTGTCTTCATATTAATATGATTTTTAACAGTATTATTTTTAATAGTTTTATTACTTAATAAATTATTTATTTGCTCATTAACCGAATGCTTACCAATTGAATTCATTTTATTTAAATCAAAATTATTTTCATTGTTATTATTTAATATATTATTTGTATTTATATTTTCATTATTAATAGTCACTTGTTCATAATTATTAATAATATCTTCATCTAAATTTGAACTTTCTATTTTAGGAAACGTTGTTATATTTAAAAATTTATCAATACTTTGAACAGTTAGCCACACTGGAGTTGCAAAGGTTAAATTGCTCGAAGATGAATCAATATAATTAGAGCATATTTTTATTTGAAAAGCATATCTTTTTCCTTCTTCGAAATAAAGAACAAAATTTGTATTTCCTGCATTTTTTTCTATATTTTTTGTCTTTACTGTTAAAAATAAATTATTATTCCACGAATTTTTTTCACGTTTACATATCGCAATATTTTGATTAGAAAAAACATATTGTAAATTGACATTAAATGAATTATAATTCGAAAAGAAAAAAACACATTCATCTGAATAATTAGGTGTTAATATTAATGCTGCATTTTCATTTGTTTCATTTCTTTGAACAAAACAATGTGTTTTAAAATGGATTAAAATAAAATCATCTTCATAATTAATAGGTTTTCCTATATCATCCATGAATTTCTCATTTTCGGAATAGACATCTTCCTTAGCTTCTTGAAAAGCTCTGATTACTGTTGTTATATTATTTTTAAATTCAGAATCATATAATAATGTCTTTGAAGTTTTAATTTTTTCTTTCAATGTTGATAATCTTTCATTTAATAATATCTTATTATTCATAAAATGCTCATTCATTTTTGGAAAAATTATGAATAAATTTTCTTCAAAATCTTTTAAATAAATTGAATCACTTGTTAAATCGATTTTTTTAATTTCTATATCGATATTTCCCTTAATAGTAAATTCACCTCCTGATAATATATTACGTGTTAATTTTTTCTCATAAGTAAATTCTATATATATGAGATCACCATATTTAATTTTTTGATGAATACCAGATTCAGTCATATATTTAATTTAATTTTAAAAGTTTTAAATTAAATGATAACAACAAAATAAAAAAATATAGAATTATATAATGGGGATTGGGGATTGGGGATTGGGGATTGGGGATTGGGGATTGGGCGCGATCCCCAATCCCCAATCCC
>Ga0256405_10012719_pt1 | contig 10347 bp, 9 predicted proteins | sample RumenRJG_02DNA_FD_189096 | JGI IMG/M metagenome (GOLD analysis project Ga0256405, IMG submission 189096) | Bovine rumen microbial communities from Lethbridge, Alberta, Canada - RJG_02 | ecosystem: Host-associated > Mammals > Digestive system > Stomach > Rumen | place: Canada: Alberta | collected... | reverse complement strand
AGATACTTATCTCGAATGGTATCGAAAATAGGAACCGCCGTATGCCGAACGGCACGTACGGTGGTGTGAGAGGTCGGAAAACAAAGTAGGAGAAAAACTACTTTGTTTTCCTCCTACTCGATTTTTGAAATTACTGATTTTTATTCAGCGAATTTTTTTGCAGCGTTTTCTATCCATGTTTTTACGTCGTCTGCGCTCGGATTGGTGAAATTGAGTTTACCTTTCTTGTTGAGCGAGCAGAGGTCGTTGAAAAGTTTTCCGGCTTTGGCATCTTTCAAGTTTTCTACTTTCAAGAATCCGAGTTTCTGAATGAGTGATACCCATTCTTCCGGAATTCCGAGTTCTGTGTAAGCTTCTACCGGGTCGTATTCAAATTTCTTCTCAGGTTTCATCTGCGGGAAGAACAATACGTCCTGAATAGACTCTGAATTTGTCATAATCATTGTAAGACGGTCGATACCGATACCAATGCCGGCTGTCGGAGGCATACCGTGATCGATAGCTGTCAAGAAGTCTTCGTCCAAAACCATAGCTTCTTCGTCGCCGCGTTTTGCCAAAAGCAATTGGTCTTCAAAACGTTGACGCTGATCAATCGGGTCGTTGAGTTCTGAATATGCGTTGCAAAGTTCTTTACCGTTGCAAATTGCTTCAAAACGTTCTACCAAGCCTTCTTTTGAACGGTGTTTTTTGGTAAGCGGTGACATCTCAACCGGATAATCTGTAATGAATGTCGGTTGAATGATTTTTGCTTCACAAGTTTCACCGAAAATTTCGTCAATCAATTTGCCTTTACCCATTGTAGAATCAACTTCAACGCCGAATTTCTTAGCTGTTTCTGCCAATTCTTTTTCGTCCATGTTGGAAATATCAACACCGGTAAAATGTTGAATAGCTTCAAACATCGTGAAACGTTTCCATGGACGTTTGAAATCGATAACATTTTCACCAACTTTTACTTTGGTGTCGCCGTTGAGAGCGATTGCTACTTTTTCTACCATTTCTTCAACGGTGTCCATCATCCAGAAATAATCCTTGTAAGCTACATAAAGTTCAATTTGTGTAAACTCAGGATTGTGGAAACGGTCCATACCTTCGTTTCTGAAATCTTTTGAAAATTCGTAAACGCCGTCAAAACCGCCTACGATAAGTTTTTTCAAATAAAGTTCGTTAGCGATTCTTAAATAAAGAGTCTGGTCGAGAGCGTTGTGATGAGTCTTGAACGGTCTTGCAGATGCACCGCCGTAAATCGGTTGAAGAATAGGAGTTTCTACTTCCAAGCATCCGAGATTGTCAAGATATTGACGCATTGTGTTCATAAGTTTTGTACGTTTTACGAACACTTCTTTTATTTGCGGGTTAACGATTAGGTCCACGTAACGTTTTCTGTAACGCTGTTCCGGGTCGGTGAAAGCGTCAAAAACTTTTCCGTCTTTTTCCTTTACGATAGGAAGCGGTTTCAATGATTTGCAAAGTACTGTCAATTCTTCTACTTTAACGGAAAGTTCGCCCATTTTGGTTCTGAAGATAGAACCTTTCACACCGATGATATCGCCGATATCAAGAAGTTTTTTGAAAACATCGTTGTACATCGTTTTGTCTTCAGTCGGACACAAAACATCGCGATTGAGATAAAGTTGGATTCTGCCTTTTGAATCTTGCAATTCTGCGAATGATGCACTACCCATGATTCTGCGGCTCATCAAACGACCGGCAACACAGGCTTTGAATCCTTCGGCATACTCTTCTTCTTTGAGATAAGAATATTTTTCTTTAATTTCTTCGGTGTGAATATTTACTTCATATTTTGGTGCAGGATAGGGGTCGATACCCATAGCACGCAATTTTTCAAGAGACTGTCTTCTGATTTGCTCCTGTTCTGATAATTCCAGATTATTCATAATGTCTTGTAAATCAATTAAAACCCTTCTCCGGGCGATTTTGAAAATATTTTATGCAAAAATAAGAATTTTTTTGTTAACTTGCAAATTATTAAAAATCTTTATTACCTTTACGCTGAGAAATAAACATTGATTATCATGAGTAAAATTATAATTGTATCAGCCCCTTCCGGTACGGGCAAAACTACTTTGGTCTCCAGAGTAATGCAGAATGAGGATTTGAAACTCAAATTTTCGGTTTCTGCTACTACACGTCAGCCCAGAGGCAAAGAGGTTAACGGCAAAGATTATTATTTTCTTTCTGTTGACGAGTTCAAGAAAAAAATCGAGGACGACCAATTCGTGGAGTATGAGCAGGTTTATGAAGGACGTTTTTACGGTACTTTGAAATCTGAAATTCAGCGAATTTCTGATATGGGTTGCAATATAATTTTTGATGTTGACGTAGAAGGCGGTATCAATATGAAAAATAAGTTTCAGGATCAGGCTCTTTCTATTTTTATTCAACCTCCGTCGGTGGAAGAATTGCGCCGAAGACTTATTAAACGCGCTACCGATTCTATGGAAGAAATCGAAAAACGTGTAAGTAAAGCTGAGAAAGAGATTTCCAGAGCTCCTAAATTCGATATTATTGTTACAAATGACGACCTTGACCGCGCTTATGGTGAATTTTTGGAGTTGATTCGGAAATTTTTGAATTCTTAACTTTTACTTTTTTAATAGAGCTATTAACTTTATTATTGGGATATGGCAGACAATATTTTAATAATTGAAAAAGATTTACAGATTTTCAAACGTTTGGAAGATTTGTTGAAGCTTATGCGTTACGATTGCAAAATGGTGCAATCGGTGGAAGAGGCGGAGACGGTACTCAATCAGACTTCGTTTTACGCTGTCTTTATCAATCTTTCTACAATTTCCGATTTGTACGAAATTGAACGTATTAAGGAAATCTCAAAACCCTTTTCCATCGTTATTGTGATGGGCAACGACAGTCAATATGATTTGATTGACAAGGCTTTGGAGTATGGCGCCGATGATTTCTTGTTTTTGCCGTTTGCTTCCAATGCCTTTATCCTCAGAACCAAAACTATTTTTAATAGCATTCAGCGGGAACGTCGCAAATATACCGAATATCTCAACGGTTTGTTCGATTTGATTCCGGCTGTGATTATTGTTAGCGATGGTAAAGGAAAAATTCTCAACGCTAATTATGCTGCACTTTCTAAATTTGGTAAAACCAAAGAAGAATGTATCGGCAAAATGATTGGCGATTTCCTTAATTGTTCCAAAGCCAACAAAGACAGACGTTTTTGTCACGATAACTGCGGATTTTGCAGGATGTACGAATACGAGCGCGAAGCATTGTTGACAGGACGTCCGACCGTGCGCACCGAGTATGCCTACACTCGTAACAACGACGGACGTTTGGAAGTAAAGACAATGCGTATTTCCGTTGCTCCTATCGATTATGCCGGTGAAAACGCTGTGATTATCAATATGGAAGATATATCTTTCGAGAGAAATTCCATTCAAGTACTTACAGGTACATTGCTTAATCTTCAGCAGTCGTATTTCGATTCGCAAGACAATGTAAAAGTACAAAAACAACTTGCCGATTATTTGCAATCGATGAACGACAATTTGCAGAATGAAAGAAACAAATTGCAATTGTTGTTCAATTATATGTCGTCGTCGTTCCTGTTGTTGAGACATACAAGCAACGACGAATATTTGATTACGGCTGCTAACAATAAATTTCTCAATACATTTAATCTTACAAATGTTCACTACATCGGTCGGCCTCTGAAAGAAATAGTTCAAGATATTACCGATAAATTTTTCTGTTCGGTCAACGAAGTATTAACAACGGGACATTCCGTCAGTTTCAATTCATATTCATCGGCTTACGATAAATGGTTTAATATCAATATGTATCGTCCCGAAATGGATTATGTTGGTGTTGTATTGCAAGATGTTACAGAATCGGTAAACAGTCAGAAACGCAACAAGGAACTTACCTTTCAGCTGAAACGTCAAAACAAAATGCTTGATGACAAGATTTACGAGTTGCGCAAAACCAAAGATCAGCTTGAACTTTTCTTGGAAGGAAGTCACGACGGAGCTTGGAGTTACAGATATGATTCCGGAAAGTTTTATATATCAAGTCAGTGTAAAAAACAGCTCGGCTATGCGGTGGACGAAATCTCAGAATTTTCAAAAAAAGAATTTTTTGAACTCTTTTTACCGGTAGAAGAACACGAAAAAATTCGTTCGTTAATTTTAGAAATAGAAAACGGACAAATAGATTTGATAGAAGAAGAAGTTCAGCTGAAAACCAAAACCGGAGATGTACTTTGGGTTTTAACAAGAGCCATTGTAAAACGCGATGTAAACGGAACTCCGATAGTAGTAGGCGGTGTAAATACAAATATTACAGAACGAAAGATAAACGAACAACTCCTTACAAACAAAAACTCAGAATTACAAAAAGTAATAGATACAAGAAACAAATTTATCTCAATAATAGCACACGATTTGCGCAATCCGTTCAACGCGATCAACGGGCTTTCAGAGATGTTGATTAAAAGAATGCAAAAAGCCGAAGATGCAAAAAATCTTGAAATGGCAAAAATCATCAATCAATCAGGCAAAAGCGCGTATGAATTGTTAAACAATCTGTTGATCTGGGCACGCAGTCAGCAAAACACAATACAATTTTCGCCAGAGCGTTTACAAGTAAACCCCGTTGTGAGCGAAACAATCAGTGAAATAAAAGTTCAGGCGGACAACAAACATATCATGTTAATAAATAATTGTGATATGGCAGATACAATCTGGGCTGACAAACAGATGTTTCAGACCGTAGTAAGAAATATTGCATCCAATGCAATAAAATTTACCAACGAAAACGGCTTAGTAGTAATAAGTTCCGAGATGTCAAAGGATTCTACAATAATAGTAATAGAAGACAACGGAATCGGTATGTCGCCCGAAACCTTGGAAAAACTGATGGTAGTATCCAAAAACAAATCAACCGAAGGCACAGCCGGCGAAAAAGGCTCCGGAATGGGCTTGTTGATTTCCAAAGAGTTTATCGATAAGCATCACGGAACAGTAAAAGTAGAGTCAGAATTGGGAATGGGAACCAAATTTGTAATAACATTTCCGGACTACGACCCTATAAAGTTTTCTGATAATTAGCATTTTATAAACAAAAATAAGAAAAAGTTGTGACAAAAAAAATATTTTATGTTTATATTTGAGAAATTTGTTATATTTGCAAACTGCAAAAAGTTTTGAATTTGTAAATCAAACGTAAAATGAGACGAATAATTTCGATATTTGTAACTGCTTTATTGTTAGCAAGTATTGTTGCTTGCTCTGACACTTCAAGTCATAAAAGGGGCAACCGCAATAATGACAATGTAGAATTTTCGGAGGTTAAAAATGTTGTATATACCAAATATGGAATACCATTGCCGGTAGATTTGTTCACCTATATGGTAAAACAAGAAGTTCTATTCAATTACGATCTTCTAATTCCATTAGAAAATAGGGAAAAATATACAAAAGAAACCAAACAAGCTATGGCACTGGGTGTTTACTCTGCCGATGTAGCATATTGTTCTATCTACGGACGTCAACAAGAAGTGCTTGATTATTTCAATTGCGCTTTCAAAATTGCCGACCGTTTGGATATTTCCGAAGGTTTTACATATAAATCGATAGAACGTATCGAAAACAATATCGCAAGTGCCGATTCGCTTAGTTTTATCGCTAACGAATCTTATTGGAAAGCTTGTAACTATTTGGACGAGAATGAGAAAAACAACATCCTGCCATTTGTAATTTATGGCGGATGGGTAGAAAGTCAGTATCTGACTATCAAATCAAACGATTTGAAATCTACCAAAGCTATTATCTTGGAACAAAAGCAAGGTTTAGTAAACCTTATTGACTATCTTTACGAAGTAATGATAGAAAGTACTGCTTTTTATTACAATTACGATATCAAAGCTATAATCCTCAAACTCAACAATATCAAAAACGTTTACGACAAAATTCCGGGTGAGGATATTGATCCGCAATTGTACAAAGATATCAGTTCAAAAATTGCAAGTATGCGTTCCGAACTTATAGATCCGAAATCCAATTTGTAAAAAAATATAAATCAGTTTTTGTAACATTTTTTATCAAGATGAAAATAGCTGTAGACTTTGACGGCACAATTGTAGAAGATGCCTATCCTGAAATCGGTAAGCCTAAGCAATTTGCGTTTGCTGCGCTCAAAGAATTGCAGAAAACCAATCAGCTTATACTTTGGACTTGTCGGGAAGGTCGTTTTTTACAAGATGCTGTGGAGTTCTGCAAACAAAACGGAGTCGTTTTTTATGCCGTTAACAAAAATTATCCCGAAGAAGTCTGTCAAGACAACGGCAATTTTATGCGTAAAATAGATGCCGATGTATTTATCGACGACCGCAATATTGGCGGGTTTCCGGGATGGTCGGCAGTTTATCAGCAACTTAGCGGTGATGCTCAAATTGTTGATACTCCAAAAAAGCGCAAATGGTTCTGGCAAAAGTAATCTTAAATTATGATTTGGCAAGATTTTTTGACGGAAGTTATATTGCAAACTGTGCTTATAACTTTCTTCGTTTTATCTATGATAATGGTATTGGAATACATCAACGTGTTCTCAATGGGACACGTGAATGATTTCATGCAAAAACACACATCGTTTCAGATAATTGTAGCCGCCGTATTAGGATTGCTGCCGGGTTGTGTAGGCTCTTTTACAGCCGTTTCACTTTATACACACAATGTTATAGGTTTTGGAGCTCTTATGAGCAACTTGATCGCAACTACCGGCGACGAGGCTTTTTTCATGGTATCATTAATGCCCGAAAAAGCCTTCATTATATTTTTGATACTTCTCGTATTGTCGGTAACTGTGGGATATATCATCAATTTTATAGCAAAAAAATACACAGTACCTTGCGGAAATCAAATACATTTTATGCTTCACAAACACGTGGAAGCAGAACTTGGCGTGAGAGGTAATCTCAAAGACAACTTCCGTCATGTCAGCTACAAACGATTGATAATCATCGGCGCAATACTGATTTTTATTGTTATGACATTCCTTGGATTTTTCGAGGAAGAAGAACATCATGACGAATCAGCATTGTCAGCATTATCAATTACATTTCTTGTATTGTCGTTGGTATCTCTGTTTGTGATAGTTACAGTACCAAACCACTTTTTGGAAGACCATATTTGGCATCATGTAATCGGAAAACATTTCAAGAAAATTTCGATTTGGACATTTGTAGCATTGTTGGCGATATTTGTGTTGACAAATATTGTTGATATCAATAGCTTTGTGACAGAATCCAATCAAAATCACCTTAAAATAATATTTCTTTTAACAGCAATACTTATCGGTTTGATACCACAGTCGGGTCCGCATTTGATATTTATAACATTGTATTGTACCAACCCCGGGATGTTTCCGTTCGGAGCATTGTTGGCAAATTGTATCGTACAAGACGGACACGGCGCAATTCCGCTATTTGCCGAAAGCAAAAAAGAATTTTTCATTGTAAAAGGTATCAAAGTATTGATAGCCTTTGTTTTGGGTTCGATTTTGATATATCAATAGTTAAAAAAAATGATTACCAAGTACGACCTTTCATACAGATTGATACCTGAGATGTTGGATTACGTGATAAAAAATCCCGACAGTATTGACAATCTTACAAACAGAAATTATTTTGAAATTTTGATAACACAACGCGGCGGTTCTACATTTTATCTTGGTGATTTGAATATAGAAGTAATGCCGCTGAATCACGGAAAGTCGGGTTTGATATTATATACATTTCCAACGCCTGATAACGAATCTGAAGCCATTTTCGGAGCGGTGGTAATCAATCAGCAAAACGGTAATATTGCGATGTCGTATTTTACATTGGAAACATCATCAAGTTTTGACAGTTGTTATGTCTGTCAAGTAAGCATATCATCGCGGTCGGTTTTCGGCAAAACAACTCGGCTAAATAAACAAGAATTTGTTGATTATATCAGAATCAATTTGGATAAATAGAGAATGACGTATCAATTTTCATTTCTTATCGCGTGACAATTTTCAAAAATTCCAATTAATACTTTTGTTATTTGAAATTTTAGTTCCATACCGTAATTGAAAAACTCATTTTAAGATTTATTAGTATTCTGTAACTGATTTTATATTAGATTATTAGTATTTTTGTTTATCAATAAATAATCATAAACAAAAACAATTAATCTGACAAATATGAGAAAAATTTTATCTTTATTGTTGACTGCTGTTTTTTTTACAGTTGCGATTTCGGTTTCGGCTCAAACTGCTGACGAACTTTACAAAAAAGGCAAAAATCAGTATGAATCCAAGGATTATGCCTCTGCAATTCCTAATTTGCAAAAAGCTGCTGATCAGGGACATCCTAAAGCTCAATATCTTTTGGGCAGAGCTTACGACAAGGGGCACGGTGTTGCAGAAAATCCGAAAATTGCTGTCCGTTACTATCAAAAGTCGGCAGATCAGGGAAATGCGAAGGCTCAATATCAACTCGGCAGGGCTTACGACAAGGGAGACGGTGTAGCGGAAGACGATGCTGAGGCTTTTAAATGGTATTCCAAATCAGCAAATCAAGGTAACGCCAAGGCTCAATATCAACTTGGAAAATGTTACAAAAAGGGTGAGGGATGTACCAAAGATGTAAACTTGGCTTTTACTTGGTTTCAAAAAAGTGCCGAACAAGGATATGCAGAGGGACAACTCGCTTTGGGAAAATGTTATCTGAAAGGCAAAGGTGTGGCTCAAGATCAAACTCAGGCTGTAGAATGGTTTGTAAGAGCTGTTAACAATCCAAAAGGCGGAAAATCGGTGCTTAAAGATTTGAAAAAAGAGTCGTCTGAGGGTGACACTGATTCAAAAAAGATTTTGAATCTCATAAAAAATTAAATTAAATAAAAAAAAATTTCGTTACGCAGAAAGATTGCGTACCATTGTTTTTACTTTGCGTCGTCAATCAACAGAAAACTGTTCTTTGAAAAAAACTTTTGGGCGGTTGCCGTAGTGAAGAGTTACTTCGGTTTTCCTAAAGAATCAATAGTCGCATGCTTTTTCGCGTGCTAGTTCTCTTTGCGTTTGTTGCACTGCCCTTTTTTATAATTTTTTAAACGGTTGCCGTAGCGGAGAGTTACTTCGGAGTTTGCGAAATCCTTTCCACGTTTTTTGCGTGGGTTTTCTCTCTGCGTTTGTTGCACCGTTTTTTTTATTAACAATCAAAAAAAAGTTACGAAGATGAGTTTTAATTCGATGCTACGCAAACAAAATAAAACTAAAAATCACGTAGGCGCGAAAGCTTACGTGATGCCTCCCGAACTCGAACTTTACACAGCCGTGGTTGCAACTGCTTTGTGTAATAATTTTTACGAGGACAAAGACGGTCGTATCAGTCGTATTTCTGAATTGGTAAAAAAAGTACCGCACGAATTTACTGCAAAACTCGCTGTTTATACTCGTAACGAAATGCATCTTCGCAGTGTTCCTTTGTTGTTGATAACAGAATTGGCAAAAATTCATAATGGTGACAATCTCGTGGCTCGCACCGTTGAAAGATGTGTTCAACGTGTTGATGAGATTATGGAACTTTTGATGTGTTACCAATTTAGGAATGCTGAAAAAAATTCTGTAAAAAAACTCAATCATCTTTCGCGTCAAATTCAAAACGGTCTGCAAAAAGTTTTCAACCGTTTCGATGAATATCAATTTGCGAAGTACGATCGCGATAATCTTGAAGTAAAACTCCGTGATGCGCTGTTTCTTGTTCATCCGAAAGCCAAGGATGAAAAGCAACAAGAAATTTTTAATAAAATTGTTGAAAAGAAATTACAAGTTCCTTACACTTGGGAAACCGAACTTTCAGCACTCGGTCAGCAAAAGTTTGATAACAATCAACAGAAAGCCGAAGCCTTTTGCCGGAAATGGGAAGAATTGATTCAGAGCGGCAAAGTCGGTTATATGGCTCTTTTGCGTAATCTTAGAAATATTCTTCAAGCGGAAGTTTCAACGGAAAAAGTTAACATCGTAGCCTCAGTTTTGAGCGATCCGGAACAAGTAGCAAAGTCAAAACAATTGCCTTTACGTTATCTTTCGGCTTACAAGGAATTGCGGGATGTGGATTCTGTTGACACTTCTTATGTTTTATCGGCATTGGAAACAGCTGTAAAACATTCGGCTGCAAATATCAAGGGTTTCAATCAAGATACAAGTGTGCTTTTGGCGTGCGATGTCAGCGGTTCGATGTCTTGGACAATCAGTCCGAAAAGTAGTGTAAAATATTACGATATCGGACTTTTGTTTGCGATGATGTTCAAAACCCGTTGTCGCAGAGTG
>Ga0256405_10012717_pt1 | contig 10348 bp, 9 predicted proteins | sample RumenRJG_02DNA_FD_189096 | JGI IMG/M metagenome (GOLD analysis project Ga0256405, IMG submission 189096) | Bovine rumen microbial communities from Lethbridge, Alberta, Canada - RJG_02 | ecosystem: Host-associated > Mammals > Digestive system > Stomach > Rumen | place: Canada: Alberta | collected... | reverse complement strand
AAGCGCGCCGAGCCCGGCCGCGACCGTCCGGTGGATTTTCTCCGAGACGATGACGACATACATGAGGATGAATACGATTCCTGCCAAGACTTCCATGAAAAGACCTCCTGTAAAATGGGTTTGAGCGGCCTCAAGTTCCTTTAGCTGAAGAAAGGCGAAGCCTGTTTGTGACCAGTCTCCGCCTTGAGGTACCCGCTTTTTGTTTGTTGTCTTATTTTATCATGGAATCCGTCTTCTTGGCAAGTGTTTCATACGGCCTGCTCAAAGATTTTCGAGCAGCTTGATTTCGTGCTTCATGAGGTAGGTCTCTTTCGAAGGCATGCGGCCGTTCACGAGGCGCTCGAACGCGAGCTCCATCGCGCGGTGGCCCTGCCGGTAGGGGTGCTGGTAGAGCACGGCCTTGATAATGCCCTTCTTCATCATCTCGACGGTCGAGGGGACGCTGTCGAATGCGATGACGATGGGACGGTGTGCCTCAGAAAGTTCCATGACGGCGCGGCAGGCGCCGTAGACGCCGCCCGCGACGAGGAAGAGCGCCGTGATTTCGGGATGCATGCGCAGCATCTCCTTCGTGCGCTCGAACGAGGTGAACTCGTCGTCCTCGTTCTCGATGACGGCTGCGATCTCGATGCCTTTCGCCTTCTTCATGCGCTTCTCAAAGCCTTCGAGCCGCGCGCGATGGCCGCTGCTCTGGCGGCTGCCGAGCACGACGCCGACCTTGGCCGCTCCGCCCGCAAATGCCTCAAGCAGCGCGCAGGCCGTGACACCGCCGTTCTCGTAGTCGCTGCCGACATAACACTGGCGCTTCGAGCCCGTCAGGTCGCCATTGACCGTGATGACAAACTTTCCTTCATCGACGAGGCGATTGACGGCGGCACGAATCTCATCATCATCGATAGGGTCGATGATGATGGCATCTGCATTCCGCGATGCGCCTTCCAGCAAGGCGAGCTCGCCTGCAGGGTCATATCCCTTGATCGTATGAAGATGCATCGTGAAACCATAGATCTTGTAGCTTTCTTCTGCCTCCTCAATGCCCCGGATGACTTCATCAAAAAACGGATTGCCCTCGCTCGGCAGGATCACCGACACTTTCGGCTGTGTCTTGCGCGCCGAAAGCGCCTTGGCGGCCGGATTCGGCTCGTAGCCAAGCTCCTTCGCCACGCGGCGGATGTTTGCCGCCGTTTCCTCGCTCACGCGCCCGCGCCCGTGCAGGACGCGGTCGACCGTGCCGCGCGACACGTTACAGAGCTCCGCAATCTTCTTCATCGTCACCATCTGAGGTTCCCCTTTCCGCCGATGTTCCTATGCACGCATTGTACCAGATGCGGCGGAAAAGGTAAAGCCTGCTGCGCCGCCCGCACCTCAGAGCATGAGGTTCTCGCCGACAAGGCCGATGAAAGCGCCGTCTTTCTCGAGGCCGCTTTCAGGATGCGCGATGAGCCACTTGTTATTTGCAAACAGCAGGCGGTCTTCCCCGTCTGCGCGGTCTGCGTGCACGAGCGCCTCATTCGTGCCTTTCGGCAGCACGACGCCGCAGCGGAACACCTCGCCCGGCTTCGCGCTGACCGGCGCGAAATGAAGCGTCGTCGCATAGAGCTCGACGGCTGTGCCTGCTGGCACGAAAAACGTCTCGATGCGCTTCGTCTCATAGCGCAGCGTCTCGGGGTCGATGTCCTGCTGGCGTCCGAGCATCAGGTAGAGATCCGTCGCCGCGATGTCGACCTCCGACGAGCGATGATACTCGACGGCATTGAGCTTGCGGTTGCGGCCGCTGCAATGGCCGAACTCGATGGGAAGCTCGCCAAAGACCTTGTCCTGGAGCGTCTGGAAAAGCGGCAGCGCCTCGAACGCCGGCGTCGACGGCTCGTACATCGTGCCGTCTGCAGGCAGCTCGACGGTGCTGATGGCTTCGGTGAACGCTTCGAGGTCGAGCTTCAGCACGCGGCCATAGGGACGGAATTGCGGATCATTGACATTCAGCATGATAAAGATTCCTCCAAAGTTTTACAGAACTGCGATATGGAATGCGGCATGGCTCAGCAGCCGATGTCGCGGAGCTTCTTGCCGGACATGAGGTTCTTTTCGATTTCCTCGAGCGTGACGTTCTTCGTCTCGGGCACGAAGCCGATGGTCAGGAAGATGAAGACGGCATTGAGCGCTGCATAGAGCCAGAACGTGTTTGCCGAGCCGAGCGCGTCAATGAGCGAGAGGAACGTCGCGCCGACAATCGCGCAGGTGATCCAGTTCGTCATCGTCGAGCAGGCGACACCGAATTCGCGGGATTTGAGCGGCTGGATTTCCGAGCAGAGCACCCAGACAATCGGACCGGCGCTCATCGCGAAACCTGCGATCATCATCATCGTCATGATGGCGGCAAGATACGGAACGAACGCAGGTGCGTTGCCGCCCTCGAGCATCGTCATGCAGACGCCGACGATGGCCATCGAGACGGCCATGACGAAGAAGCCGATCTTGAGCGCCGGCTTGCGGCCGGACTTGTCGACCATGCCGACGGCGATGAACGTGGCGAGCGTGAAGACGATACCGTTGATGACCGTGCCGATCATCTGGTCTTCCGTGCTCGAGAAGCCTGCAAGGCCGAGGATTTTCGGCGAATAATACATGATGACGTTGAAGCCCGTGAACTGCTGCATGGCCTGCAGGAGCACGCCGAGGAACACGGCACGGCGCACGTTCTTGTTCGCCTTGAACAGCTGCCAGCCCGCCTGCTTGACCTTGAGCGTCTCCTTGATGTCCGCGAGTTCTTCTTCGGCGACTTCCGTCTTTTCATGCAGCATATTGAGGACTTTGCCTGCCTCGGCAAAGCGGCCCTTCGTCGCGAGCCAGCGCGGGCTGTCCGGCAGCGTGAAGACCGTCATGATCAGGATGAAGCCCGGAATGGCAATGATCGAGAGCATCGAACGCCACGAGCCCGAATAGCTGAAATACGTGTCCGAGAGGAACGCGAGCAGGATGCCGACCGTGACCATGAGCTGATAGCCCGAAATGACCTTGCCGCGCGAATCCTTGTCCGACATCTCGGCGAGGTACAGAGGCGCCGTGTACGATGCGATGCCGATGGAGAGGCCGAGGATCAGGCGGAAGCCGACGAGCATCGTGACGCCCGTCGAAAGGCCTGAGCCCAGGCAGCCGATGATGAAGAGCGTCGCGCCCGTCATCAGACTCTTCTTGCGGCCGATGCCGCGCGCGAGGAACGACGCAACAATCGCGCCCGTCGCCGCACCGAGCATCATCGAGCTCACGACCCATTCCTGCGCGACACTGCCAAGATTCCACTCCTGGCTGATGAACGGCAGTGCGCCAGAGATGACGCCCTGGTCGAGGCCGAACAGCAGTCCTGCCATGCCGGCGGCGAAATAAATGAATGCGCGGATGCGCGTGGCGTGCTTCTTGCGCGCCGCCGCGTCTTCCATTGTTCCTTCTGCTACCATGATGTTTCATCCTTTCTGATGTTCTGAAAATTTATGACAAACGGAGATATGATACGGCTCAGAGTGCCGCGAGGTCTTCAAAGCTGTCTTTGAGCGATGCATAGAGCTTCTGATAGAGCTTGTGCCCCTTTTCATAATACGCATGCGCAGCGGCATCGGGGCGGCAGATTTCATCCGGCTCGATGAGGTGCTCGCATGCCGAGACGACATCAGGGAAGACGCCCGCGCCGACGCCAGCGAGGATGGCCGCGCCGAGTGCTGGGCCTTCCTTCGCGCGGATTGTCTGCACCGGGCAGCCGTACATGTCGGCGAGCATCTGCCGCCAGACCGCGCTCTTCGCGCCGCCGCCGCAGGCCATCATCGCCTGCGTGTTGACCTTCATCTCGCGCAAAATCTGCTGGCAGTCGCAGAGCGAATAGCTCACGCCTTCCATGACGGCGCGCAGCATGTCGGCCTTCGTATGGATGGCCGAGAGGCCGAAGAACACGCCACGGCAGTTCGGATTGAGATGCGGCGTGCGCTCGCCCATCAGATACGGCAGATAAATGAGGCGGCGGCTGCCGCGCGGCGTCTTCTCCACATCCTCGTTCATGAGGTCATAGGCGCTGACGCCTTCCTTTTCCGCCCGCAGCTTGTAGACATCGGCGAGGTTGTCGCGGAACCAGCGCAGCGAGAGGCCCGCCGCCTGCGTGACGCCCATGACGTGCCAGGCGCCCGGCACAGCGCAGCAGAACGTGTGCACGCGGCCTTTCGGGTCGATGTGCGGCGTGTTCATGTGCGCGAAGACGACGCCGCTCGTGCCGATGGTCGTGAACGCGCGGCCCTCGCGGACGACGCCCGTGCCGACGGCCGCCGCCGCATTGTCGCCCGCGCCGCCAACGACAACCGTCTTCGGCGAGAGGCCCGTGCGCTCGGCAAACGCTTTCGTGATCTGCCCCGTGACCTCTGGCGACTCATAGACTTTCGGCAGCCATGCAGGGTCGATTTCGAGCTTTTCGAGCACTTCCTGCGACCAGCAGCGATGCGGGATGTCGAGGAGCTGCATGCCGCTCGCGTCCGAAACATCCGTCGCGTAATCGCCCGTCATCGTGAAGCGGACATAATCTTTCGGCAAGAGGATGTGGCGGCAGCGCGCGTAATTCTTCGGCTCGTGGTTGCGTACCCAGAGAATCTTCGAGGCCGTGAAGCCCGTCAGCGCCGGATTCGCCGTGATGGCCATGAGGCGGTCAAGTCCGACGCGCCGCGTGATCTCCTTGCATTCCTCGCCCGTGCGCTGATCGCACCAGATGATGGACGGCCGGATGACTTCGTTCTGCGCATCGAGCATCACGAGGCCGTGCATCTGGCCCGAGATGCCGATGCCCTTGACATCTTCCGGCGCGACTTCCGAAACTTTCAGTACAGAGCGGATCGTCTCTTCCGTGGCGTCCGCCCAGTCGTGCGGATCCTGCTCGGCCCAGCCGTTCTCCGGCTGCGAGAGCGGATATTCCTTTGCGGCAGATGCGATGATCTGTCCTTCTTCATCAAACAAGACGGTCTTTGTCGCCGATGTCCCGAGATCGACACCGATCAAGTAACGCATATCATGTTCCTCCCTGCTCTATGGAACTGTGGTTGTTTTCGTCTTGGCGTGCACATGCACGCTTTCGTGTTGTCGTTAGTATACCGCACGACAAAATCCGTGTCAATCCCTAAAAAGCAGATTCTTTCAAGAAAAATTTCGTCGAATCGCGCGATTTTCCGGCCTTTATTTAGAAAGCAATCGTTTGCCTTTTATTTTACCGATAAAATTCAAGAAAAAATGATTGACAAGAGGTGCACGCTGCGCTATGATGTATTCAACGCTAAGGCGTGCACATGCACGCAACTAGTTCACAAGCATCTGTCAATTTCAAACGTTCATTTCACATTTTCACATTTCAAAAGGAGTGCTTTTTCCATGACCATGAGCAACATCCCCGACGTCAAATGCGGCATCCTCTCCGTGAGCCGTGACTGCTTCATCATCTCGCTTTCCGAGAACCGCCGCAAGGCCATCGTCGATGCCTACAAAAAATACGGTGATCTCTATGAAGTGAAGAAGACCATCGAAAACGAGACGGACATGCTCGAAGCTGTCAAAGAAGCGAAAGACGCTGGCTGCAACGCGCTCGTCGTCTTCCTCGGCAACTTCGGCCCGGAGACGCCGGAGACGCTCGTCGCGAAAGAGTTCGACGGCCCGGTCATGTACGTCGCCGCCGCTGAGGAAACGGGCAAAAACCTTATCAACGGCCGCGGCGATGCCTACTGCGGCATGCTGAACTGCTCGTACAACCTCGGCCTGCGCCACCTCAAGGCATTCATCCCCGAATACCCCGTCGGCACGGCAGACGATCTCGCAAAGATGATTGCCGAGTTCCAGCCCGTCGCGCGTGCCCTGCTCGGCCTCAAGAACCTCAAGATCATCACGTTCGGCCCGCGCCCGCAGGATTTCTTCGCCTGCAACGCACCGATTGCTCCGCTCTATGACCTCGGCGTCGAAGTCGAAGAAAACTCCGAGCTCGACCTGCTCGTCTCGTACCGCGCGCACAAGGATGACCCGCGCATCAAAGAAGTCACGGAGGACATGGCGAAAGAGCTCGGCAAGGAGGGCAACCCGTACCCCGACCTGCTGCCGCGCATGGCACAGTACGAGCTCACGCTGCTCGACTGGATGGAGCAGCACAAGGGCGCACGCAAGTACGTCGCCTTTGCAAACAAGTGCTGGCCGGCGTTCCCGAGCGAGTTCGGTTTCGAACCGTGCTACGTCAATAGCCGCCTCGTCTCGCGCGGCATCCCCGTCGCCTGCGAAGTCGACATCTATGGCGCTCTCTCTGAGTACATCGGCCTCTGCGTCTCGGGTGATGCCGTGACGCTCCTCGACATCAACAACTCCGTGCCGCGCGATCTCTTTGAAGAGCACATCAAGGGCACGAAAGACTATACGCTCGAAGACACGTTCATGGGCTTCCATTGCGGCAACACGCCGCTCTGCAAGCTCAAGAAAGGCGGCGTGAAGTACCAGCTCATCCAGAACCGCCTGCTCGAAGGCGGCAAGACGCCGGACATCACGCGCGGCACGCTCGAAGGCGACATCGCTTCTGGCGACATTACGTTCTACCGTCTCCAGAGCACGGCCGACGGCAAGCTCCGCGCCTACATCGCCGAAGGCGAAGTCCTCCCGGCTGCCACGAACTCCTTCGGCGGCATCGGCATCTTCGCCATCCCCGAAATGGGACGCTTCTACCGCCATGTGCTCATCGAGAAGCGCTTCCCGCATCACGGTGCTGTGGCCTTCGGCCACTTCGGCAAAACCATCTTCGATCTCCTGCGCCAGCTCGGCGTTGAAGATATTTCCTACAACCAGCCGAAAGGCGTCCGTTACCCCTCGGAAAATCCTTTCGCCTGATTGTCAGATGACTTGTTCCCCAGTTTCTCCAATGTTTTGACCCTGAAATTCCCCAAAGAAAAAACCGGCCGCGCGGCCGGTTTTTTCGTGTACGCATTGAAATATATACGTTTTCCGTATATAATATCATTAAAAAGGTAGTGACGGAATGAATCGATCAGAGCTTGTAAAACTCTTGAAGAAACACGGATGCAAGCAGATACGGAATGGTTCACGACATGATATCTTTTACAGCCCCATAACTAATATTGAATTCCCTGTATGGCGGCACGGAAAAGATATTCCAAAGGGAACCGCGATGGAAATCCTGAAACAAGCCGGCATTCGATGAGGAGGTGCGATCATGTCAAAATATGTATACCCTGCAATTTTTGCATGGAATGACGAAGATCAAGTCTACTACGTGACTTTCCCCGATGCCAAGAACTGGTTCACCGATGGAAGCACCGTAGCCGAAGCGATGGAAAATGCAACAGATGTCTTGAATCTGATGCTGCTGCACTTAGAAGAAAGCCATCGTGAAAACGAAATTCCCAAGCCCAGCAATATCAATGACCTCCAGAAAACAAATCCTTCCGACATCGTAACGCTCGTTGCTGCGGACACAGAAGCCTACGCCGAAACGCTCGCGATTCAGGAAAACCCCATCCGCCACGCACGCGAGAAAGCAGGACTGAACATCAAACAGCTCGCCAACCTGCTCGGCGCTCCTTATCGTACCGTGCAGGATTGGAACTCTGGAAAACAGTTCCCCCCAAAATGGGTCGAACGCCTTGTCATCGACAAGATTCACGCAGCCATCTAATCATATACATGAAAAAAGCCATGACATCCGCACCATTTTGTACAGTGTCATGGCTTTCTTTGCGTTTTTCTCAGCCTTCGTCTCCATCCTTCTTCAGCGGCTTGCCGAAGATGAGGTTGTCGAGGAGGTCGATGAGCTGGTTGATTTCTGGTTTCGAAATCTGGCCGGACGCGCCGAGGTCTTCGCCTTTGCGGCGCATTTCTTCGCTGATCAGCGAGGAGAACAGGACGAACGGGACATCGTGCAGGCGGTCGTCTTCGCGGACGAGCTTCAGCAGGCGATGGCCGTCCATCTTCGGCATCTCGACGTCGGAGACAATGACGCGGACGTGGTCTTCGATCGGGCCGTCTTTCTTTGCGAGACCCTGCAGGTACTCCCAGGCATCCTGGCCATTGCCGAAGTCGCGCACGAAGCGGTAGCCGCTCTCATGCAGCGTCGTGACAAGCAGGTCACGGAGCATCGCGGAGTCCTCTGCAACGACGACGTGGACGTCCTGGCGCTTGTCCTTGACGTCTTCCGTCGCTTCTTCGAACGTCGTGAGCTTCGCGTTGATCTCCGGATTGATTTCGGCGATGATCGTCTCGAAGTCGAGGAGCAGGACGATGCGGTCCTTCATCTTGACGATGCCGACGACGCGGGACTGGTCGCCGACCTCCGGTGCCGGCTCCATGTCCTTCCACGAAATGCGGTGGATGCGCGAGACGTTGCCGACAAGGAAGCCGATGTTGTAGTTGTTGATTTCCGTGACGATGATGTTCTTCGGTTCGTCCGACGTCTGCACGTTGAGGCAGCGCGGCAGATTGACGAGCGGGATCGCCTTGCCGCGGAGCGTGAAGAGGCCGTCGACATACGGATGTGCCTGCGGCATGGCCGTGACCGGTGCGCGCGTGATGACCTCGCGGACCTTGGCGACGTTGATGCCGTAATGGACATTGCCGATGCTGAACTCGACAATCTCGAATTCATTCGTGCCTGTCTCGAGGAGAATGCCTTTCTTGTCTCCCGACGTTTCTGGTTGTTGTGCTGGTGCTGGTGATGCTGCCATTCGATCGCCCCCATGATGACTCTGTATATCGTATTCGCAATCTGCTTCTTCGGCTGTTTCAGCTTTCTCGTGTTGCTACTTTATTTATTTCGCGGTGTCGGACGAAAATCCTTCTTTGTTTGGCGTATTATCGGAAAAATTTGAAGACAGCAGGTACGTCCAGCCATCGCGCTCCTCGATGCGGCCTTCTTTGAGCAGATGACCGAGTGCGCGCTTGAATGCGCCCTTGCTGATGCCGAACTTGTCGCGGATGACTTCGGGCGACGTCTTGTCGCTGTAGGGCATCCTGCCCTTGCGCGATTCGAGCAGCGCGAGGATGCGGCCGGCGTCCGTGACGAGCGCCTTCTCCTTGATTTCGCGCAACGACGCGTTGAGGCGGCCGTCGGTACGGACGAATGTCACGCGCGCCGTGACGATTTCGCCGATGCGCGGGCGCAGATCGCGCGGCGGCAGTTCTTTCTTGTCGATGAAGACGATGTAGCGCTCGTTCGAGAACAGAAACGCGCCTGCGTCCGTGTAGTTGTAGATGGCGCCCGTGACTTCGTCGCCGACATGCGCCTTGCCTTTCGCTGAAATGGAGGCGCGGCGCATCTCGTCTTCGACTTCCATCGTGACGGCGAGGCGGCCGGACTTGTCGGTGTAGAGCTTTGCCCAGACGACTTCGCCGATCTGCGGCCGCCCGCGCATGCCGGCGTATGGCAGGAAGATGCCGCGCTCGGCGCCGACGTCGAGGAACGCGCCGTCCTTCGAGACGTTGATGACCTTCATGCGCGCAATCTGCCCCTGTTCCAGCCGCGGCACGCGCATGGACGCCGTCAGGCGGTGCTTCGGGTCGCGGTAGAGGAAGACCTTGACGCGGTCGCCGATGTGGACGGGCGCGGTCTGCTGCGTCTTGTGCAAAAGAATGTCGTCGCTCGTGTTGCCCGTTTCGGCATCGAGGAACGCGCCCATCTCGTTTTCGCGCACGACGGTCAGTGTCGCAACCGTGCTCGGGCCGTACTTGCGAGGACGGCGCTCGATAGCGGCTGCATCTTCGCGACTCTCAGCCGGACGACCGCCCTTTTCGTGCCTTTCGTGCATCATGGCTCAGTCCTCATAGGGCGTGAGCTTCGCGTCTGCCCAGAGGTGCTCGAGCGCGTAGTATTCGCGGGCCTCCTGACGGAAGATGTGCGCGACGACGTCGCCGTAGTCCATGAGAATCCATTCGCCTTCGCGATAGCCTTCTTTGTGCAGGAACGATTCGCCCTGCTCGGCGAGCTTTTCCTCGATGTTGTCCGCGATGGCACGCACCTGCGTCGCCGTATTGGCCGAGCAGACAACGAAGTAGTCGCACGTCGGCGTGAGCTCGCGCATGTCCATCGAGACGATGTCGCGGGCTTTCTTGTCCGATGCCGCTTCGCAGATGGCCTTGTCCAGTTCTTTTGCTTCCAAAATAAATCTCCTTTCAATATGCAACTAAAGGACTTTAGCTACAACGTAAAATCCGTTTGTCTCTCTCATCCTACTACTACCGACCTTCGGTCGGCATAAGCGACCTCTAAGCGCTAAAGCGCTAAGAGTCTGCTTATCCCACCACCGCTTCGCGGTCCCCCTCCCTCTAGAGGGAGGCTGATGTT
>Ga0256405_10012716_pt1 | contig 10349 bp, 12 predicted proteins | sample RumenRJG_02DNA_FD_189096 | JGI IMG/M metagenome (GOLD analysis project Ga0256405, IMG submission 189096) | Bovine rumen microbial communities from Lethbridge, Alberta, Canada - RJG_02 | ecosystem: Host-associated > Mammals > Digestive system > Stomach > Rumen | place: Canada: Alberta... | reverse complement strand
AAGTTATCTAGGGGTATCAAGGTGGAAACACCTTGATACCTTTTGTTATTTTAAATAAAATTTAAATATTTATTTATTTTTGCTTTAACAAGGAGAATAAAATGGAAATAATTAAAGCTGGAGATCCAGATAAGAAAGTTAATAAAAAACGTAAATTAACTTGTAAAAATTGCAATTGTGAATTTTATTTTGGAGTAAAAGAAGTTATGCTGCATGGATTTGGATTTGGTATACTAGAGCATGGTTTAATGTTTGTTATTTGTCCATGGTGCAATTGCAATGTTGATACTGATGATTGCGAGGAGGTTTAATTATGTACGATAACAATTTAAGATGTCACGTTTTTAAGGATTACAACATTCCATTTGATGAGAAAGGAACATCGGTCGGGGTAGTCAGAATTGCTCAGTGGGGAATTAAAGACGGGGAAGAACCAGATGTGAATAAAGCAAAGCTTGAAATAAGAAAAATGTATACCGGAAAAGGAGAAGAACGGCCAGGTAGAGGCTACACGTTCAGTACACCAGAAGGACCTTCAGAGTTAACTGAAGGATTATTAAAAATTGGGTACGGGGATACCAAGAAATGCTTAAAAACTTTAGCAACAAGAGATAATTTTAAAGAATCGGTAGAAAATATTGACGTTGATGAGGACGATAATGATGAAGGAATGTTCGACATGAGAGAATTGTTAATGAATATTGAAGTTTCTGCTGATGAAGATGACGAGGATGAGTAATGAAAAATCACAATGAATTTATCAACGATAAGTACACTCTTTCAGCTTCACAAGTTATTTACGGTGCTTATGTTAAAAAGATGAAATTGAGCCAATTGGTTTATGATACTTATGGAAATTCCAGTATTGCTAGTGCCACCAAATTAAATATTTTTGTCGACATTAATTCAATTCTTCATCCGCTTTATTCAGAAAACAATCGAGTCGTTATTGAAAACATTACTGACATTTCAGCGGGGATAATTAACCTTTGTGCTCATTATCGATCTTTCTTCAGAGAGAATTTATCGGTCGATACTCGATTCTTTTTAATTAATTCTTTGAATACTTGCAGCCTTTACAAAAAATACGTACTTGACTACAATGCAAAATTCGAGGCAAAGGTTAACGTAACTCAAAGCAAAAGGTTAATCGACAACAACATGAAATTATTGGAGATTCTTTGTCCTTATTTGCCCGCAATTTATTACATTCAAAGCTACCAACAATTTGAAACTGGAGTTGTTATCGCTCATTTAATCGAAATGCTGAATGATTCCAATCCAAATTTGATAATTTCCCACGACATGTACCCATTGCAGCTTTGTTCTCAATACAAATGGACCAGCTATTTGTATCCATTTAAAAGCAGAAACAAAGAAACTGGAGAAGTTGAAGATAATTCTTGGATGATTCCAGTTAACGATAAAGAAAGTTTCAGATTCGAGTTTTGGAATAAGTACGCAAATGCCAGAAGAATTCAAGGTTCAACTTTAGCAACAATTTCACCAATTAATTATCCATTATTTTTGGCAATGACTAAAATGCCTGAGAGAAATTTAAACGGAGTTGTTTATTCGGTACCAACAGCAACAAAGATAATTAACTCGATTGTTGGAGGAGAGGACATTAAGATTGATCATTCCCAATTATTAATGCATCCAGAATTGTCAAATGGAACAATAATTGGTAGACATCAAGTGCTTGACATTCAATGCATGTTGCCATTTTATCGAAATGACCCAGAAGCAAACAATATTAAGTTAATGGATTTGGATGATGTTACTAAAGTTAACCAAATTGCTTCAAAATATTACGCAAATAACCCAATTGATTTATTTAAATTGTAAAGGAGAAGAAAATGAAAATAGAATGCACGTTAAAAGAATTTAATCGCATAACTAGTGATGCAAGTTGTGCAATACCTAGAGAGATGAAAGTAGAATCAACTTCAAGGTGGCCACAAAAAACGGTTAGGTTAATTATTGATAATAAAGAAATTGAATTGGATCCACAAGATTTAATTAATGCTGTTAAAAATTGTACAAATTGGTAGAGGGAGGACAATAATGAAAATAATTTCTCATTCAGCGGATGCAGACGGTAGACTTAGTGCTTACTTAGTTGGCAGATACTTTAATAATTTTAACATTGAAGATTACTTAATGACTGACTACGGAAAGCACGATGACATTTTTAGCAAAATTGAAAAGGATGAAGAAGTATTTGTCTGCGACTTTAGCTTTGAAAACGGCCCAGAAGACATGAAAAAGCTGCTAGAAATAACTCCAAACGTTACTTGGATTGATCATCACGAATCCAGCATTAATGCTTACGGAGAATTTGGTAAAAATATTCCTGGATTAAGAATAGTGGGAACAGCAGCTTGCATGCTGACTTGGCTTTATTTGTATTACGAATCTGGCTTATTACCAACAACCCAAGAAGAATGTGAAAAACTTTACGACAAAGCACCATTTTTGGTAAGATTGGTTCACGATAACGACGTTTGGAGACATGAATATTGGGAAAGTAGCTATTTTAAACTAGCTCTTGATGCAGCTAATTTGGTTAACCCTTGGGATGGAAGATGGAAACAACTTTATGAAAGTGTTCACGCAGTTGACGTAATGGTTTCAAAAGGAGAATCAATTGCATCTTATCGAGATTCAATTGGTGATTACGCATGCTCCAATAATGGATTTGAATGCGAAATTAACGGTTTAAAAGGATTCGCACTTAACACCCCTTTCCACGGTTCTCCTTGGTTTGGTAGCAGAATTAAAGATTACGATTTTGTTTGTGCATTTAGTTACAACGGGGAAAGCAAAGAATGGGGCTACAGTTTTTATTCGGATAAAGAAAAAGGAGCTAATTGCTACGAAATTGCCAAGTCAATTAACCCAAAAGGCGGCGGACATTACCACGCAGCTGGCTGCAGTTCAAAAGAATTAATATTTTGAATCAGATATTATTAAATTAATAAAGAAAGGAGGCTAAATTAAAAATGAGCGGAATAAATGATCCACTTTTAATAACTGAAAATGGTTATTCTGAAAAGAAATTTAAAGAATTTAAAATAAGAGTATACCACAATGATGGACCAATACCTAGATTTCACGTTATTCAAAGAATACAAGATACAGATTTTGTTACTTGCATAGATTTATTTGATTCTTGGTACTCTGGAGCTGTGCTTCCAGATGAAACTTTTCTTGAGTTGTACGAATATTTATCCGCAGACGATAATATTTTTGATAATTCAATAATAAATTGGAAAGGGCTGTGCATATTGTGGGATGCTCTGGGAAACGATATGAGCAATTTTAATTACAATTCATTAACTACAAACAAACTTATTCCTGATTACACGCAAATTAAAAGGAGATAAGAATCAAAATTGCCCAGTAGGACCAAAAATCCTACTGGGATTGTTTTATTTTTTGCCAATTTTTGTGTTAACTTTAGCTGCAACGTCAGTTCTGATTTCATTTGCTTTATTTTTTGCAGCAACTGCGGTATCGTTAACTTTCTTGCTAGCGTAGAAATGATTAAGTATTAAAAAAGCTTCTCTTTTTTGTTTATTTAAAATGCTCATCTTAGCAGACAACAATTTTGTCGTACAAGACATGTAAGTTGAAACTGCTTTTGAAGCTTTCTTTCTGTTTTCATTTGTTTCTTTTGTTTGCTGAGAACCATCGGTTGCAGTAGTTTCCCCAGAGTTATCAGTAAAACTGGTTTTTACCTCACCATTTGAATCTCCGCCTGGTGTATCTGCCTCAAATAACGTGTCTTCAAGGAACCAATCAAAAGATTCGTTAGCAGGAGTTTCAGAAGCAACTACTTGGTTAACAGCATTTTTAATATTTTCACTTGATTGATTTAAATTATCAATGTCTTTCTGAATTAAAGTTCGATACTCAAAATATTTTTCTGCAGCAAAATCGTAAATTTCTAACAATTCTTTTTTGGTGCAATGATATTTGTCGATAATTTTCTTTCCTAAGAACTTTTCTACTGCTTCTTTAACATTTTTTGTATTTTGTGTGTCAAGTTGAGAATAGTACGTACGATAAAAACTTTCAGAACTGTCCAAATTTTCTTTCATTCTTTCGTAATCAAAAGGGACAATGACGATGTCGTTCAATTTAACTAAGTCAATTTGTTTGTAGTTGTTAATGGTAAAATCGATGTTGTCGGTTTTATCAATCAATGGTTTGATTTGGCCCTTTAAATGCTTCAGTTCAGCCTGAGTAAACAAATTAATGAATTTATCCCAAGCTTTTTGAATTCCTTGAATAACCTTTTGAACGTACTGCATTATTGTTTCCCTGATTCCCTCATTAAGAATTTCAATATCTGCAGATTCTAGTTGAATTTCAGAAAATAATTCCTGTTCTGCTTCTAATAGCATCAGGTCAAGATTAAATTCATCTTGCAAAGATTCGTACACGTATCCATCCTCGTAGGACTCATCATTAAGATAAGCTAAAGCTTCATCCAAAATTCGATAATCCATGTTTATTCCTCCTTACAAATAAATGGTAGGTAGGTGGAATTCCTACCTACCATTCAGAATTAATCATCCAATGCTTCCAAAAGTGCATCAATGTACGATGCTTCGTCAACTGATTCAACATCAAAATCATCATTAACTGAAACATCTTTTGCTTCATGATTCATTGCAGCCTTTTGTTTAGCTTGAAGTTCTTTCATTTTTTGAATATTTTCTCTCTGCTTAGCTGCATCATCAGATGCGGAGTTGGCTAAATCGTTCATCTGCTTTGCTGCAGCATTAGGCTTTTTATTAAAGAATCCTTCAAGTGATATTCCATATTGAGCGTACTGCTCCTCAACGTATTCAGCAGTAAGATTTTTAAATCGGTTTTCTCCAAATAATGACATAGTTACTACCTCCTACCAGATTGCATCGTTACCATCGTCATTTGGTCTGATGGTATTCTTATTTTTGTCGTCCGAATCAGCATTTTTCTTAGCCTGATTGCTTGCTGATTTAGAATCAATAGCAAACTTGTTAGCCCATTTACGTAATCGCTGAGCCCATTTCATCTGCTTCTTAACTGCGTTATTTCTTTCCTTGTCAGAAAGTTCAGTAGTTGTTGAGTACTGAAGTTCATTTGCATTTGCTTCAATAAGATCAGCCTGAATTGCTAAAGTATCTGCTAACTTCATCTTTGAGTAGTAGAAGTAGTAAATTGTTGTTCTTAATAAACCAATTACTAACTTAATTATTCCAGGAATAACACTAGCAGCAAAAGCACCAACTGCACCAATTCCTAAAGCAATTGCAACTGGACCAACTTCTTCAACTGATTTGTTTGTTTCTGGAACAAATGGAGTTGGATCATTTGTTTCATCTTCGTCATCATCAAGTTCATTAATTGGCGTATCTGAAGCAACAACGTCATCTCCAGGATTAACTGCAGGAATGTTGTCTGGTTCAACCTCATCATCTGCAGGTTCTGTTGCAGGTTCACCATTGTATCCAGCTGCTCTAAGTTCCTCTGGGCTAAGAATTCCACCTGGTTCATCATTAACGTCCTCAGGATTGTCTTCTGGGAACTCATTTGGTGCTGGAATTTCTGTATCTGCTGTTTCTGGCTCATTGTTTGACGCTGGTTCAACTGTTGAATCAAAATCAAATGGACTTTCATCATTATCGATTGGGATTTCTGGAGAAGTTGGGTCTTCTTCATCAAGTGGATGAACAGTTTGGTACATTGCTTCAACTTCTTCTTTGGCAAATCTAAGGCCATTTTTCATTACTGCTTCCAAAGCCTTGTCAAGTTGTCCATTGTGGCACATGTTGTTGAAGTTAATCAACTGCTTGAAAAGCAAATCATCCATTGTTCTAGCATAAGCAGCCTTATCCAAAGCCATTTTCATGTTGTTGCTAGTTGGATCTTTAACGTATTCAATACAAGTTGCAATTAATAATGAGGTTGATCTTTCAATTGCAAGAACCATTGTGTTGTAAATGAGCATTGGTAGCTCAGCATTAAGAGCGTACCCTTTAACAAAAAGAGCTTTTCTTTCAACAATGTTGTTAACTGCGGAGATTACCACGTCAACTATTGTCGGATTCTGCTTGTACTGAATAACCAAATTTCTAATAATGTTTAAACATTCCTCAGTTGAAGCAAATCCCTGAACTTTTGTTATGTCACCTCGAGAAAGAGGAATAGTTCCAAAGTCAATGTCATCAACTTTTGAAACAATTTTTTCATACAACGCAGAAGAAAGTGCATTTAATAGCTGATCTTGCTGAGCATCTTCTTTGAGCGATGTTATGTATTTTCTTGTGTATGAATCAGTCAAGTCAAAATGTTCTCGAATTAACTGATCGTATTCGTGTTTGAACATGCTCTACACCCTCCTTTGCTGAATTAAGTTAAGTTCTCTTCTTAAAGCTTTATCGTTTGCTTCTTTTGAAAGAACTGAGTAAGAAAGTGACTCAAAATTCTTATTTCCATCGTACAAAAACTTAGCAACTTCGTTAACATCATCAGCAATAACAAGGCAAAGTAAATTGTAAGAATCCATGATGCTTAAAGCTGTCTTTGGAAGAGTAATGTCAATCTTGTTTGTTGACTTTAAGTAGTTAGCTGTGTCCTGAGAAACAACAAGAGTGGTGATTGCTGATGCATCGTTTCCATCTTTTGAAAGTTTTCTGTAATTGTTGTGGAGTGAACGCTTCTTAATTGTGTTCCAAAGCTTAGCAGCCTCCCCACGTTTAGCATCATTCTTAGCATCAATCTTCTGCTGATTAATTGCTAAAAGGAAATCTCTTGTGAACTTTGTTTCACCAGTAGTTGCGCGAATAAGATTCTTGAAAGTTAACTTCTGCTTATTAACTGAAATTAATCTTTCTGCAATGTCAAGGCTAGTTGTAGCGATAAGTCTGCACTTAATTCCTGCGATAAATGATGAACGATCGATGACTGACTTATTATCATCACCAAGCACATTAAAATTAACAACTAACATTGTTGGCTGGAGTTCATTAGCCTTCTTAAAATCAGAATCAAGAATACGTTTCTGGTTAAACTGATTTCTGTTATTAAGTTGCTGATTAATGTCATTAACTCTATCTCTAGCGTCTCGAGCAGCATCTCGATCTCTTTGGTAACGATCTTTTAAATCATTACGCATTCTTTCAGCTTCATCTTTTCTCTGCTGATAATTTTGTTTTTCTCTGTCAGTAACGTCAATTGTTGGGTCATAAATAACACCATTGGCAATGTCTTTTCCACTGTATTCATAAACAACAACTTTTCCACGATTTTCTTTAGTCATGTAGTTGTTAATTGATGTTTCGTTAAATGAACTAAGTGGAAATCTCTTCTGTGGGAGCTTTAATTCATCAACCATGTCTCTGGCTGCTTCTCGAATCTGCACATCTTTAACTTTAGGAAGCATTTCTCCAGCTTCTGAAGCCATGTATCCTCTTACATAATCATCTGCCATGTCAATGTAGTCATCAATTGGCATTGTATCAATATTTCTATGGAATAAAGCAATAACATCTTTACCTGTTAACCCCTGCTTTCCACTGATCGACATCGATGCAAACAACATCTCCATCATTGAAGTAATATTTTTCTCGTTAGCTTTACTAATATTCATTGCCGAATCAAGAGAAATTTGATCATCACACAATACAGGGAAGCTCATTAACAGTCCTTTGGTATATTTTGAAATCGATCCGCCCAAATAATATTTGCCAGCTTTGACAGTATCTTTCTTATCTGATGCTCTTTTGGCTGCATCGGCGGCAAATTTCATAAAAAGGTCAGAAAAGCCTTCTTCATTCAATACGCTTCGCATTGACCGTACCTCCTTAATTTTATTATTATTAACACCGAAATGGTAATATTTATATGAGTGTTCAAAAAATAAAGACTGACGAAAAAATAAAGAAATTCTGTCAGTTTCTTTATTTTAAATTGATATCGATGCGTTAAGATCAATGTAGTAGTTATTTTTAACTGGATCAAAATCAATGTTAACTTCGTAAGTAAAAGTTATGAAATAAATCTTAATTGATGCCTCAACATCAAAACCGTTGCTTTTATCATTATCTTGGGTTTTTGGATCATTTAATTGATTATTGGTCATTAATTTTAAACCCCTTTCACCGACAGAATTATCTTTATTCAATTTAATAATATATTATCATCTTTAATTTTGGCTACTGGGGAACATATCAGTAATCATTAAGAAAGGAGGAAGATTGTTGTGTCTGTCAATATTAAAGACGTTTATGTATCGAACATAAATTCTCAAATAAAAAATACCAATCTTGCAGCAAAAAAGATACTTAATGATGATTCTCAAGGTTTATCGAACATGATTAGAAATGGCGTTGACATAGTTACTGGCTTTTTAAATGGTGATGAAAATAACAGCACAGAAGATGATGATTTTTCTAAAAATGTAAATGCTATTACCTCAGATGAAATGGGTGCCCAAATTGATCTTGGGGTAACTACTTCCACAAGAAGCAATACAATGCAATCAATTTATCATGGAGCTGGACTTTTTGCTCCTGATTACATAAAAAATAACATTTACACGTCAGCTTTTAGATATGGTTTAGCAAATCCCTACAGCGCAATTAGCGGCGCCAGAGAATATTTGTTTTTTACTAAGCCTGATCTTCACATATACAAAATTGATTCTAGTGGTTTAGATAAAGTTGGAATTGTTTCCAATGAATTAAATACAATTCTACAAACAAGTCCTTTTTGGGTTGATTTGGCCGAGACTAGAAAGGAAACAACTTTAAAATTGCTACAAAATAGCAGAGATCCAGATAATCCATTTAATTATTTGCTACAAAATCAATGCAAATCAAATCTTGATATTCCTGGATTAACTTCTGAAATGGTTGATACTCCAGTTAACGATTATGGTGTTGGATATTCTTATCGTGGATCATCGGAATCATCTGACGATGGTCCGGAGTTTTCTTTGGAATTTAAAGATAACAGGTTTTTGGATACTTATTATTTCTTTAAAGCTTTTGAAGAATATGAAGTTTTAAAACATCATGGAACAATTCAACCCGCACAATACTACACTTTAAACAGAATTATTCATGATTGTTTTTCAATTTATAAATTTATTGTTGCTGATGACATGGAAACAATAATTTATTGGGGAAAAATGTATGGAGTTGTTCCTAAATCTTTACCTAGAGATGCATTTTCTAACCCTGTTTTTGACGATGGATTGTCTTATTCAATTGATTTTAAAGCAGCATTTTATGAAGACATGAGACCTGAAATTCTAGGCGACTTTAATTACTTAGGGGCAAATGCTTTCAATGCTGCTAAGTACAGGATTAGTCCATACAATTCAATTCTAGGTAGACCAGATACAAGACCAGCAACAGCTGCCAGAGTTATTGTAGATACTTCTTCTGCATTAGCAATGGCATCGCCAACTGGTTATGTTTACAAATTAATTTGGAAAGGGGATAATCAAATATAATGGGTACGGAATGGAGCATTAATTCAGACATTTATGATATTGTCGACTCGGTTAAAAAGCTTCAACAGCGATACATTGAAGATGAAGACGAGACTACTTTATCCCTTGGTGTTTTTGGATTTATTAGTGATACAGAATCAAAAAAGATTCAAACTGCTACGATTTTAGCAGGTCAACTTGGAAATGAAATGTTTCCTGCAAGAGCTAGTTTAACAAAAAATGTTTTAGCTCATGCAATTTACAACGGAATCACTGACATTAATGCAACTCCAGCTAGAATAACGTTAAGTATTTGTATCAGGTTGGAAGACATTAATGCTCATTTGGTTAATTATGAAGATTTTTATTTAGATTCTGATTGTCCAATATTCATTGGTGATTACGAATTTCATTTGGACTATGACGTTAGGATAAGAAAAATTAAAGTTTCTGCGGATAGTTATTCTTATTCGGCTCAGTACGTATTGACTGATGAGAACGACAATAGAATTATCAATCGTTTATCAAATATTATCAACCCTTATTTGAATCAGCCATTTCCAATTAATATTAATGGTGAAGAATATTTAGCAATTCAGTGCACAGTAATGCAGTGTACAATTGAAGAAACTACAGACACAATGGTTTCTGACTCAATTATTGAAAATAAAAGCTACACTTTTGAATATTCTAACCAGTTGGCTGATTTTAGGGTAGTAGTTACTGATAATAATGAGGAAACTGAAATTGTTCCTTATATGTACGGAGCAACAACCAATCCAGAAGATGATAATTATTGCTGGTATTTGTACACAGCTGGAAATACCGTAAGAATAACTTTCGACAGCAAGTCATT
>Ga0256405_10012714_pt1 | contig 10349 bp, 6 predicted proteins | sample RumenRJG_02DNA_FD_189096 | JGI IMG/M metagenome (GOLD analysis project Ga0256405, IMG submission 189096) | Bovine rumen microbial communities from Lethbridge, Alberta, Canada - RJG_02 | ecosystem: Host-associated > Mammals > Digestive system > Stomach > Rumen | place: Canada: Alberta | collected... | reverse complement strand
CTTCCCCCGCCGGGGGGGAATGCCTGTGAGGCCGTCCAGCCCGGTCCCCCGGGTCAGGTGGAGGAGGACGGTCTCCAGATTGTCGTCGGCGTTGTGGGCGGTGGCGATGACGTCGGCCCCCGCCGACCGGGCGGTCTCCTCCAGAAAGGCGTAGCGCATGGCCCGGGCGGTCTCTTCGACGCCCCGGCGGGTCCGCGCCGCCTGGCCGGCCACGTCGCCGGCGCCCACGGTCAGGGGGATCCCCTGCTCTGCGCACCAGGCGGTCACGAAGTCCCGGTCCCGGCGGGATTCCTCCCCCCGGAGGCCGTGGTCGTAGTGGGCGGCCAGGAGGGTCAGGTCCCGGTCCGCCGCCGCCTCCTGCAGGGCGGTGAGGAGGGCCATGGAGTCCCGCCCCCCGGAGAGGGCGATCAGGACCCGGCTTCCCCGGGGCAGCAGGCCCTCCCGGTCGCAGAAGCGGAGCATGGCCGCCGCGAAGGGGTCACAGGTCGTCGTCATCGTCATGGTTGTGCTCCGCGGAGGAGAAGGAGGTGAACTCGGGCAGCCAGGTCAGGGGGACCGTGGTGGTCTCCCCCCGGCGGTTCTTGGCGATGATGCACTCGGCCTGGTTGCGCTTGTCGGTGTCGGCGTTGTAGTAGTCCTCCCGGTAGAGGAACATGACCACGTCGGCGTCCTGCTCGATGGCCCCGGATTCCCGGAGGTCCGAGAGCATGGGCCGCTTGTTGGTCCGGCTCTCGTTGGCACGGGAGAGCTGGGACAGGCACAGGACGGGGACGTGGAGCTCCTTGGCCATGATCTTCAGGGAGCGGCTGATGTCCGCCACCACCTGCTGGCGGTTCTCCCCGGCGTATTTCGTCCCGCTGCCCGAGGCCTGCATGAGCTGGAGGTAGTCGATGACCACCAGGCCCAGGTCCTCCACCCGGCGGCACTTGGCGTTCATGTCCGCCACGGTGAGGGCGGGGTTGTCGTCGATGAGGATGCGGGTCCGGGACAGGGCGGCCACCGCCAGGGAGACGTTGTCCCAGTCGTCGGGGGAGAGCCGGCCGGTGAGGAGCTTTTTGTTGTCCAGATAGGCCTCGCTGGAGATCAGCCGCAGGGCAAGCTGCTCCCGGCTCATTTCCAGGGAGAAGAAGACCACGGTCTTGCCGGAGAACTTCCCCGCGTGAAGGAGGACGTTCAGGGCGAAGGAGGTCTTGCCCATGCCCGGCCGGGCGGCCAGAAGGACCAGCTCCGAGGGATGGATGCCCGTGAGGGTCCGGTCCAGGTCGATGAAGCCCGAGGCCAGGCCCGGGACCTCCGACCCCGCCTCGGAGAGCTCCTGGAGGTGCTGGAACACGTCCACCAGGATGGCGGAGAGGGGCTCCAGCCCCTGGCTGTTCCGCCCCTGGCGGATGCTGTAGATCCGCTGCTCCGCCAGGTCCAGGACGTGGGAGGCGGTCTCGCCCCCCTCCCGCACCAGCTCGGTGAGCTCCCCGGCGGTGTTGTAGATCTGCCGCAGGAGGGACTTGTCCTTGACGATGCGGACGTACTCCATGACGTTGGCGGAGGTGGGGGTGACGTCCATGAGCTGGAGGATGTAGCTCCGGGAGGTGTTCTCGTCGAAGACCCCCGCCAGCTTCATCTCGTCCAGGACGGTGACCGGGTCGATGACGGCGGAGAAGTTGAACATCCGGTACATGGTGTTGTAGATGTCCCGGTTGGCCTGGAGGTAGAAATCCTCCCCCACCAGCTCCTCAATGACCTGGGGGATGCACCGGGGGTCGATGAGCATGGCGCCCAGGACCGACTGCTCGGCCTCCACGCTGTGGGGGACCTGGCGCAGCAGCAATGCCTCGTCCAAACCTCTCACCTCCTGCTGTGGTCGAATCGAATGGGGTGGCTTTGGCTTATTTGTCCTCGGTCACCACCACGTTGACGGCGCCGCTGATCTCATAGCCCAGCTTGGCCTTGAGCTGGTAGGCGCCGAAGCTCTTGATGGGCTCGTCCTGGACCAGCTTGCTCTTGTTGATGTTGATCTCGTGCTGGGCCAGCAGGGCCTCGGAGACCTCCTTGGTGGTCACGGCCCCGAAGAGGCGGCCGCCGGAGCCCGCCTTGGCGGGGATCTTCACCACGATGGCCTTGAGCTTTTCCGCGATGGCCTCGGCCTCGGCCTTTTCGGCGGCCATCTGGGCGGCCCGGGCCTTGTCCTGCATCTTCATTTTATTGACGTTGTCGGCGTTGGCGGGCACCGCCAGGTTCTTGGGGAAGAGGAAGTTCCGGGCATAGCCGTCGGACACGTTGACCATCTGGCCCCGCTTCCCCTGGCCCTTCACGTCCTGCTGTAAGATCACTTTCATGGTTGGTTCCTCCTGTGTTCAAAGTGGAAAATTATGTCTCGTCTTCGTCTAAATACTTATCAATGGCTTCTCTCAGCTTGGGCAGCACCTGGTCCGTGGTCTGGCCGGGGAACTGGGCCCCGGCGGTGGAGGCGTTGCCCCCGCCTCCCAGCATCTCGCTGATGACCTGGACGTTCAGGGCGGCGCTGGACCGGGCGGACAGGCAGGTCTGGCCCTCCTCGGGGAAGAGGACGAAGGAGGCCTCGATGCCCGCGATGTTCAGCAGCTCGTCGGCGGCCCGGGCGGCGATGGGGCGGCCCACCCGCCGGTCGGTGACGGCGATGGCGATGGCCTCCCGGTACCGCTGGGCGTCCTGGATGATGCGGAACTTGGCCACGGTGTCCTCCAGGTCGTTCTGGAAGAACTTGCTGACCTGGGTGATGTCCGCCCCGTTCTTCCGCAGGTAGGCGGCGATCTCAAAGGTGCGGCTGCCGGTGCGCATGGTGAAGGACTTGGTGTCCAGCACGATGCCCGACAGCAGGACCTCGGCCTCCTCCTTGGCCAGGTCCCCGGCGTCCAGGATGGTCTGGACCAGCTCCGCCGTCAGCTCGCTGGCGGAGGAGGCGTAGGGATCGTGGAAGGAGAGGGCGGGATTCTGGATATAGGAGGCGGCCCGGCGGTGATGGTCGATGACCACCACCCTGGCCCCGGCGGTGAGAAGCTCGGGGACCTGGGTCTGCTCCGGGCGGCTGGTGTCCACCACCACCACCAGGGAATCCTTCCCCGTGAGGGCCTTGGCCTCCTCGGGGGAGATGAAGACGTTTTTGTACAGGGCCGTGGCGGCCAGGGCCTTGGCCTGGGCCTCGGCGGGGTAGGGGGTGGGGGCCCGGACGATCCGCACGGGGACCCCCTTCTTCCGGGCGATGGCGCACACCCCGGCCGAGGCCCCCAGCACGTCCAGGTCGGGGAACTTGTGGCCCATGACGATGACCTGGCCGGTGCTGGCCAGCAGCTCCGAGAAGGCGGAGGCCATGACCCGGCTCTTGACCTTGGTGCGGCGCTCGGTCTCCTTGGACCGGCCGCCGATGAAGAAGAAGTCCTGGCTGTTTTTCAGCACCACCTGGTCGCCGCCCCGGCTCAGGGCCATGTCCAGGGCCAGGGAGGCGAACTGCTGGAGCTCCCGGGGGTCCCCGGCGTCCCGGCCTACCCCCATGGAGAGGGTGGCGGCCACGCCGTTGGGGCTCACGATGGCCCGGACCTCGTCCAGGAGGGTGAACTTCCGGCGGACGAAGTCCTGGAACCGGCCGGCCTCCAGAAGACAGAGGTAGTTCTCCCGGCTGTACCGGAGCAGGACGCACCGGGCGGGAGCCGTCCACTTCACGATGCACTCGTGGATGCGGCTTAAGAGGATGGCCCGGTCTCCCTCCTCCAGGCCCCGGAGGAGGTCCTCATAGTTGTCGATCTGGATGAGCCCCAGGATGGGCCGGGTGTCCTGGAAGGTCTCGGCGATGTCGGCGTACTGGGTGACGTCCACCCAGTAGGTGGTGGCCAGCATGGCCGAGGGGGAATCGGTGTTCACCAGGTTGCCGAAGACCAGATACTGCCGGTCCCCGATGGCCACGGGGTCGGGGCAGACGTGGTCGCCGTCCAGAAGCCACTGGCTCTGGAAGGCGGGGACCAGGGAGGTGAGCTTGGTCTCGAAGATGTGGTCCCGGTCCCCGGTCATGTGGAGGAAGAGCTCGTTGCTCCAGATGATGTCGTCGGAGTCCGGCTGGAAGATGACGATGGGAAGGGGGGAGGAGATCATGGTCCGCCGGGAGGCGGCGTCCACCCCCAGGGTCATGCTGTCCAGATAGGCGGCCACCTCCTCCCGCCGGCGGTTGGTCCCCGCCCGGAAGACCAGGGAGAGGACCAGGACCACGGCGATCTCCACCAGGCTCAGCCACAGGTTGTAGCGGGCGGTGATGACGGCAAAGGCCAGGCACAGGGCGAAAAACACCACAAACCCCTGCCCGGTGATCCGGGAGAGGGTGGAGTGGACGGTGGGCTTATCCATAGGGGTTCGCCTCCTTCTGCCCCGCCGGAGAGCCGGGGGCGGGGATGCTCGGAGAAGTCACATAAGAATCATACCATTATAGCACAAAGGGGCCGGCCTGACAACCGGAAGATTCTCGGATCAGGCCTCTTCCTCCGCCGGGGGGTCCTTTTCCCGGTTGAAGAGTTGGATGAACCGCCTGGCCTTCCACCAGTGCTGGTACCAGACGCTGGTGAAGACGATGCCCAGGAAGAGGATCTGCCCGCAGAGGTAGAGCCACAGCAGCAGCACGATGATGGACACCAGGGACCCGTAGACCAGGGAGTACTGGGAGGACAGGCCGATGAACCAGGAGAACACCGCCGAGGAGACCACCAGGGCCAGGGTAGACACCAGGCCGGAGATGAGGATGGGGAACCGGGGGGTCCCCCTGGGGGCGGCCATGGTGAGCACCGCCAGGATGAAGAGCAGGAAGACCACGAACAGGAGCACATACCGGCTCCAGGACCACATCCGCAGCAGGGAGTCCAGCACCGGGAAGCGCTGGGCCAGGGTGCGGAGGGTCCGCTGGCCGGTGACCACCACCACCGTGGACAGGCCCAGGGTGAGGATGAGGGCGAAGGGGAAGAGGATGGAGTTGACCACCCCCCGGACCATGGACTGCTCCACGTCCTCGTAGGCGTCCAGGATGACCCGGGTGATGGTCCGGAAGGCCGCCCCGGCGGAGAACCAGCAGGCCACCAGCCCGGCGAAGAAGAAGCCGGCGGACTGGTGCAGGTTCACATAGCTGAGGTACCCCCGGATGACGTTCAGGGCCGCGGCGGGGAGGATGTTCTCCAGATTGGCCGAGAGGCTGACGATGTCGATGTGCAGCAGGCCCAGGATGGAGGAGACGCAGATGAGGATGGGGAAGGCGGTGAGGACCACGAAGTAGGAGAGGCAGGCCGCCGCCTGGGGGCCCCGGCAGTCGAAGTACAGCAGCAGGGACTCCTTGAAAAAGGAAACGAGGGGGTTGCGCCAGAAGCGGGTCTTCCGGGAGGGAGACGGGGTTTCGTTCACTGGGGGGACCTCCTTTCGTGCCGGACAGGCAGGGGGATGGGATCAGGCCGGTCGGAAGGGGATCGGGGCTTGGCCCGGCCCTCTTCCGGCAGGCCCGGTTCTACCGGGGGGACAAGGGGCATAGGATGGACAAGACTTGCGAAGGGGGGCGGCGCGGATGAAGGCATTGCGCCGGACGGCGGCGGGGCTTCTGGCTCTGGCGGGGCTGTGGCTGGCCCTGGACCCGGCGGTCCCGGCGACGGGAGACCGGGAGGAGGCCCCCGTGCCCCGGTGGCAGCGGGTGCTGCTGGGGGAGTCCCCGGTGGTGGCCCAGTGGATGGCGGACCGGGACAGGCGCCCGGCGGAGACCGAAGGGGCCCCGTCGGCGGAGGAACCGCCCGGGCCGGCGGAGCCCGCCGCTCAGCCCCCCGCCCAGGAGCCGGCCCAGAACGCCGGCCCGATCCGGGAGCGGAGCATCACCGGCGGGGCGGGATATCTCACCGGGGGCGGGGTGTCGGTCTTCAACCGGACGGAGAAGACCGTGGACCTGGAGGGGGCGGCCCAGGCCGGGACCTCCCTCCGGCTGGCCCCGGCGGACCGGGGGCCCCAGATCCTCATCATGCACACCCACACCACGGAGTCCTACGCCCGGGACCCCGACGCCCCCTACACCGAGACGGGCACCGCCCACACCATGGACACGGGGTACAACATCGTCCAGGTGGGGGACGCCATGACCCAGGTGCTGACCGAGATGGGCTTTTCGGTGCTTCACGACACCCAGGTCTACGACTGGCCCTCCTACAACGGGGCCTACGAGCGGTCCCGGGCGGGGGTGGAGGCCATCCTGGCGGAGCACCCCACCATCCAGATGGTCCTGGACGTCCACCGGGACGCCCTGGTGGACGGGGCGGGGACGGTCTACAAGCCCGTGGCCACGGCGGACGGGGCCAAGGTGGCCCAGGTGATGCTCCTGGTGGGCACCGACGACGGCGGGGCCTCCTTCCCGGACTGGACGGAGCACCTGGCCCTGGCCATGTCCGTCACCCGGGAGATGAACGCCCTGTGGCCCGGCCTGGCCCGGCCCATCACCCTGCGGACGGCACGGTTCAACCAGCAGCTCACCAAGGGCTCCCTCCTGGTGGAGGTGGGCAGCCACGGCAACACCCTGGAGGAGGCCGTGGCGGGCAGCCGGCTCTTCGCCCGGGCCCTGGGGCGGGTGCTGCTGAATTATGTTGCAGCGGAGTAGAGGGTCACAGAAGCTGGATCATGGCCCCGTGGTTCCCCCGGCGGTCTCCCAGCTTCCGGTGGGACCAGTAGAGCTCCGGGTGGCAGCCGGTGCAGAGGTCCAGGGTCTCGATGTGGTCCGGGGCAACGCCCGCTCCGGCCATCTCCCACCGGATGAGGCCCTTGAGGTCCACATGGAACTTGCCCTTGCCGTTGGGTACGCAAAAGGGTTCCGCCGCATGACCCCACCGGGCGGCCATGGCCCGGGGCACGTCGTCGTGGGTCTCGAAGCAGCAGGGGCCGATGCCCGGGCCGATGGCCGCCAGCAGGTCCGCCGGGTCGGTGCCGTAGAGGGCGGTCATCTTCTCGATGGCCTTGGGGACGATGCCCATGGCGGTCCCCCGCCAGCCGGAGTGGACCGCCCCGATGGCTTTCTTCACCGGGTCGTAGAGCAGCACGGGGATGCAGTCGGCGTAGTAGATGACCAGGCACAGCCCGGGCTGGTCGGTCACCAGGCCGTCGGTCTCGTAGGGGATGGGGTCCAGCAGGTCGGCCAGCACGTCGGACCGGGAGGCGGTGCGCACGTCGTCGCTGTGGACCTGGTGGGTCATCACCAGGCTGTCCCGGTCCGCCCCGATGGCGGCGCAGAACCGGGCGTAGTTCTCCCGGACGTTCTCCCGGCTGTCGTCCCGCTTGATGCCCAGGTTGAGCTGGGCGAAGTCCCCGGTGCTGACGCCCCCCAGCCTGGAGGCGAAGCCGTGGACCACGCCCCCGGCGGCGGCGAAGGCCTCCGAGGCGTGATAGACCACGCCGTTGGTCTCTTTTTTTATGATCGCCATGTCGATCCCTCCCGATCGGTGGAAAAGGTCGTGGATTCAAGATTCCCCTGACGGTGAGGTCAGGGGAATCGGTGTCGTGTGGGGTTGTGGGGGCGGGAACTGAGGTTTGTGGACAGCGCCACCCAAAGGCTCCCCTTGCCAAGGGGAGCTGTCAGCGAAGCTGACTGAGGGGTGGAGACGGAAAGGGCTGCAGAACGTTGCTTCTATACGGCAGATAGTGCCATCCTGCCACGTTCCCACCCTTCCGTCATTTGCTTCGCTCGGCCACCATGGTTTCATGTGGCTTCGCCTGGATTTGACCGAAGTGTCCCCCGGACACTTCGACCCTTGGCAAGGGGAGGCAAGAGGCTGTGCGCTGCGTTACGGTACAGGTCCCAACCCCATTTCAAAAGTCTTTACTGCGCCATCTTATCCTTCAGATAGCAGCACTTCTTATACTTTTTCCCGCTCCCGCAGGGGCAGGGATCGTTGGGGCCGATCTTGGCGCTCTTCCGGCGGACGGGCTCCTTCTTCAGGGTCTCGTCGCTGCCGCCGGAGGTGCCGGTGACCTTGGCCACCCGCTCCCGCTGGATCTCGTTGGTCTGGACCCGGGCGGTGATGATCCGGCGGATGGTCTCCTCCTGGATGGCCTGGATCATGCCCTCGAACATCTCGAAGCCTTCCTTTTTATAGGCGTCCACGGGGTTGGTCTGGGCGTAGGCCCGGAGCTGGATGCCCTTCTTGAGCTCCTCCATGGCGTCGATGTGGTCCATCCAGTACTCGTCCACCACCCGGAGCATCATGACCCGCTCCAGCTCCCGCATGAGCTCTTCGCCCAGCTCGGTCTCCTTGGCGTTGTACACCGCCAGGGCCTTGTCCTCGATCTCGCCGATGAGGGCCTTGGGGTCGATGTCCCGGTAGGGCTCGTCGTTGGGGGCGAAGAAGAGGCCCCGGAAGGGCTCGGTGGCCATCTGGAAGGACTCCTCGTCCAGGTGCTTGTTCTCTCCCAGGTGGCCCAGGATGGAGCTCTCGATCCACTTGTGGATCATGTTCTTGATGAAGGGGCTCATGTTCTGGCCGTCCAGCACCTGGCGGCGCTGGTCGTAGATGACGTTCCGCTGGACGTTCATCACGTCGTCGTACTCCAGGGTGTTCTTTCGGGCCTGGAAGTTCTTGGACTCCACCTTCTTCTGGGCGTTCTCGATGGCGTTGGAGAGGATCTTGGCGTCGATGGGGGTGTCGTCGTCGATCTTCAGGGTCTCCATCATGTTCTGCATCCGCTCGGCGCCGAAGAGACGCATGATGTCGTCCTCCATGGACAGGTAGAACTTGCTCTCGCCGGGGTCCCCCTGACGGCCGGACCGGCCCCGGAGCTGGTTGTCGATGCGGCGGGACTCGTGGCGCTCGGTGCCCAGGATGAACAGGCCGCCGGCTTCCCGGACCTTGTCGGCCTCGGGGGCCAGCTCGGCCTTGTACCTGGCCTCGGCCTCGGAGAACATCCGCCGGGCGTCCAGGATCTCCTGGTTGTCGGTCTCGGCGAAGCCCGTGGCCTCGGCGATGAGGTCGTCGGTCATGCCCGCCTTCCGCAGGTCGTTCTTGGCCAGGAACTCGGCGTTGCCCCCCAGCATGATGTCGGTGCCGCGGCCGGCCATGTTGGTGGCCACGGTGACCGCCCCCAGCTTGCCGGCCTGGGCCACGATCTCGGCTTCCTTCTCGTGGTTCTTGGCGTTGAGGACGTTGTGGCGGATGCCCTCCCTGGTGAGGAGCTTGGAGATGATCTCGGACTTCTCGATGGAGGTGGTGCCCGCCAGGACGGGCTGGCCCTTCTCGTGGCATTCCTTGATCTGCCGGACGATGGCGTGGTACTTGCCCTTGGTGTTCTTATACACCTCGTCGGGGTGGTCCACACGGATCATGGGCTTGTTGGTGGGGACCTCCACGATGTCAAGCTGATAGGTGGCGGAGAACTCCTCCTCCTCGGTGAGGGCGGTGCCCGTCATGCCGGAGAGCTTTTTATACAGACGGAAGTAGTTCTGGAAGGTGATGGTGGCCAGGGTCTTGGACTCCCGGGCCACGGTGACCTTTTCCTTGGCCTCGATGGCCTGGTGGAGGCCGTCGTTGTACCGCCGGCCGTACATCAGGCGGCCGGTGAACTCGTCCACAATGATGACCTCGCCGTCTTTCACCACGTAGTCGATGTCCCGCTTCATGAGGCCCCGGGCCCGGATGGCCTGGTTGATGTGGTGGGAGAGGGTGGTGTTGGCGGGGTCGGAGAGGTTCTCCACGTTGAAGGCGGCCTCGGCCTTGGCCACGCCCCGGGCGGTGAGGGTGACGGCCCGGGCCTTTTCGTTGACCACGTAGTCGGCGTCGATGTCCTCGGCCTCCTCCTCCTTGTCGTCCACGGTGGCCACGGTCATGCCCTTCAGGCCCGCGGCGAAGTTGTCCGCCAGGGTGTAGAGCTGGGTGGACTGCTCGCCCATGCCGGAGATGATCAGGGGGGTCCGGGCCTCGTCGATGAGGATGGAGTCCACCTCGTCCACGATGGCGAAGGCGTGGCCCCGCTGCATGAGCTCGGCCTTGTAGATGGCCATGTTGTCCCGGAGGTAGTCGAAGCCGAACTCGTTGTTGGTGCCGTAGGTGATGTCGGCGTTGTAGGCGGCCTTCTTGCCGGCGGCGTCGATGCCGTGGATGACCAGGCCCACGGTGAGGCCCATCCACCGGTAGACCTTGCCCATCCAGTCGCTGTCGCGCTTGGCCAGGTAGTCGTTGACGGTGACGATGTGGACCCCCTCGCCGGACAGGGCGTTTAAGTAGGCGGGGAGGGTGGCCACCAGGGTCTTGCCTTCGCCGGTCTTCATCTCGGCGATGCGGCCCTGGTGGAGGATGATGCCGCCGATGATCTGGACCCGGTAGGGCCGC
>Ga0256405_10012713_pt1 | contig 10349 bp, 7 predicted proteins | sample RumenRJG_02DNA_FD_189096 | JGI IMG/M metagenome (GOLD analysis project Ga0256405, IMG submission 189096) | Bovine rumen microbial communities from Lethbridge, Alberta, Canada - RJG_02 | ecosystem: Host-associated > Mammals > Digestive system > Stomach > Rumen | place: Canada: Alberta | collected... | reverse complement strand
ATCAACAGATCAGTCAACTGCAGCAAGGAACAATAGCAATCAATGGAAATGGAGGAACGCTATGGCAAACAGATTTATCCTGAACCCGGTATCATATCACGGAAACGGCGCAATTAAGGAGATCCCCGGAATCGCGCAGAAGGAAGGTTTCAAGAAGGTTTTTGTCGCGTCCGATCCGGATCTGGTAAAGTTCGGGATCACCGCGAAAGTTACTGCTCTGCTGGATGAGGCAGGCATCGCTTACACGGTCTATTCCGATATCAAGCCGAATCCGACGATCGCGAATGTACAGAACGGCGTGAAGGCCTTCAAGGAAGCTGGCGCGGATTCCATTATCGCGATCGGAGGTGGATCCTCCATGGATACCGCGAAGGCGATCGGCGTTATCATCACCAATCCGGAATTTGAAGATGTCCGTTCTCTGGAGGGCGTCGCACCGACGAAGAACCATGCGGTGACCACCATCGCGGTTCCGACCACCGCGGGTACCGCTGCGGAGGTTACGATCAACTACGTTATCACCGATGTGGAGAAGGAAAGAAAGTTCGTGTGCGTTGACGAGCATGACATTCCGAAGTACGCGGTGGTTGATCCGGATATGATGAGTTCGATGCCGAAGGGCCTGACCGCTTCCACCGGTATGGATGCGCTGACCCACGCAATCGAGGGCTATACCACGAAGGGCGCATGGGAGCTGTCTGATATGTTCCACTATGAGGCCATTCGTCTGATCAGTAAGAACCTGCGTTCCGCTGTTGCGAATGAGACCGAAGGCCGCGAGGGCATGGCTCTCGGACAGTACATTGCCGGCATGGGATTCTCAAATGTCGGCCTGGGCATCGATCACGCTATGGCGCATACCCTGTCTGCGCATTATGACACCCCGCATGGCGTTGCCTGCGCGATGTTCCTTCCGATCACGATGGAATTCAACCGTGACTACTGCGGCGAGCGCTATCGTGAGATCGCGCGTGCGATGGGCGTAGAGGGTGTTGACAGCATGACGAAGGAAGCGTATACGGATGCGGCGATCGCGGCGGTCCGTCAGCTTTCCGAGGATGTAGGCATCCCGAAGAAGAATGAGAAGATCCGCGAGGAGGATCTGGACCAGCTGGCACAGGATGCGCTGAACGATGCCTGCTATCCGGGCAACCCGCGTGAGGCGACCAAGGAGCAGGTCATCGCGATGTTCCGCCAGCTGATGTAAGCAGGCGGCAAAGACCTGGCAGATGCCGCGAGCGCGCCGGGTGCCGTGCGCACCGGAGCGTTCGCGGACGGAGACAGACTTGGACAGGACCGGCGGCAGCTCAGCCTGCCGCCGGCCTTTATACCCCAACGGATGCCACGACCGCGCGGTCGGGCGCAAGGGAGCCGATGGCGTACTTGAATGGTAAGACAAGAATGGATGCACAGTTTTTCATCAGCAGCATATTGCTCGGAGCAGGACTTGCCGCGGACGCATTTTCCGTTTCCTGCGCCAATGCGCTCCGCGAGCCGGGGATGAAGCTCCCCCGCATGTCAATGATCGCCGGAGTGTATGGAATCTTTCAGTTCCTGATGCCGCTGGCCGGCTGGCTGTGCGTACATACCATCAAGGAACGCTTCACGCTCCTGCAGCCGTGGATTCCCCGGATTGCATTCGTGCTGCTTGCGTGGATCGGCGGGAAGATGCTCTATGAGGGCATCCGGAAGAGGAAGGGATGTCCGGAGACGGGCGCGGAGAAGGAGACGGGAGCGCTGCACGCGGGCGTGGAAGTTCTTTCTGTCCCCATGCTTCTCCTTCAGGGAGTCGCGACTTCGATCGACGCGCTTTCGGTGGGATTCATGATCGCCGGATACCGTCTGATCCCGGCGTTTGTCTCCTGCCTGATCATCGGAATCGTCACTTATGTCATCTGCGTGGGAGGACTGGCAATCGGGAAAAAAGCAGGACTGAAACTGACCGGAAAGGCCGATATTCTGGGCGGAATCATCCTGATCGCGATCGGCATTCTGAATGTGATCCGGTAGCGGAAGAGAGGGGTGCGGACGGCAGGAAGAGAGCGGGTAGTGGAAATTATTTAAATTTTACCTTGAAACCGCTATGGAAAGATGTTAGAATGCAAATCCGAGAGCAACGAAACATGAGTCTGTAGCTCAGCCGGATAGAGCAACGGCCTTCTAAGCCGTGGGTCGGGGGTTCGAATCCCTTCAGGCTCGTCTTTTTGTTTATGGTGGGTATAGCGCAGTTGGTTAGCGCGCCAGATTGTGGCTCTGGAGGCCCAGGGTTCGAATCCCTGTACCCACCCTTCTCCGTTGGGCTATCGCCAAGCGGTAAGGCACAGGACTTTGACTCCTGCACACACCGGTTCGAATCCGGTTAGCCCAGCTTGGCCGCAAGGCCCAATTTTCAGGTTTAGAGAATTTGATACGGGACATTAGCTCAGTCGGTAGAGCACCTGACTTTTAATCAGGTTGTCGGGGGTTCAAATCCCCCATGTCTCACGCAGAAGACCCCGGAAGCGGAACGCTTTCGGGGTTTTGTGGCTGCATCTTTCCGGTTGATTTCGTTTCCCTTTTTTGATACTCTGAGTAAAGGCTGTTGGTTTTGTTTATGCGGTCATGGCGGAATTGGCAGACGCGCTGGATTTAGGTTCCAGTGGGCAACCGTGCAGGTTCAAGTCCTGTTGGCCGCATACTTTTCTTTCAGGGCCCGGAGCAGCGGGCTGGTTCGCCATGAAACGCACATTTTTGATCGAACTGTCTGTTCTGACAGTGTTTATCATATTCTGCATATTCCGATCATTTCGCAGCAAGAGAGAGATTGCGCGGCCGACAGCGATTTTTCTGTGTTCGATTGTGGTCCCTCTTCTGGGAAATATTATCATCGCGTCTTCCGAGGATCCGGCAATCTGCAATGCGGGATACATTCTGTTCCTCCTGGGCACGAATCTTGTCATTTTCACACTGATTGATTTCACTTTGCAATACTGCTCTTTTCCCCCGCTGAAAAAGATCAGCTGGGTTCTGATCATTGCTGCGCTGACAGCCGATTCGGTCTCTGTCTTTCTGAACGTATTTTTTCAGCATTGCTATACGCTGGAAGAGACAGTCCTTGAGACCGGGGAGATCTACTATATCCTGAAGTCGGGATTGGGTCATTACATTCATCTGTCGATCTCCGCCGTGCTCCTGGTGATGATTGCCGGGTATTATATCTGGAGAATCCTTACCAGCGCCGTGCTGTATCTGGAGAAATACCTGGTGATCCTTCTGAGCATTCTGATCGTCTCGTTATGGGAGTACCGTACGACGCTTCTGGACCGTACGATTGACCACTCCATGATCGGACTTGCGGTGGGCGGCATTCTCCTGTATTTCTTTGCCATCGAGTACCGGGCGATTTTCCTGAAGATCGCGCTTCATGATCTTCTGATCGCCAATATGCAGAACGCGGTTTTGTTCTTCGATAAAGACGGGGAGGCAATCTACGCAAATAAAAGCGCGTCCTCCCTGTTTGGCATTACGCCCGATAGCCTGGACAATGCCGCCGGGCTGCTTGGCGAAGAGATAACGGGGGTAGCGTTTATCGAGAACAGCAATAGTGTGGAGCATGGGTCCCGCTGGCTGGCAGAGGTCAGGGATGGTGATAACTGGAAGTATTATGATGTCACCTGTCAGCGCCTGGAAGACCGCAGGGGCACTTATCTCGGCACGTTTTTCGGAATATCGGATGACACAGAGGTAGAGCAGGAACGCAGGGAGAGATCGTATCGGCAGACGCATGATGAGCTGACAGGAATGGTGAACAGAGAGATGTTCATTGATCTGGTGAAGCAGAAGCTGGAAGACGCGCCGGAGACGGAATATACGATGATCCTTTCCGACATCTCGGATTTTAAGATGATCAATGATATATACGGAAGGGATTTTGCGGACAGGATTCTCCAGGAGATCGCGGACCTTGTGCGAAGGATTGTGCCGGAGGAGGCTGTCTACTGCCGGTGGGGCGCAGACCGGTTTGCCGTATTTACCCCAAAAGGCGGCATCAGCCCGGAAGATCTGGAGAATAGGATCAGAGCGTATTCCTGGAGTGTAGGCAGCGCGAAAAACCTGAAGCATCCTGTGGTGATGCATGCGGGATATTATGAAATCACAGACCGGAGCCTTTCGGTTTCCTCCATGATCGACCGGTGCATCATGGCCATTTCGGAGGTACGCGATGACTATCAAAGGCTGGTCTGCGTGTATGATGAGGGGCTTCGCCGAAAGAGACTGCGGGAGCAGAAGGTGAACGCCGATCTGCCGGAGGCGCTCAAGAGCGGACAGATCCTTCCGTATCTGCAGCCGCAGTATGACAGACAACATGCCCTGACCGGCGCGGAGGTTCTGGTGCGGTGGCAGCATCCTGAGGAGGGGCTTCTGGCGCCTTCGGGGTTTATTCCGATTTTTGAGAAAAACGGAATGATTGTAAAGCTGGATACCTATATCTGGGAGGAGGCCTGCAGGATACTTGCCTCCTGGAAGGGAACCGGCAGAGAGCATCTGCATCTGTCCGTCAATATTTCACCGAAGGATTTTTATTTTATCGATCCCTATGAAACCTTCACGCAGCTGGTCGAGAAGTATGGCCTGGCACCGGAAAAACTCCATCTGGAGGTGACGGAGACGGTTGTCATGAACAACGCTGCACAGAGCATTTCCAGCATCCGGCGCCTGAGGGAGTATGGATTCATCGTGGAGATGGACGATTTCGGAAGCGGGTACTCCTCCCTGAATCTGCTCCGCGACATGCCGGTGGATACGTTGAAGATTGACATGGGATTCCTGGGCAGGACGTCCCATCCGAAGAAGGCGGAAACCATCCTGAGCAGCATTATAGAGCTGGCGCATCATCTGAATATGACATCGATCGCAGAGGGCGTTGAGCAGGAGGAACAGCTCCGCATGCTGACGCAGATGGGCTGCACCGTTTTTCAGGGATATTATTTTGCGAAGCCGATGCCTCTGAGCGAGTTCGAAGAGAGGGAAGCCGGTGTGCCGGCGGCACGTGCTTCTTACTGATGAAGTGAAAAATTGTCTCCGGCGGATCGCAGCCGCGCTCAGAGGAAGGTTCTTCGCATCGAGCGCGTTCTCCGCTTCGCTTCGGTCGGTGCTAAACGCGTGCCACTGGAACGCAGCATCGCGGCAAGAGCGCCGTTGGAGATCTTGAACGCTATGATACATACAAGAATTTACACGGCGTCTGTGGACTGCCTGAAGGACCCGGTTCTTTACCGGCGGGCGTTGTCTCTTCTTCCCGAACAGAGAAGGGAAAGCGCGGAGCGGATGAAGATCGGCAGCGGAAAATGGCTCAGCGCCGGTGCCGGGCTGCTGCTGATGGCGGCACTGGCGGATCAGGCGGCGGGAGCCGGACATAACCGCGCGGATCAGGCGGCTGGATATCGGCGCAATATCGCGGAATATACGAGCTTAACGATTGCAAAGGGAGAACATGGAAAGCCATATCTGCCGAACGATCCGCAGATTCATTTTAACCTGTCACATTCCGGAAACCGGGTTCTGTGTATGATTTCTCCGGTCGCATGCGGCTGTGATATTGAGCAGACAGATCGTACGCCGAAGCAGATCGGGATGGTGATCCGGTGCCTGGCGGAATCGGAACAGCGCCTGGCGGCAGCTTCCCCGGTTCTCTTCAGCAGAATCTGGACCCTCAAGGAAAGCATCCTGAAGCTGAGCGGAAAGGGGCTCTTGATTCCGATGAATTCGTTCGAGGTATCACTGGACCCGCCGGCGGTGCGGCAGGACTTTATTGAGGGGCCGGTCGTTCTGAAAGAGTATGAGACATTCCGGCCCGCCGAACCCGGTACGGCGGGTTATTGCTGTGCCTGCGCACTCGCCGGGGAGGAAGCGCCGGAGGAAATGACGCAGGTGGATCTGAGCGAACTCCTTTCGTGAGGGCATATCCCCGCGGATGCTGCGAACGCGCAGAGTGCCGCGCGCACCGCGCACCAGATGGAAGGTACCGATTCTATGAAAGTAACGATTGAGAATCTTACAAAGAAATTCCCGGGAAGGGGCCGGAAGGACCCGGAGACCATTGCGGTCAATGATTTTGATTTTGAGATCCCGAGCGGTGAGCTGGTCGGTCTTCTCGGGCCCAGCGGCTGCGGAAAGAGCACGACGCTGCTCATGATCTGCGGACTGCTTCAGCCGACGGAGGGAAGAATTCTGTTTGACGAGGAGGATGTCACCAACGTTCCGCCGGAGGAGCGCGGGGTAGGTCTGGTCTTTCAGAACTATGCGCTGTATCCCCACATGACAGTGGAGGAGAACATCATGTTCCCGCTCGGCAACCTGCGCGGCAAGGATAAGCTGTCAAAGGAGGAAATGCGCTCGCGTGCAAGACAGGCGGCTTCTCTGGTCCAGATCGATACGCTGCTGGACCGGCGTCCGAAGGAGCTGTCCGGCGGTCAGCAGCAGAGAGTCGCGATCGCCCGCGCTCTGGTGAAGATGCCGCGCGTTCTGCTGATGGACGAGCCGCTCTCCAACCTGGACGCCAGGCTGAGACTGCAGACGCGGGTGGAGATCCGCCGGATTCAGCGGGAGACCGGGATTACAACGATCTTTGTCACGCACGATCAGGAGGAGGCCATGTCCATCTCCGATACGATTGTGGTGATGGAGGCAGGTGTGGTTCAGCAGATCGGCAGACCGCAGGACGTCTACGATGACCCGCACAATCTGTTTGTCGCGAAGTTCCTCGGCACGCCGCCGATCAATGTGTTCGAAGGCAGCCTGAAGGACGGAAAGATCCTGATCGGGGACAGTGAGGTTTTTGAGATCAAGGACCTTGCTCCGGACCCCGCTGCCCAATTGTACGAAGGTCCGGACGCCGGCAGGACGGCGAAGCAGGCGGAGGAAAGCGCAGGAGCAGTGCTTCGCAGGGACGGCGTGAAGAAAGGTCCCGGCCGTCTGGCGAAGGACGCCGGCAGCATACCGGTCTGGGTCGGGATCCGTCCGGAGGGATTCTTCCTGGATGAGGAAGGCCCGCTTGTCTGCAGCCTGAAGGGAGTAGAAGTGATGGGACGCGATGTGACGGTGGTCTCCACACATCCCGCCTTCCAGGGAGAAACCATCCGCACCATCATAGACGCGCAGAGCGGTGTGGATACCACTAAGAGTGAAGTGCGCTACCGCGTGCGGCCCGGCAAGATCTTCGTGTTTGCAAAAGACTCCGGAGAGCGGCTGTACGGCGCCGGAGAGTAATCAGCACCCCGGAAGCGGCTTCGCAGGGCCGGCAGATCATCCGGGGAGCGCTGCATAAGAGCTGACAAATCATCCAGGGAGTATCCATATGGAGAATAACAATAGAAAAGCCTGGCTGTATCTTCTCCCCGCAGGGATCTTCCTTGCGGTGTTCATGATCTACCCTCTGATTGATGTATTCATCTACTCGATCGAGGAGGGCTTCAATTTTGCTTCACAGACGAGCCAGGGAACCGGACTGTTCAATTTCAGCTATATCCTGCACGATCCGTATTTTCTTCAGGCCGTGCGCAATACGGCGCTGTGCGTGGTGATCACGGTTCCGATCTCGACAGGACTGTCGCTGCTGATCGCATTTGGCCTGAGCTCCATCAAGCCGCTGCGCAACCTGTTCCAGACCATCTACTTTCTGCCGTATGTGACGAACACTCTGGCGGTCGGCCTGGTCTTCATGATTCTGTTCAAGAAGACAGCCTACACCGACGGAATGGTCAACCTGCTTCTGCAGGCATTCGGCGGCCCGACCGTTGACTTTATAGACGGCCCTTACTGGGCGAAAATGATGGTGCTGTGCATCTATGTCATCTGGATCGTGATGCCGTTCAAGATCCTGATTCTGACCAGTGCGCTGGCTTCCGTGGACCAGAACTATTACAACGCCGCGAAGGTGGACGGAACCAGGGGCTGGCGGATCTTCTGGCGGATCACGCTGCCGATGATCTCCCCGACGGTATTCTACCTGATCATCACCGGCTTCATCGGTGCGTTCAAGGAATACTCCGACGCGGTTGCCCTGTTCGGAACGGATCTGAACGCCGCGAAGATGAACACGATCGTCGGCTACATATACGATATGCTCTACGGAAACGGAGGCGGCTATCCGTCCTACGCGTCCGCGGCGGCGATCCTGCTGTTCCTCATTATCCTGACGATCACGGTTATCAATCTGCTGGTCAGCAGACGACACGTTTACTATTAAATATTAAATGACTGAAGCTTCATGTGAAAAACACTGATTCATGACGATTTGGGCCGCCGGTCAAGCGGCGGAATGAGGATTGAGATGAAGAACCGGACATTTCATAAGATCCTGATCTATGCGCTCCTGGTTTTGTGGGCGGTGATCGTGCTGTTCCCGTTCTACTGGATGGTACTGACCTCCGTGAAGAGCTACAGCGCGTACAATTCGGAGTACGTGCCTTCCCTCATCACGATAAATCCGACCCTTGAGAACTACGTGCAGGCATTCACGCAGGTTCCCCTGGCGCGGTATCTGCTGAACACATTGATCTTCACGGTGATTACCACCGCGATTATGACGGTGGTAGCCGTGCTGGCCGCATTCGCATTTGCAAGGCTGCAGTTCCGCGGCAAGAACATCGTGTTCGCGCTGTTTCTGTCGCTGATGATGCTGCCAAATGAGCTCGTGGTGATTACGAACTTTGTGACCATTACCAACGCGCACCTGCGCAACACCTTCCCGGGACTGATTCTGCCCTCCGTGATGTCCGTGTTCTATGTGTACCTGCTCAAGGAAAACTTTGAGATGGTGCCGGACAATCTCTATCTTGCGGCGAAGGTGGACGGAACCAGCGATATGAAATATCTGCTGCGGGTGATGGTTCCAATCTGCAGACCGACCATTGTTACGATCATCATCCTGAAGGTCATCGAGTGCTGGAACGCGTATGTCTGGCCGCGCCTGATCACGGATGATCCGAACTACTTCCTGGTATCGAACGGGATTCAGGAACTGAGGGAAAATGGATTCGGCCGTGAGAATATCCCTGCGATGATGGCGGCGGTGGTTGTCATCTCGATCCCGCTGATCGTCCTGTTTCTGATCTTCCGCAATAAGATCATGGCGGGCGTGCTGAGAGGAGGGACGAAAGGATGATGTGGAGAAGGAAACGTCCGGGAAAGATTGTCATCGCCGTCCTCTTTCTGCTTGGCGCAGCAGCGCTGCTTGGCGGCTGTCACGGAAAAGTGCAGACCAGCTCATTCTCCGCGCCGGAGCATTTTGATACCGGGAAAGACTACACCATCACCTTCTGGGCCAAGAACGATACGAACAAGACGCAGGTGAAGATCTACAACCAGGCGGTGGAGGACTTTGAGAAGCTTTACCCGAACATCCATGTGAAGCTGCGCCTGTATACGAACTACGGCGATATCTACAACGATGTCATCACGAACATTTCCACCGGAACGACGCCGAATGTCTGCATTACCTATCCGGACAATATCGCCACCTACATGAGCGGCGAAAATGTCGTGGTCCAGCTGGATGATCTGGCCGGGGATCAGCGATACGGACTGGGCGGATCCGAGGTTGCATTCACGTCTCCCACTCTGGAGGAGATGACGCCGAAGTTTCTCGAGGAGTGCCGGATCAACGGCAGGCTGATGGCGATGCCGTTTATGCGCTCCACGGAAGCCTGCTACATCAATCAGGACTTTGTCGAGAAGCTGGGGTATGAGGTGCCGGACATCCTGACCTGGGACTTCGTCTATGAGGTCAGCGAGGCGGCGATGGAGAAGGACGAGGACGGGCTGTTCAAGGTCAACGGGCAGAAGGTTCTGATCCCGTTCCTCTATAAGTCCACCGACAATATGCTGATCCAGATGCTGCAGCAGAGTCCGACAGGAGAATACGCGAATGCCGACGGCGAAGTCCTTATGTTCAATGACACGACGAAGGCGCTTCTCTCAGAGGTGGCCAAACATGCGCAGAGCCGTGCATTTTCGACCTTTAAGGTCTCCAGCTATCCCGCGAACTTCCTGAATGCCGGGCAGTGCATCTTTGCCGTTGATTCCACGGCGGGATCGACCTGGATGGGATCTGAGGCTCCGCTGATCGATATCAGTCCGGACAAGATTGTAACGTTTGAGACGGCAGTGCGCCCGGTCCCGCAGATGGATCCGGAGCATCCGCAGATGATTTCACAGGGCCCGTCTGTTTGCATTTTCAATAAGGAGGATCCGCAGGAGGCCCTGGCCAGCTGGCTGTTTACCCAGTTCCTGCTGACGGATCAGGTGCAGATTGACTATTCCTCGACGGAGGGGTATCTGCCCGTCACACAAAGCGCGCTGAACAATGA
>Ga0256405_10012712_pt1 | contig 10350 bp, 6 predicted proteins | sample RumenRJG_02DNA_FD_189096 | JGI IMG/M metagenome (GOLD analysis project Ga0256405, IMG submission 189096) | Bovine rumen microbial communities from Lethbridge, Alberta, Canada - RJG_02 | ecosystem: Host-associated > Mammals > Digestive system > Stomach > Rumen | place: Canada: Alberta | collected... | reverse complement strand
CTTACGCGCCGAGCGAGATCCTGCTCAACGTCGCGCTCGCGGATATCCCCCGCGTCGCCGCCTATCTGCGCGAGCGTATGACCGGCGTCCTCCCCGATGACCGGAGAGAGCTGTACCGGACCGAGGGAGCGCAGGAAAGGATCGAACGGTATTTCGGACGGGAACGGGCTCTCTCCCTTTCCGCGTATCCGGAGACGCTTTCCGCCGTTTCCGCCACGCTCGCCTACTTTGCGGAAACGCAAAAAACAGAAGAGATCTTTGTCAACGCGCTCGAGTTTTATCTTGACGGGCGCTATATGGAGCTGGACGCGAACACCGTCCGCAATCTGGAATTGACCGAGACGCTGCGCGCAAAGGAAAAGCACGGGTCGCTTCTCGGTGTGATCGATATGACCGAGACGGCGATGGGCGGCAGGATGCTGCGCAGCCGTCTCCTCCGGCCGCTTCTCTCCGTTGCGGAGATCCGGCGCCGTCAGCTCGGAGTCAAGGATCTGTTTGACGATTTTGAGGCGCGGCAGGATCTCCGGGAGATGCTCTCCTCGGTCCTCGACCTGGAACGTCTCACAACAAAAAGCATTTACGGCTCCGCCAACGCGCGTGATCTTTACGCCGTCGGCGAGAGCATCGCCGTCATCCCGGAGGTCAAACAGCGGATCTCCTCCCTCCCGTCACCTCTTTTCCGGGAGCTCTGCGAGACCTTTGACGATTTGTCCGATCTGCGCGATCTGATCCGCCGTGCGATCAGCAAGGACGCGCCCCTGACCGTTCGGGAAGGCGGCATGATCGCCACCGGGTATAACGGTGACGTGGACTTTTTGCGCACGGTGAGGGATAACGGCGAGACCTGGATCCGGGACGTTGAGGCAAAGGAACGGGAAAATACCGGGATCAAGAATCTCAAGGTCAGCTATAACCGCGTGTTCGGTTATTATATTGAAGTGACCAATTCTCAAAAGGAGCTTGTCCCTGACCGCTATATCCGCAAGCAGACCCTGACCGGATCCGAGCGCTATATCACCGAGGAACTCAAGGAGATCGAAAGTACCATCCTCAGCTCCTCTGATAAGCTTTGCGCTCTTGAATACAACCTTTTTTGCGAGGTGCGTGCCAAAGTCACCGAGGCGGCGCCGCGGATCCTCGCGGCGGCGGACAAGCTGGCGCAGATCGACGTTGCCTGCTCCCTCGCCGAGGCGGCGAGCAAGTACCGCTACACCTGCCCCGAGGTCGATCAAAGCGATGTTCTCTCGATCCGGGACGGGCGGCATCCGGTCGTGGAGCGCTTTGTGGGAAACTCGTATTTTGTTCCCAACGATACCGAGCTCAACACCTCGGACAAGCGCCTGATGCTGATCACCGGTCCCAATATGGCGGGCAAATCCACGTATATGCGCCAGGTCGCGCTGATCACTCTCCTTGCACAGATCGGGTCCTTTGTTCCCGCCCGGGAGGCGCGTATCGGGACCGCGGATATGATCTTTACCCGCGTCGGCGCCTCCGACGATCTGGCGAGCGGACAGTCGACCTTTATGCTGGAGATGAACGAAGTGGCGCATATCCTGAAAAACGCCACAAAACGCTCTCTGATCATTTTCGATGAGATCGGACGCGGGACCAGCACCTACGACGGGATGAGCATCGCGCGTTCGGTCGCGGAGTATACCGCCTCCAAAAAGATCGGAGCCCGGACGCTGTTTGCCACGCATTATCACGAGATGACCGTACTGGAGGAGGAGATCCCCGGTATCGTCAATTATAATATCGCGGCGAAGAAAAAAGGGGATACGATCACCTTCCTGCGGAAGATCGTTCCCGGATCGACGGACGACAGCTACGGGATCGAGGTCGCAAAGCTTGCGGGGATTCCCGCTGAAGTGATCCGGCGCGCCCGGGAGATCCTGCGCGGGATCGAGGAAAACGCTCCCGCCGCGGTCCGGCATGAGCTTGCCGCGCCCGCAAAGAGCAGGGAAGAGGAGCAGGATACGATCTTTGCCCGGGTCGAGGAGGACGTGAATCGCGAGATCGCAGACCGCCTTGCCGGGACAGATCTCAATACGCTCACTCCCATCGAGGCGATCAATCTGATCTGGGAGCTGAAGGGGATGCTCAAGGAGTAAGGAGGAACTATGTCCCGTATCAACAAACTGGATATTTCGGTCGCGAATCTGATCGCGGCGGGCGAAGTGGTCGACAGACCCTCCTCCGTACTCAAAGAGCTGCTCGAAAATGCGATCGACGCGGGCGCGACTTCCGTCACCGCGGAGATCCGGCGCGGCGGGATCTCTTTTCTCCGGGTGACGGATGACGGCTGCGGGATGACCCCGGAGGATCTTCCTCTTTCCGTGCTCCGCCACGCGACAAGCAAGATCAGCCGTGCTGAGGATCTCGCGGAGATCCTGACCCTCGGGTTCCGCGGCGAGGCGCTCGCCGCGATCTCCGCCGTTGCCGATATCCGGATCCTTACCCGTACGGCGGATGCGGAGACGGGCGCCATGCTGGAGGCGGAGGCGGGGCGCGTTCCCAAACTCAGCGAGGTCGGATGCGCCTGCGGAACGACCGTTTTGGTCGAAAATCTCTTTGCAAACGTTCCCGCCCGGCAAAAGTTTTTGAAGGCCGACCGCACCGAGGCGCAGTCCTGTTCCTTTGTCGCGGAAAAGGTCGCGCTTTCCCATCCCGAGATCCGTTTCACCTATATTTCCGACGGAGCGGAACGCTTTACCACCGCCGGAGACGGAAACCGGAAAAACGCGCTCTATTCCGTGTTCGGCCGGCAGTTTGCCTCCTCCCTGATCCCCGTAAAAGAGGAAACGGGCGGTATCCTTGTTGCCGGATATATCGGAACCCCCGCGCAGTTCCGAGCCAATCGGAGCTTTGAAAACTTTTTCATCAACGGGCGCTACGTCCGCTCCAAAACGGCGACTGCCGCCGTCGAACAGGCGTATCAGTCCTATATGCCGGAAGGGAAGTTCCCGACCGCCTGCCTCTGGATCACGCTCTCTCCCGGCGTCGTGGACGTGAACGTCCATCCTGCTAAACTGGAGGTCAAGTTTTCAAATGAGCGCGCCGTGTTTGAGGCGATCTATTACGCCGTCCGCACCGCGATCAAAAACGACGTTCAGCGCGCTCCGCTCTCCCTCCCGGAGAACGGTCCGTCTTCCTCTCAGCAAAGCACGGATTTCCGCCTGCCTCTTTCCACCGTCACCTCGCCGTTGCGCGACCGCTCGGAACCGAAGAGCGCTCCGCCCACTCTCTTTGACGGTCTTTTTGCGTCACCTTCCGCTCCTCCCTCAGAAAATGAAAAGGCGCCTGCCGCCTCTGAATCCCTTTTTCCGGGTTCCGGGAGCGGAATGCCGCTTTCCAGCCCGATCCCTTCCGGTTTTTATGACGGATATCAGAAATACGCAGCGCCTCCCCCGGGCTACGAGGGGGAGGCTCCGGCCCCCGTGCCGGGCGACGCGGACGCGCCGCCTCCCCCCGGCGATCCGCGAGAGCCGGTCGCGCCGGACGAGCGTCCGACCGCCGCTCCTCTCCCGATCCGCTATATCGGGATCGTCTTTGAGACGTATATCCTCGCCGAGCGCGGCGAAGAGCTCTTCATCATCGATAAGCACGCGGCGCATGAGCGCGTGATCTATGAAAATCTGACCCGCACCCATTCCTCTGACGATTTTCCCCCGCAGATGCTCCTTGTCCCCATCCGTCTTTCCCTGACGGCGGTGGAGACGGCCGCGCTGCAGGACTTCGCCGACGAGATCAAAAAAGCCGGATTTGATTTTTCTTTGACGGAAGACGGGGCGGAGATCTCGCAGATCCCCGGCATCTTGACGACCACACAGGCTTCCGATCTCCTGGCAAACGCCGCATCGCTCCTCGCGGACGGGAGCGGCGTCTCCGCCGCCCGGATGAAGGACGAGATCTATCAGCGCTCTCTTTATACCGCTTCCTGCAAAGCCGCGATGAAGGGCGGCCGCTTTGACGGCGAGGAGCATCTTCGCTGGCTCTGCGATGAGCTCTCCCGCTGCGAGGATATCCGCGTATGCCCGCACGGTCGGCCGGTCGTGACCGTTCTCTCCCGCTCCTACCTTGACAGAAGCTTCCAAAGGACGAAATAAACGATGTTTGAATTGAAAAAGACCGAGGGCGCCGCCCGCCGGGGCGTTCTGCACACGGTGCACGGCGATATCGAGACTCCCGTTTTTATGAACGTAGGCACCAGCGCCGCGATCAAAGGCGGGCTTTCCGCCCTTGATCTGAAGGCGATCGGCTGCACGGTCGAGCTCTCCAACACCTACCATCTCCATATCCGCCCGGGGGATGATCTGATCCGCCGTTTGGGCGGACTCCACCGCTTCATGTCCTGGGACGGACCGATTCTGACCGACAGCGGCGGGTTTCAGGTCTTTTCTCTCGCCCAGCTTCGCAAGATCACGGAGGAGGGGGTCCCGTGTTCCTCCCATATGGACGGCAAAAGGATCTTTATGGGACCGGAGGAGTCGATGCAGATCCAGTCGAACCTCGGATCCACGATCGCGATGGCGTTCGACGAATGTGTGGAAAATCCGGCGGAATACGCCTATGCGAAAATGTCTGCCGAGCGCACCGCCCGCTGGCTGCTCCGCTGCAAAGCGGAGATGAAGCGTCTCAACGCCCTCGAGACCGCCGTCAATCCCGATCAGCTCCTCTTTGGGATCAATCAGGGATGCACCTATGCCGATCTGCGCGTGGAACATATGAAGACGATCGCGGACTACGATCTTGACGGCTATGCGATCGGCGGGCTTGCGGTGGGGGAACCTGCACCTGTTATGTATGAAATGATCGAAGCGGTGGAACCGTATATGCCGAAAAACAAGCCGAGATACCTGATGGGTGTGGGGACTCCTGTCAATATTCTGGAAGGAGTCTATCGCGGCGTCGACTTTTTCGACTGTGTGATGCCGAGCCGCAACGCCCGTCACGGCAACCTTTTCACCCATTTCGGTAAGATCAATCTCAACAACGAAAAATACGCGGAAGATCCGCGGCCGATCGATCCCGTCTGCGGGTGCGAGGCGTGCCGCCATCACAGCCGTGCGTATATCCGTCATCTTTTCAAGGCGCGCGAGGCTCTTGCTATGCGCCTCTGTGTGATCCACAACCTTTATTTTTACAACGAGATGATGCGCGATATCCGCCTCGCGCTCGATGAAGACCGCTACGAGACCTTCTACCGCGAAAAACGCGAGATCTACGATAAGCGCTGCGCGGATTGAGCGTTCCCGTCCGTTTCCCCTGATCGGAAAACCGATTTTGCTGAAATAAAAAAGGAGGTTTTATGGAAAATCTGAAAAAGCTTGTCCTGCTTCACTCCAACGATTTGCACGGCGATTTTCTTTCTGAGGAGAACGACAAAAAACTGATCGGCGGCGTATCGCTTTTATCCGGTTATATCTCGCAAACGAGAAGGGAAGAGCCAAATACGCTCTATTGTATCGCGGGCGATATGTTCCGCGGCTCCGTGATCGATTCGGAATATCAGGGGATTTCAACGATCGAGATCATGAACACTCTTTCGCCCGACGTGGTTACCGTCGGAAATCACGAAACGGATTACGGGCTCGCTCATTTGCTGTTTCTGGAAAAATGCGCAAAGTTTCCGATCATCAACGCCAATCTATACATCCGCACGAACCACGCGAGACTTTTCCGGCCGCACGTGATCATCGAGGTGGACGGGATGAAGATCCTCTTCATCGGGATCCTGACGGAAGAAGTTCTCGCGCAGACGAAAAACGACGGTCTGGTCGGGACCTTTGTCAATGTCGAAGAGGCGGCCACGGAGGTAGGGAAGATCTGTAACACCTACAACGCCACCGATATCGATCTGACCGTTCTTTTGACGCATATCGGCTTTGAGGAAGACAAGAAGCTTGCCCGGCAGTTGGATCCTGCCTGGGGCGTCGACGTGATCATCGGCGGACATTCGCATACCTTCCTTGAAAAGCCGGAAGTCGTGAACGGCGTTTTGATCGTGCAGGCGGGAGTGGGGACGGATCAGATCGGCCGGTTCGATCTGACCGTTAATACGGATGAAAACCGCGTGACAGACTATCAATGGCAATGTATTCCGATCGATTCCGCCCATTGTCCGCGCGACAAAGAGCTGGAGGATCTGATCGAGACCTATAAGAGCAAAACGGACGAAAAATACAGCCGGGTCATCACGCGTTTCCACAAAAAACTGACGCATCCCGCCCGGACGCGCGAAACGGAACTGGGCAATCTGTTCGCGGACATCATGAAACGGAGTCTGAATATCGATCTGATGCTCCTCGGTTCCGGAAGCATACGATGCGAGGAGCTGGGCCCCATTCTGCTGTATTCCGATCTGTGCGAGGCCTTCCCGTACGATGATGAGATCTATATGCTCACGGTCACGGGAGAGACTTTGAAAAAAATGATCTTTTATATGCTGCGGGATGAAGTGTGGGAAGGCGCGCATTGCGAGTTTTATCAGTTTTCCGAGGGGATGCAGGTCGTCTATTCCCGGGAGAAGCACGAGTTTATCACCTTCAGCTTAGGCGGTGTGCCGGTGGAAAACAATCGCGTCTATACCGTGGGTCTCCAGCGATACCATTATAAGAATACGCAGATCGGATTCGGCATGTCCCTCGACGAGCTTACGACTTTGCGCAAAGCCAGGATCCTTGCCACTTCCTGCCGTGAGATCCTGGACGAATACCTTTCTTCCCATCAGCGCGTGGACAGCAATACGGAAAACAGACTGGTAGTGATCTGAAAGGAGTACGAAATGAGAAAATTCATCATTGACACGGATACCGCATCCGATGACGCCGCCGCTTTGATGATCGCGGCTTTCTCGCCGGATATCGAGATCCTCGGCGTTACCGCGGTCGCCGGAAACGTCGACGTCCGGCAGGCGGCGGATAACGCCTTGATGACGCTCGAGGTCTGCGGCTCCGACGCGCCCGTTTATCTCGGTGCGACTCGTCCCCTTGTCCGCGAGCGGCGGGAGACGATCTCCGTCCACGGCAAAGACGGTATGGGGGACGGAGATCTGATCCGTCCGATCAAAAAACCGGCGGAAAAAAGAGCGGTAGACTTCATCCTTGACACCGTGGCAAAGTTCCCGGACGAGGTGGAGATCGTGGTTCTCGGGCCCGCTACGAATATCGCTACGGCGATCCTTACCGACCGTGAGATGATGCGGCGGGTAAAGCGCATCTGGTCGATGGGGACGCCGGGGTTCGGGATCGGAAATGCGACTCCCGTGGCGGAGTTCAACGTTTATATCGACGCGGAAGCGTATGCGGTGATGCTTGATTCCGGGATCCCGGTCACGATCATCGGATTCGATATGTGCGCGGGAGAGATCGGTCTCGACCGGGACGAGCTTGCCGCTCTCGCCGCCGGGAACAAGGCGGGGCGTTTTCTCGAAAAAGCGACGAAGGTTTTGCTGCAGTTCAATCTGGATACGCGCGGTGCGCATATGGTCGATTTACCCGACGCCGTTGCGATCGCGGCGGCGGTCTGGCCGGATTATGTAACGTCGTCTGTCGCCTGCCATTGTCATTGCTGCACGGAGGACAATGAGACCTACGGACAGGTCCTGTTTTACCAGAAGGGTAGGACCTATGAGTCGATGCCCGCGATCCGTGATTATACCGCCGAAGTCGTGACCCGAGTTTCCGAACAGAGCTTTACGGAACGGTTTATGAAGCTGCTCCTCAAGTAAAAAGAGCCCCCGGCTGTCGTTTGCGACAAGCCGGGGGCTTTTTTTCATTTTATTCGTAGCGGATCGGCTCCGTCCCCTGCGCGAAGGCGGCGGTGACGGTGACCTTTTTCACTTCATTTTTGGATGGGAGCTCGAACATCACGGGGAGGAGCATTTCCTCTATGATCGCGCGCAGACCTCTCGCGCCGGTGTTGCGCTCGATCGCTTTGCGGGCGATGATCCGGCAGGCCTCTTCCTCGAAAACAAGCTCTTTGTTCTCCATCGCAAAGAGCTTTTTGTATTGCTTGACGATAGAGTTTTTCGGCTCCTTGAGGATGGTCACAAGAGCGCTCTCATCGAGATTGTCGAGGGATACAAGCACGGGCATCCGACCGACAAGCTCGGGGATCAGCCCGAATTTTACAATATCGTGCGGCGTAACGAAGCGGAGCATATCTTTGCGGTCGTCTTTGCTCTGGATGCCGGCGTTGAAGCCGATCGCGGAAGAGTTGATCCGCTTTTCTATGATCTTTTCGAGGCCGTCGAAGGCGCCGCCGCAAATGAAGAGGATATTTTCGGTATTGACCTGGATAAACTCCTGATTCGGGTGCTTCCGCCCGCCCTGCGGCGGAACGTTGGAGACGGTGCCCTCGAGGATCTTGAGCAGAGCCTGCTGCACGCCCTCTCCCGATACGTCGCGGGTGATCGAGCGGTTTTCGCCTTTTCGGGAGATCTTGTCGATCTCGTCGATATAGATGATGCCGCGCTCCGCGCGGGCCACGTCGTAATCCGCCGCCTGGATCAGACGGAGGAGGATGTTCTCCACATCTTCTCCGACGTAGCCGGCCTCGGTCAGCGTCGTGGCGTCCGCGATCGCAAAGGGAACGTCAAAGGTCTTTGCCAGCGTTTGCGCAAGATAGGTCTTGCCGACGCCGGTCGGTCCGATCAGGAGAACGTTGCTCTTCTGGAGCTGGACGTCCGGCGAGAGCGCCGCGGCGATCGGATCGCCGGGATCCGGTTCGGCGTTTTTTTCCTCCGAGCGTCCGTCGAGCAGGGAAATGCGTTTGTAATGATTGTAGACCGCCACGCTCAACGCGACCTTGGCGGCGTCCTGCCCGATCACGTAGGCGTCGAGCGTTTTTTTGATCTCCTGCGGGATAGGCAGCTTGGAGCCGTGCTCCACGCCGTGCGTTTCCCGGTGCTCCGTCTCGGAGAGGAGATCGCTGCACGCCCCGATGCAGGCGTCGCAGATATAGGAATCCGTGATAGGGGAGGGAATGAGAAACAGGACTTGCTTCTCATTCCGTCCGCAAAACGAGCAGGTGCGAAGAGGCGGGGTCGTTTGTTTGGAGTTTGCCACGCTGTGTGTCCTTTCGGCTTATTTCCGTTTTTCGAGCACTTCGTCGATCAGCCCGTAGGCGCACGCGTCGCTCGCCGACATGAAGTTGTCGCGCTCGGTGTCGCGAGCGATCTCTTCAAGAGGTTTGCCGGTGTTCTGAGAAAGGATCCGGTTCAAACGGTCGCGGGTCTTCAGAATATGCTCCGCCTGGATCTTGATATCCGAAGCCTGACCCTGACTTCCGCCGGAGGGCTGATGGATCATGATCTCGCTGTTCGGAAGGGCAAAGCGTTTCCCCTTGGCGCCGGAGGAGAGCAGGAAGGCTCCCATCGACGCCGCCATCCCGATGCAGATCGTGGAAACGTCGCATTTGACAAAGTTCATCGTATCGTAGATCGCAAGACCGGCGGAGACGGATCCGCCCGGGCTGTTGATATAGAGGTTGATGTCTTTATCGGGGTCGAGCGATTCCAGATAGAGCATCTGCGCGACGCAGAGGGAAGCGGTCGTGTCGTTGACTTCGTCCGAGAGGATGATGATCCGGTCGGAGAGCAGACGGGAAAAGATATCAAAAGAACGTTCGCCGTTGCTCGTCTGTTCGATCACATAAGGGACCAGAGCGGCCTTTTCGGCGTTGGGGTTTCTTGTCATGTGTTATCCTTTCTGGAAGGGATTATTTCGCTTCTTTCGGTTCGGATTTCTTTTTCGCGGTTTTTGCGGCGGGCTTTACTGCCTTTTCCGTCTCAGCAGGCGTCTTTTTCTCCGCGGTCTTCTTGGCGGAGGGCTTTTTTGCGGCGGCAGGTTTTTCCTTGGCAGGGGCTTTCTTCGAAGGAGCTTTTTTCTCCTTGGCAGGCTTTTCGCCTTCCGCTTCCTCGGTGATCTTTGCGGCGTCACGGACCAGCTTCATCGCGCTCTCGGCAAGGACGTCCTTTTTGACGTTCTCGCGCGGGACGTACTCCCCGATCTTCTCGGGCTCGATCCCGTAGGCGTCCGCGATCTTCTTCAGCTCCGCGTCGATCTGCTCTTCGGTCGCTTCCAGCTTTTCCTTGGCGGCGATCGTCTCAAGCGCGAGGCGGGTGCGGACGGATCTCTCGGCGCGGGGCATCATCTCCTGCTTCAATCCCTCAAGATCCTTGCCCGTATATTTCATATAGTCTTCGAGAGAGAGACCGCTGCGGCGGAGGTTCATTTCGTAGTCGCGGACGATGTTCTCGGCTTCGTTATCGAACATGCACTGCGGGATATCGCCTTCCACCTTTCCGGCAAGCGCTTCCGCAAGGCTTTCTTCAAGGTGTGACTC
>Ga0256405_10012711_pt1 | contig 10350 bp, 8 predicted proteins | sample RumenRJG_02DNA_FD_189096 | JGI IMG/M metagenome (GOLD analysis project Ga0256405, IMG submission 189096) | Bovine rumen microbial communities from Lethbridge, Alberta, Canada - RJG_02 | ecosystem: Host-associated > Mammals > Digestive system > Stomach > Rumen | place: Canada: Alberta | collected... | reverse complement strand
CTCACGAAACGTGAGCACCGCCTGTTGCGTTGCTTATCCCTAAATTACCACCTAATACGACATTTGCGTAACGGGGGGGGTAATTTTGAACATCAGATTTTTCATTTTAGCGAGTGGTAGGCCTATTCGGCACATTTACTCAATTTCGGCTGCAAAATTACGCATAATTTTTCATATGACCAAATTTTTTACGAAAAATCTTTTGCAGAGGTGCATTTTTATTTACGTTTTTTCATTCGCAGTCAACAATTATCAACAATTAAAGACATTTTTTTTCTTTCAGTCCAAAATTGCCCAAAATGATTCAAAAATTATTCTTTCGCAGTCAACAATTATCCATAAATTTCTTTTATCCGTTTAATCTGCATAGTCTATGGACTAAATAATACATGCTAAAAAAAAGCAGCACATAGTACGAGACTATGCGCCGCCTGCAAGACTGAAAAGTTATTGATATTCTTTATATCCCGCCCGTTCGCGTGAGGGTAAATCTATTTGCCATTTTGGCATTTATTTGTGGTGCGGTAGGGGGTTAACAAGCGATTAGATACTCCGGTGCGAAATCTGCACCATTAGCCCATTCAATCGTATTATAAGCAATACGGAAATTCTTGAAGAATTCTTTATCGCGCAGTGGCTCAAAAGCAGAGCCGTTCAGCTTGTCACTGAAATCGACTACCTTGTCAGTATTGTTGTTAAACCACAGATGAATTTTGTAGCCGCTGACATACTGCGCTTTTATGACTTCTAAAAAATCCATGACATTGTTTATTTTTTGTCTTTCGACTTTCGACTCAAGAAAAATTGACCAGGGCGAGGGCGGTCATGGCTTCGACGACAGGCACCGCACGGACAGCGACGCAGGGGTCATGGCGACCGACCTTGGTACATGGTACATCGTCCCCTTGTACCTTAGCCAGTGCCTTGGGGGTGGTAGGGGTGGGTTTGAAGACGGCGCGGAAGGTGAGGGGTGTGCCGTCTGAAATACCTCCGGCGATACCTCCGGAGAGGTGGTTGATGGCGGAGCCGGGTTGTGTGACTCCGGCAAAGCCGGTGCCGTACTCGAAGCCTTTGCAGGCGTTGATGGACATGACGGCGAACGCCAGTTCCGCCTGGAGCTTATGAAAGAGCGGTTCGCCTGTGCCGGCAGGCAGTCCGGTGACGGTACACTCGACGATACCGCCGATGGAGTCGCCTTGGCGTTGGTAGTCGGCGATGGTCTCGGCGAAACGTGCGGGGTCGGTCTCGCTGCCTACTTGGACTAAGCGCGCATGGATGCGCACTCCTTTGGCGGCGAGGTGCTGTTTGGCAATACACCCGGCTACGACGCGTGCGGCCGTCTCTCGTGCGGAGGCTCTGCCTCCTCCGCGCCAGTCGCGGATACCGTATTTGAGTTCATAGACCTTGTCGGCGTGCCCGGTGCGGTAGGAGTGTTTGAGCCACTCGTAGTCCTCCGGGCGCGCGTCTTTGTTCCGGATGATAAAGGCGATAGGAGTCCCTAATGTACAAAGGGACGATGTACAATGTACGAAGGGAATGACTCCGGAGAGCCATTCGACCTCATCGGGTTCGCGAAGGGCGCGGGGAGAAACGGAGGGAGGGGGAGTTGAGTGTTGAGTGTTGAGTGTTGAGTGTTTGCCGGCGCGGCGGGCAAGTTCTTCGCGAATCATGTCCAAGTCAATACGCAGGCCGGCAGGCACGCCGTCCAGCACCCCGCCGACCGCACGGCCGTGGGACTCACCAAAAGAGGTGAACGACCATTTATCTCCGAAAGTATTGTTATTCATGCCACAAAAGTACTGCTTTTTTCGCAAATATGCAAGAAAAACGTAAAAAAATGCCGAATTATTTGGTCAATTCGGAAAAAAGCAGTAACTTTGCGAGCTTTTTTGTCGCGGGTTCTCTCTTCGTAATGCGATAAAACTCTGTTTTAACGGTAATTACTCAGAGGACTCCGCTCTCCCCACCGCAAATCCACTATGGTGTATTTACGTTGGGGGCCCCGTAAAAGGGGAAGGCACCATAACAGGCCTCTGGCGATTGAATTAGGTCCGACCGAATAGTAGTAAATGCCTGTTGTGAGATTACTAATCCATAAAAAAGAAAGAAGAAATGGATTTGATGAAAGTAGCCGAGCAAGCTTTTGCCGGCGAGAAGAAAGAGTTCCCTGCGTTCAAGGCAGGCGACCAGATTACGGTAGGCTACCGTATCAAAGAGGGTAACAAAGAGCGTGTTCAGGAGTTCCGCGGCGACGTGATCTGCATTCACGGCAGCGAGGACAAGAAGCGTTTCACGGTTCGTAAGATGAGCGGAAACATCGGCGTAGAGCGTATCTTCCCGATGGACAGCCCCTTCATCGAGAGCATTACCGTGAACAAGTACGGTAAAGTACGTCGTTCGAAACTGTATTACCTCCGCGAGCGTACGGGTAAGAAAGCCCGCATCCAAGAGCGTCGCGTTAAGTAAGATCAAAGGGGAACCAAATGGCTCCCCTTTTTTCTAGGCGGACTAGGATGAATAGGACGACTAGACAGACTAGAACAACTAGAATAACTAGAAAAACTAGAATAACTAGAATAACTAGAAAAACTAGGATGACAATAGATGTTCCAATTAGAGAGTCCATACAAACCTACGGGTGACCAGCCTCAAGCGATAGAGTCGCTGGTAGCGGGTCTGAACGCCGGCGCGGAAGCGCAGGTGCTGCTCGGCGTGACGGGCAGCGGCAAGACATTCACGATAGCCAACGTCATCAAAGAGGTGAACCGCCCCACCCTCATCATGAGCCATAACAAGACGCTGGCGGCACAGCTCTACTCGGAGATGAAGGCGTTCTTCCCGCATAACGCGGTGGAGTATTTCGTGAGTTACTACGACTACTACCAGCCCGAGGCGTACATCCCTTCCACGGACCTCTATATCGAGAAAGACCTGAGTATCAACGAGGAGATTGACCGCCTGCGCCTCTCTGCCGTAGCGGCGTTGCTCTCCGGGCGGAAGGACGTCATCATCGTCAGTTCGGTCAGTTGCATCTACGGTTTGGGCAGTCCGCAGGACTTCACGCAGAACGTCATCGAGCTGGAGCGGGGCAAGCAGATGCCGATGGACAGCCTGCTCAAACAACTCGTCTCCGCGCAGTACGTGCGCAATGATATTGAACTCGCGCGCGGGCGGTTCCGCGTGAAAGGCGACACGATAGACATCGCCCTCGCCTACGCCGATTATATCGTGCGGATTGAGTTTTTCGGCAACGAGATAGACGCTATCCTCACCATTGACCCTATCAGCGGGCAGGTGATCGAGGAGTTTGAGCACTACAACCTCTCGCCGGCTACTATCTTCCTGACCTCCAAAGAGCGTATCGCCGCCGCCAAAGAGCAGATACAGGCGGACCTCGCCAAACAGATAGAATATTTCACCTCCATCGGCGAGGAGCTGTACGCCAAACGTATAGAAGAGCGGGTGAAGTACGACTTGGAGATGCTGGACGAGTTGGGCTACTGCTCGGGCGTAGAGAACTACAGCCGTTATTTCGACGGTCGGGAGGAGGGTACGCCGCCTTACTGTCTGTTAGATTATTTCCCGAAAGACATGTTGCTCGTCATCGACGAGAGCCACGTGACCGTCCCGCAGATACGCGGCATGTACGGCGGCGACAAAGCCCGCAAGGACAACCTCGTGACCTACGGTTTCCGGCTCCCGGCGGCACGGGACAACCGTCCGCTGAAGTTCGACGAGTTCGAAGCCAAGACGGGACAGACGATATACGTCTCCGCCACGCCGGACGAGTACGAGCTGAACCGCTCGGAGGGTATCGTCATCGACCAGCTCATCCGTCCGACGGGACTGCTCGACCCGGAGATAGACGTGCGTCCGACGGAGAACCAGGTGGACGACCTGATGGACGAGATCAAGACGCGTATCCACCGCAACGAGCGTGTGTTAGTGACAACCCTGACCAAGAGGATGGCGGAGGAGCTGGACGAATACCTGCGGCGGTACGGAATCAAATCGGCCTATATCCATTCGGACATAGACACCATCGAGCGCGTGAAGATCATGGAGGACCTGCGAAGGGGCGAGTACGACGTGCTGGTAGGCGTGAACCTGCTGCGCGAAGGACTCGACCTGCCGGAGGTCTCCCTTGTAGCCATTCTGGACGCCGACAAGACGGGTTTCCTGCGCGACCAGCGGAGTCTGACGCAGACGGTAGGCCGTGCGGCGCGTCACGTGAACGGCAAGGCGATCCTCTACGGCGACAAGATCACGCCCGCCATGCAGGCTACCATCGACGAGACGAACCGCCGCCGCACCATCCAGATGCGCTACAACGCCGAGCACGGCATCACGCCGACGGCTATCAAGAAAGAGATCAACACCTCCGCTCTGGCGAGTCTCTACAAAGACCCTGAGGCGGAGAAACAGCGCGTAGAGGCGGCCATCCGCGAGAGTTGGAAGACTGCCGAGTGGCAGAAGATGAACGCCGGGACGCTGGAGAAAGCCATTGAGAACAAACGCAAACAGATGCTCGCCGCCGCCAAGGCTACCGATTTCGAGACGGCAGCCCGCTTACGCGACGAGATGATCGAGATGCAGAACAAGCTGCAGGCACTCAGCTGAGCAGCATTCCCACCTGATACACTACAAACGAGACGAGCCATGCGAGGGCGAGGGAGTGGAACACGGTAAACCACGCCCAGACACGCCCTGCCTCACGGCGAAGGGTAGCTATAGTCGCCACGCAGGGGAAATAGAGCAGCACGAAGAGCAGGAAAGAGAACGCCGTGAGCGGCGTGAAACCCGCTGACGAGAGGTCCCCGCCATAGAGGATTGCCAGCGTAGAGACGATAGCCTCTTTCGCCGGCAGACCGGTGAGCAGGCAGACCGACATCTTCCAGTCAAAGCCTATCGGCGCCAGCAGCGGGGAGACCGCCTTGCCGATCATGGCGAGGTAAGAGTTCTCGAGGTCATTGAGGTCCTGCGAGGGGAAATACTCCAATGCCCAGATGATAATCGACGCCCAGAGGATGACCGTACAGATCTTCTGCAGGTAATCCGCCACGCGCTCCCATATATGCGCCGCGGTGGCACGCGCCTTGGGCATCCGGAAATCCGGCAACTCGTTGACCGAGTCGTCACGTTCCTGCCGGAACCACGGCGTACGTTTCATCACCGCCGCAAAGAGGACGGACAGGCATATGCCTATAGCGTAGAGGGAGATCATGACGAGCGCCTTATGGCTCGCGAAGAACGTATCCACAAACAGCATATACACCGGCAGCCGTGCCGAGCACGACATAAACGGCACCATGAGCATCGTCAGCACTCGGTCCTTGGGGTTCTGTATGTCCCGCGCCGCCATGATAGCCGGTACGTTACAGCCGAAGCCCATCAGCATCGGCACGAACGAACGGCCGTGGAGCCCTACGCGGTGCATGACGGCATCCATGATATACGCCTCACGCGCCATATAACCGCTGTCCTCCATGAGGGAGATAAAGAAGAAGAGAATAATGATATTCGGCAGGAACGCCAATACCGCCCCTACCCCCTGCAGCACACCGTCGATGAGCAGTCCGGAGAGCCAGCCGTCCGCCATATGGGCGTGGCTGAAGTCGCAGAGAGCGTTGATCCCCTGCTCTATCCAGTCCTGGGGGTACGCGCCAAGGGTGAAGGTACACCAGAAGACGAAATACAGGATACCGAGCATGACCGGGAAACCGAGCCAGGGGTTGGTCAGCACCTTGTCTATCTTCTCCAACCGTGTCTGGTGGGCGTCATTAGGGGCGTGGGTAAGCGTTTGGGTCAGCACGCCGTGGACGTAGGCGCGGTAGGCGTCCTCCTCCGCCTGGTCGCGGAGGTGGTAGATAGGGTGCGCCGTGGAGAGAGGCCGTTGCGCCGTAGTGACGAGCGTGTGGAGACACTCGTCCAGACCGTAGTTCTGCCGCACCGACACGCGACAGGTAGGTACGCCGATGAGCTGCTGCAACGTGGGGATGTCGAGCGAGTGGTCGGTAGCCAGCAGGAGGTCGTACCGCCCGATAGCCAGCACAATCTTCTCATGCTCGTCGATGATATGCGGGGTGAGCATGAGCGACTCCTCCAGCCGCGTCGAGTCCAGCACCTGCAGCACCAGGTCGTAGGCATGGCCGTGCAGCTCATCGGGGTGGTGCACCTCGGTAAACTGCAAGGCGTGACCGCCCTCCCGCGCCAGCTTCTGCAAAGCCTGGGTGAGGGCACTCTTCCCGCTCTGCGGGAGTCCTATAACGGCAACTTTAAACAATTTATAATTTATAATTAATAATTAACAATTAATAATTCACAATTAACAATTATCAATTAACAAAGCGTCCTAGGGACTTTTGTACAAAATTAATAGAAAGTACGTATCTTAAAACGTTGTACCAACCTCCAAAATCCCTTTGTACATTGTAAATTGTACATTGTAAATTTTCGACAAAGGTACTGCTTTTTTGCGACATGTGCAATCCCCAATTATAGGGATTTCAAGGTCTGGCAGAGCCAGCGGTAGCAGCGTTCGGTGGAAGGAATGGAGAGACGCTCCTGGGGAGAGTGGACGCCGTACATCTGCGGGCCGACGGAGACCATGTCGAGGTACGGGTATTTCTCCAGGAAAAGTCCGCACTCCAGTCCGGCGTGGATAGCCAGCACTTTGGGTTCGTCTTTGAAGAGGTCGACATAAGCTTTCCTGACCGTCTCCAAGAGCGGCGAGTGGGGGTTCGGTGCCCATCCGGGATAGCCGTCGCCATGCGTCACTTCGTCGCAAGCCATCGAGAGCGCCTGCTCCACCGCCCACTTGATATGGTGTTTGGAGGATTCGATGGACGACCGCTGGGAGGTGTTGATCTCGATAAATGATCGACCATGCATGGTCGATTCATGGCACATCTTAATCGAAGCGAGGTTGGTGGAGGTCTCAACGAGTCCGGGCATGTCTTTGGACATAGCGATCATGCCATGCGGGCACTCGCAGAGCGCCATGACAAGGCGGTAGGCTTTGTCGGCGGGGATGAGCGTTGCGGGCATGTCGGTGGTCTCCAACTCCAGACGCATGTCTTTCTCCACCTCTCCGAAGACGCCTTCCATCTGCGCGACGAACTGATTCCACTCGATACGTATCTGCTCCTTGTACGCCATCGGAATCACCACCACCGCCTCCGCCTCGCGGGCAATGGCGTTGCGGAGGTTACCGCCTTGGATAGAGGCGAGCTGCAGCTCCGTCTGCGGCCATATACGCGCCAGGAACCATACGATGAGCTGGTTGGCGTTGGCGTGACCCTTGTTGATATCATCGCCGGAGTGACCGCCCAATAAGCCGTAAACTTTCAGTTTGACGGCTAATTTATTCATTTGGTCATTTACCATTTGTTCATTTACCGGCTCGTAGTGCATCTTGGCGAGGGTGTCGATACCACCGGCGCAGCCGATGAAGATCTGGCCGTCGTCCTCGGAGTCGAGGTTGATGAGCCGTTTGGCACGGAGCATGCCATCCTGCAGTTTCATGGCGCCGGTGAGTCCTGTCTCCTCATCGACGGTGAAGAGGCACTCGATAGCGGGGTGCTGCAGTTCGGGATCGGTGATAGCCGCGAGCGCCATGGAAATACCGATACCGTTGTCCGCGCCGAGCGTCGTGCCTTTGGCTTTGAGCCACTCGCCGTCCACATACGTCTCGATGGGGTCGGTCATGAAATCATGGGTCACATCACCGTTCTTCTCGCACACCATGTCCATGTGGGCTTGCAGGATGACGCCTTCGTGGTCTTCGTAACCCGGGGTAGCGGGCACGCGCATGATGACGTTCATCGCCTCGTCGGCGACACACTCGATACCGTGAGCCGCAGCGAAGTCCTGCAGCCAGCGGCTGATCTTCTCCTCGTGTTTGGAAGGACGGGGTACTTTGCATATTTGAGAGAAAATCTCAAATACATTTTCACATTTGCTCATTTTCATATTTTCACATTTGCTCATTTTCATATTTACTCATTTTTTTCATTCTTCTATTGAAACGTACATGGAAGAGGACGGCGGGGATAGCCAGCGCAATCACAAACGCCAGCCACATTCCTTCAGCGCCCATCCCGGCAGGGAAAGTGAGTACGAGCCCTAAGGGCAGGGCTATACCTATATAGGCAATCAGCGCTATCCGCATCGGCACCCGTACGTCCTGGATACCGCGGAGCATCGCCGCGCCGATACACTGCAAGCCGTCGGCGTACTGGAACGTGCCGGCGATGACGAGCAGCGAAGAGGCGATAGGAATGACCTCCGGGTCGGAGGTGAAGATATAAGGGATATAGTTTCTTCCGAAGATCATGATAGCTGCCCCGATGGTGTTCATCAGCAGGCAGAGGTGCACCGAAGCCCGGCTCGCCATCCAGACGGCGTGCAGATCGCCCTTGCCAAGCTGGTGGGAGACACGGATCGTCGTAGCGGCACCGATACCCTGAGCGAGCATGAACGTGAGATCCGCCATCTGGTTGGCTATATGGTGCGCCGCCAGTGCCTCCTTGCTAATCCAGCCGATGATGATAAACGAGGCGGTGAAGAGAAAGGCCTCGGCAAACGACTGCAAGCCTATCGGTGCACCTATCGCCAGGAGGTGCTCCACCTCGCGCCGCGTGATCATCCATCCCCGCAGCGCCGTCAGATACCTCCGCCAGCCGGCTTTGGCAACCATCGCCGCCAGAAAACAGAGCGGCATGAGCGAGCGGGCGATGAGGGTAGCCCACCCTGCTCCCTCGGCTCCCATGGCTTCAAAACCGAAATGGCCGAAGATAAACACCCAGTTGAGACCTATATTAAGGAGGTTGCAGCCGATGGTGATGACCATCGCCACCCAGGTATTGCCCAAGCCCTCGAGGAACTGTTTGAAGAAACAGAACAGCATGAACGGCACGATGGAGAGCACGATGAGGGTATAGTACGGCCGCGCGCAGGCTACGACCTCCGGCTCCTGGCCGAAAGCGTCCAGATAAGGGATACAGGGAGCCAGCAACGCCAGCGAGCAGAGGCACATGATCCCCGTGAAGACCAAACCGTTGATGAGAAAAGAGGCTATCTGCTCCTGCTTATGTGCTATCTCCTCATCCGTGGTGCCGGTCTGGAGCAGTTTCTCCAGCCTTCCGTGGACGTGCCCCACCAGCGGCGTGACACCCATCACGGCACCCATGGCAAAAACCATCACCGTGAAGAAAATAGCATTGGAAAAACTCACCGCCGCCAAATCCGCCGTACTGTAATGGCCGACCATGATCGAGTCAAAAAGCCCCACCAGCGCCGCCCCGAGTTGGGTCAGCATCACCGGAAACGCCACCTTCAGGTTGCGCTTGTAATACGGCATTATTTCACGAAAAGTATAATCCATTTGCCAAACAGCCTGCAAAGGTACTACAAAAATCGCACATATGCAAGTCTGCCGTGCGATTTTTTCCTTTTTCTCTTGCATATGTCAAAAAAATGCAGTACCTTTGTATCGTCATTTACTATACCAATATGAAAAAAACAATATGTTTTGTCTTTTTGGCAGTTCTCCTCTCCGCCTGCGGCCGCCGGAACGTACAGGTGACCGGATGCACGACGGAGGCTATTGCCGTCAACGAGGCGGCTGACAGCATCCAGGACAGCGCCTATCTGGCTTATCTGGCGCCCGTCAAAGCCGACATGGAGAAAGAGATGAGCGAGCAGTTAGGCTACGCGCCGGAGCCGCTTTGGCTGGGGACGCCGGAGTGCCCGATGCTGAACTGGGCAAGCGACGCCCTGTGGGAGGCGGCGAAGAAAGTGTATCCGGGGAAAGTGGATATAGCTATCGTGAACATGGGTGGCATGCGTTGTCCGTGGCCTGCCGGACCGATTACCCGCGGGATGGTATTCGAACTTATGCCTTTTGACAACAAGCTGGTGGTGCTGACCCTCAAAGGCGAAGACGTGATCGACCTGTGCGAGTCGTTCACCGTCTATGGCGGACAAGGCGTAGCGGGAATGCGGGTCAAGGAATATACGAAGGACGGAGGGAAGACCGTGGCTGTCACCATCGGCGGCAAGGCGGCGGACCCGAAAGGGCTTTACACCGTAGCGACCAGCGATTACCTGTCCGGCGGAGCGGACCACATGGACGCACTGGCGCGGTACACGGAGTATTGGGACAGCGAGCTGCTTATCCGCGATTTGTATTTAGAGGCTGTTCGTGAGCAGGACACCATCCGCGCCGCAGTGGACGGACGTATGGCCGTGAAGCCATAAGGGGAGATTATGCTCCACATGCCCGACAGGGGCGTTGAAAATCAAGGGGTAGTCGTAATCCGCGACTGCCTCTTTTATTGTCTCATAGAC
>Ga0256405_10012710_pt1 | contig 10353 bp, 6 predicted proteins | sample RumenRJG_02DNA_FD_189096 | JGI IMG/M metagenome (GOLD analysis project Ga0256405, IMG submission 189096) | Bovine rumen microbial communities from Lethbridge, Alberta, Canada - RJG_02 | ecosystem: Host-associated > Mammals > Digestive system > Stomach > Rumen | place: Canada: Alberta | collected... | reverse complement strand
GCTAAGATGCTCTTCCACCAGTTCCTGGTAGCGGCGCAACTTGGCTGGGTGATAGCCACCAATACTGTTGTAGTAGAACGAAGTGGTATTGTCGTTGAATGTATTGACTGCGAGATTGAGCACACGATAGTCGCGATTGATTCCTGAAGTCTGCTGTATGATGCGGTCTGCATCGGTAAGTGCAGGAGCAGAGGCTGTCTGATGACGGATAAACATAGAATCATTGAGATAGCGTTTGTTCACCTCCCACATATCGTAGAGGGAAACCACCAACAGTGATACACAGGCAACAGTGAGCATATAGCGTCGTTTCTCAGCATACTTGTAGTAGCCAAAGAGAATAAGACAGCCCAGAAGCACAATAATCAGCGAACGCTTAGCATCGTTGCTTACCATGGCATAACGCATCTGTGGTAGGCTCGCCATCAGGTGGGTTTTCTCCATACCAACAATTTGGGTAGCCTGGTTCCATGCCGTAGTCTCATCCATACCAGGATTCTGCTGAAGGATATAGCCTGCATAACCCTGCTGCAACTGCGGTTCAAGGTAAGACCATGAACGTGCATCGCCTTCGGAAGAAGTGCCGCTTCCCGACATGCTTGGAGCAACAGCGAAGATAAAGCATACAATACCAACTATGGCACCGCTCACTGCCAGTGAACGAATTGCGAAGCGACGTCGTTCTCTGTCTGCACACTGCTCAACGAATTCTCGCAATCCGAGAAGTGCAAGCAGAGGTATGGTGAATTCTGCCACAACAAGAATGCTGGCAACAGTGCGGAACTTTGAATAGAGAGGCACATAATCAATGAAGAAGTCCGTAAGTCCCATGAAATTCTTTCCCCAAGCCAGCATGATGCTAAGTATGGTTGCTGCGAGGAGTGTCCATTTCAGGACGTTGCGATTCGGCAGGATTATCAGGGCAAGGACAAAGAGCAGGCACACCAAAGCTCCTACATATACAGGTCCGCTGGTTGACGGCTGGTCACCCCAGTATTGGGTGAAGTAGTTGTAAAACTGACCATTTACATCGCTCGATGCCTTAGACATTGCTTTCTCGTTATAAGCAAGAGGCACTGATGCTCCACCACGGAAGTTTGGGATGAGCAGAGTCATGGTTTCATCAATGCCATAGCTCCACATGGTAATATAACTGCGCTCGAGTCCGCTGTCGGTCTGGTCGCTCTCCCTACCCTGCTTAACCAGTTCGCTCTTTCCGCGCATGGTCTCGTCGGCATACTTATATGTGTGGTAGAGATTCGATATATTCAAGGCTACTGCCAATATAGCTGCAGCAGCTACTACACCTGTTGCCTTCAGCCACTGGGATACTTTCTTCTTCATAACTGCCTCGATGAGGAAGCCAAATATCATAAGGAGTTCAGGGATGAGGAAGTAATAGGTCATCTGCACGTGGTTGCCCATAACCTGAAGTGCGGCAAACAGGGCTGTGACGATCCCTCCCCAAAGGTATTTGCCTCGGTAGCACATGACGACACCTGCTATTGTAGGAGGAATGTAGGCAAGAGTAATGACTTTCCAAATGTGTCCTGCGGCTATGATAATGAAGAAATAGCTGCTAAACGCCCACACTACCGCACCAAGTGCAGCCATCCACTGCTTGAAGTCGAACGCACGAAGCAGGATGTAGAATCCAAGCAACGATGCGAACACATACCATACATAGTCGGGCAACCACAAGTGATATGCTTTCTCCACAGCCTTGATGGTGTCAGTGGAATCGTAGCTCGGAGCTATCTGATAGGTTGGCATTCCACTGAAGATGGAGTTAATCCAACGTGGTGTCTCACCATCGTGTGTCTGACGGTAGGTTTCTATCTCCACACTCAGTCCGTCGGCACCGCTATGGTCCTCACCTGTCAGCCTGCGTCCATCGAGCACAGCAGGATAGAAATAGAAAAACGCTATGGCAACGAACATTGCCACACATGTCACATCGAGCCAGGCAGCCTTGCCTGTAAATTTTTCCTTGAAATTATTGAAATTCATATTTCGAGCTTTATAATTCTTATTATTGAAGTTTCTGCGGCGGAACCGCAGGGGTCTTCTTACAACAGTTCAGGCAGCTGGAACAGTTTTGTGCTGTTAGAACCTTTGATGAGGATTAGCAAACCTTGTGGTTTGTTGTTGCTAATCTCTGCCTTGACTTCATCTACGTTGGCAAAATGGCGATAGTTCTCACTTCTGCTTGTAAGGGAAAAGCGTTCACCCACAAGCCAGACGTTGGTAAATCCACATTCTGCAATAAGGTCAACTATGCGTTGATGTTCGCTCTCGCTATCGGTGCCGAGTTCTCCCATGTCACCAAGGATGCACAGTTTTCTGTCACCCTGCATCTGCTGGAAATTACGCAGTGCAAGTGCCATTGACGTAGGATTGGCGTTATAAGCGTCAACAACCAACTTATTGTCAGAAGTCTCGACAAACTGTGAACGGCTATTTGACGGAGTATAATCGGTCAAAGCCTTACAGATATCCTCGTCAGAAACACCAAAGTAATGTCCTACAGTTGCTGCAGCCAAGGCATTGTCGAGATTATAGGCTCCTACGAGTTGAGTCTGCACATTGTAGCGAGCTGACATACCGATATTCTCACGCGGAATCCATTCCAGACGTAGGAAAGGATTGCACTCCACCACATCACCATCGACATATTCCACCCACTCCAGGTCTTTTGCAATAGCAGTGAGATATTCATTGTGAGGATTGATGAAAATCTTGCCTCCATGCTCACGGATATAATCATAGAGTTCACCCTTAGTACGGATAACTCCTTCGAATGAGCCGAATCCCTGAAGATGGGCACGTCCCACGTTGGTAATCAGTCCGAAGTTCGGTTCGGCGATATCAACTAGTTCCTTGATATCTCCCAAATGGCTTGCACCCATCTCAACCACAGCTAAATCATGATCACGTCTGAGTCGCAGAAGGGTGAGAGGCACACCTATCTGATTATTGAGATTTCCTTCAGTGTAAAGAAGGTTGAACTTCTTCTTAAGAACCGCAGATGTAAGTTCCTTGGTTGTTGTCTTTCCGTTGGTTCCGGTGATTGCGAGAATCGTAGTACCCAACACACGGCGATGATGACGTGCCAACTGTTGCAAAGCGGTTAGTACATCCTCAACAAGAACATATCTGCTATCACCTTCCACTGCATACTGGGCATTGTCAATCACTGCACACACACAACCTTTCTCCAACGCCTGAGCTGCATAGGCATTGCCATCGAACGAAGCACCGCGAAGTGCAAAAAACATTGTATCGGGTTCGCATTTGCGACTGTCGGTCACGACACCCGCACTTTTCTGAAAAATACCGTATAATTCTTCTATTTCCATATTGGAATAACTATAATTTTGCGCAAAGTTATGAATTTTTCAATTAAAGTTGTGGCACATACAGCAAAAGTTGAAATTTTATTAGTATTTTTGCCACAAAATTACAGACTGATGCAACACTCAATAAATTTAAACGGGCAACTGCTCGATTTGACGACTCCAAAGGTGATGGGAATAATCAACGCCACACCCGACTCTTTCTATCAGCAAAGTCGTACCACAGATTCAGTTTCCACAGAGCAACGACTTAGACAATTGCTCGATGAAGGAGCTGCAATTATTGACATAGGAGCGGTAAGCACCCGACCTGGAGCGTCAGAAGTCTCAGAAGCGGAGGAAATGGTTCGTTTGCGCTCATGTCTCGCCACTGTGACGAAAGCGGAGCCACAGGCTGTATTGAGTGTCGACACGTTCAGGGCAGACGTTGCCCGAATGGCAGTCGAAGAGTATGGTGTGGCTATCATCAACGACATATCAGGAGGAATAATAGACAAGCAGATGTTCAGCACTGTAGCAAGTCTCGGAGTTCCTTACGTTCTCTCCGACGAAGGGAACCACGACGAAGGGACAGACATAGTTGACTCCATGATTCTGCGCTTCGCCCGCCGCATCGAAGAGTTGCGCAGCCTGGGACAGAAAGACATTCTGCTTGATCCTGGATTCGGTTTCGGCAAGACACTTGACCAGAACTACCAGATTCTTACACGACTTGACGAACTGAAAGTCTTCGAACTGCCTCTGCTAATAGGCATTTCGCGTAAAAGCATGATGCACCGTCTGCTAAACATCACTCCTCAACAGTCGCTCAATGCAACTACAGCAGTACATTCGTACATCCTCTCCAAGCATTGTGCAGACATTCTCAGAGTCCACGATGTGAGAGAAGCCGTTGAAACCATCACCATACACCAAAAGATAAAAGAATTTGACAATTAGACTATTTACAATTAGACAATTACATAATTACAAACTCATATCAAATGATAGAATTTGGATTAAAAGACGCCATTGACATACTATGCGTAGCATTCCTGCTATACTACATGTATAAGCTGATGAAGACATCAGGTTCACTCAATGTCTTCTACGGACTACTCATATTCATCATCACCTGGATTGTGGTTTCACAGGTTTTCCGCATGAAACTGCTCGGTTCTATCTTCGACAAACTCGTAAGTGTGGGTGTTTTGGCACTCATTATCCTCTTCCAGGAAGACATCCGCCGCTTCTTCCTGACCATTGGAACGAACAACCGCTTTGCAATTATAACACGCCTTTTCTCACGTAAGCGTTCGCAGGAGAACGATATGGAGAATCCTGCCATCATGCAGATAGTCAGGGCTGTGGCACACATGAGCAACAACAAAGTAGGTGCATTGATAATCATTGAGCAGAATATGTCGCTGCGCGATATAGTAGCAACAGGAGAAACAATCGATGCCAATATCAACGCACAACTCATCAAGAATATCTTCTTCAAGAACTCACCCTTGCACGACGGTGCGATGATAATATCTCACGACCGGATCGTGGCTGCATCGTGCATCCTGCCAGTGAGCCACAACACCAACATACCCAAGGAACTGGGTCTGCGCCACCGTGCCGCACTGGGCATCACCCAACACAGCGATGCCTTAGCCATCATAGTCAGCGAGGAGACAGGAAAAATCACTCTGGCACAGCATGCAGAGTTCAAAATCAACATCAATCAGGAGGAACTCGAACGCTTCCTCAACACCATAATGTAAAAACTGCATTATCAACCAACTACAAACTATGAAACGAACTATCATTGCCATACTTCTGCTTACAATATCCGCAGCCACGGCACAAGTATCTGCACAGAAATTGCCAAAACCAGGCGACGTCCTGCAAGCCATGCACTGCGCCAACGACTATTTCCTGCAAAAGTATCCCGACCCCACCATTCCTACATTCGTAAAGAAGGAACGTCCCAGCAACCTATGGACACGAGGTGTGTACTTCGAAGGACTTATGGCTCTCAACAGAATAGACCTCAAGGAGGAAAACCGCGACTACGTCATATGCTGGGCAAGATTCCACAAATTCTCTCCACGCAACGGAGTCTATACACGAGACGCTGACGACTACTGCTGCTGTCAGACATATCTCGACATGAATGTGCAGTACAATATCTACCCATTAAGCGAAGAAAGGGAAGCAGCACTCACACCCACCATCCTATGTATGAACAATCTGCTCCACCCTGCTCCCGAATCTCTCACACCGGCAACAAAGGCACGATACGGAGTTAACTCGTTTCACGACTGGACATGGATTGACGCTATACAGATGGGCTTGCCAGTACTTACAAAACTGCCCGTTACCCTTGCCATTATAAATGGAGACGAAAGCGTTGACCTCTCTTATGCTGAACACGGCTACCACATGTATCTGTGGACACGCGATTCACTGGCTGGCGGACTTTACAACAAAGACGAACACCTGTGGTGGCGCGACCGCGACTTCGTTCCTCCATACGCAGAACCTAACGGCAAGAACTGTTATTGGAGTAGAGGCAACGGATGGGTTTATGCTGCCCTCGTAAGAGCTATGGAATCGGCTCTGCTCTACAAATCCCGATTCGGGAATATACCTGAGGAATTCCACTTCAACGACTACAAGGCAGACTTCCTAGAAATGACAGAAGCTCTGCTTAAATGCCAGCGTTCCGACACTTTCTGGAATGTCAGCCTTCACGACAGCAGTAATTTCGGAGGTCCCGAACTCACCGGCACCGCACTCTTTATCTACGGAATGGCATGGGGTGTGAACAATGACATCCTACCCAAGGAGAAATTCGAACCCATCATAGCAAAAACCTGGAAGAAGATGGTGAAGAAATGCCTGCGTAAAGACGGATTCCTGCATTTTGTTCAGGGAACAGGTAAAGAGCCTAAAGACTCACAACCCGTTGGACGGAACATCGAACCAGACTTCGACGACTACGGTCTCGGTTGCTTCCTGCTGGCAGGCTGCGAAGTGTATAATCTCTGCAAATAAATTATCTGAATGTATATGTCACGCACCATATCACATATAATATTATTACTGACTATTGCTTCCTCTTTCGTTTCGTGCAATATCGGGGACAATAACGGTAAACGCAAGAGTGCAGCTGTCTCTTCACCCTACGAACTGCTTGTAGTCGCACCTAAGGACTGGCTAAGTACTGCTGACGGAGAACCTCTTCTCGACATCATCAACGCAGAAATACCAGCACTCAACCAGCCTGAGCAGAACTTCCGTACAACAACCATCAATCCTGTGTCTTTCAAAGGCACTTTCATCGGCTATTCCAATGTCATCAAAGTGGACATTAACCGGAAATACACCAAAGCAGAAATGCAAATTGCCCACGATGTATATTGCCAGCCGCAGATTATTGTGCAACTTGTAGCACCAACACAAGAATCTTTCGCTCAACTATGCACGGAAAGCAAGCAAAGGATATTAAGAATCTTCAACGATGCGGAACTTGAGCGTGCCACTCAGCGTCTGAAGAAGAATCACAGCGGCATTGTTGCCAAAGCTGCAAAGGATATGTTTCAGTGTACAGTATATGCACCACAGGAAATCAATGCCATACTCAAAGGCAAAGACTTCTTCTGGGCTTCAAGTGAAGGACAGCATGAGAACTACCTGAACTTCTGCATGTACAGCTACCCTTTCACATCCAACCAGACTTTCACTATCGACTATTTCGCCAACAAACGAGATTCCGTGATGAAAATAAATATCACCGGAGAGGAACACGACGGACTGACTCCGTATATGATGACATATAAACCAACCCTCGTAACGACAGATCTTAACCTTAACAACAACTACGTGCAGGAAGTACGCGGACTGTGGGCCATGGAACACGACGCCATGGGCGGACCGTTCATCTCATACGTCCAAGTTGACACAACACGAAACAGAGTCATTGTCGCTGAAGGATTCGTTTACCGTCCCAACAAACCAAAACGTGAACTCATCCGCAGCCTCGAAGCCGCACTGAGAACGTTGAAAGTGAAGTGATGTAACAATGAAGAATTCATGATGCAAACTAACTATATGATTATGTACAGACGAATAATTACTATTATTGTGCTGATAGCAGCAACAGCTTTATCATTATCAGCACAGACATCATACAAATTCACATTTGACGGACGTAACCGCAATGCCATTCATCTTACGCCAGCGGACACATTCAACGTAGAACGCGGTTATGGTTACGACTTCGTAAAGACCGCAGCAGGCAGCAAGAGCACATTCCTCTCTGTAGCTGTCCCCGATGGTAACTACCGTGTAAGCGTAACGCTCGGCAACAAACGCAAGGCAGGTTCAACCACCGTTCGAGCAGAGTCACGCCGTCTGTTCATTGAGAACGAAGTCACACGCAAGGGAGAATTCCTCACCATATCATTCGTGGTTAACAAGCGCAATACCGTTATCTACGACAAAGAAGGGAAAGCTGTTGACAAAGTACGCATCAAGAAACGCGAAGAGCCTAAACTCAACTGGGACGACCGTCTGACTCTGGAATTCAGCGGTGACAATCCTACAGTATCTGAAGTGAGCATTGAGCCTGCTTCCGACGAAGTCACAACAATATGGCTTTGCGGCAACAGTACAGTCGTGGATCAGGACTACGAGCCTTGGGCATCATGGGGGCAGATGATTCCTCGCTGGTTCAACGATAAGGTGTGCTTTGCAAACTATGCTGAAAGCGGAGAGACTGCAAGCACATTCATCGCTGCAGGAAGACTGAAGAAAATCCTCTCTTTGATGAAAAAAGGAGATTACATACTCGTAGAGTTCGGGCATAATGACCAGAAGCAGAAGTTCGCCGGAGCCGGAGCATACTATAACTTCGCCTTCTGCTTGAAACAATTCATTGATGAAGCACGTCTGCGTGGAGCAACACCGATTTTCGTAACTCCTACCCAACGACGTTCGTTCCAAAACGGACGCATACAGGAAACCCACGGAGACTACCCCGATGCCATGCGTGAGGTTGCCAAGCGTGAAGGAGTGAGCGTTATAGAACTGCACGACATGACACGTACTTTCTATGAAACTCTTAGAGAACCGGCTTCCACAAAGGCTTTTGTTCACTACCCTGCAAACACCTTCCCTGGGCAGACAACAGCACTAGCCGACAACACCCATTTCAATCCCTACGGAGCTTACGAGATTGCCAAGATGGTCATTGAAGGAATGAAAAGCCTCAACCTCCCCGTTATCTGTAACCTTCGTCCTGAATATAAGCCATACAACCCGTCACAACCAGATTCTTTTGAATCCTTCCACTGGGTCGATTCTCCTTTCTACGAGGCACTAAAGCCTGACGGGAACTAAAAGAGCCTCCACCATGCTCCCTGCGAGGAAGGGGATAGTTACCTTATGTTCTCACAATTTATACATAATACTAAATAGCACTATGCATTCACTCCGTATAATTGCCCTATTCGCTCTGTACATTATCCTCCCCCTTGGGGGAGTTAGAGGGGGTCTTCTTTCCGCTCAGGAATGGATTCCCATCAATCGTGAAGCACGTCCCTACACACGATGGTGGTGGTTAGGTTCTGCCGTTGATTCTGTAGGACTTGACTATAATCTCAGAGAGTTTGCACGTGTGGGAATTGGAGGAGTAGAAATAACACCCATCTACGGAGTGCAAGGCAACGAGAAGAACGACATTGACTTCCTCTCTGTCCGATGGATGCGAATGCTCAACTATACCATTCAACGCGCCAATGCTCTTAATATCGAAGTCGACATGGCTACAGGTACAGGCTGGCCGTTCGGTGGTCCCAATGTATCGCTTGAAGATGCCGCTTGCAAGGCAGAGGTCAGCGCAGACAATAAAAGCGTTAGAATTTCTCGCACCAAACAGCGAGTTAAGCGTGCCGCGCCTGGAGGCGAAGGCTATGTCATCGACCATTTCGATGCAGATGCCGTACGCAATTACTTAGCTAATATCGGAGGAGCGTTCATACGTTATCGCACTCTGCCCCCACATACATTCTTCAACGACTCCTATGAAGTCTATGGAGCAGACTGGACACCAAAGCTTCTGACCGAATTTGCAAAACGTCGCGGCTATAAGCTCGAAGACCACCTGCCTACCTTCCTTTTATCCGATAGTCTCTGTAGTATGGTCAGCGATTCCATTGCAGACAATCACCATCGTCTCCTTTCCGACTATCGCGAGACTTTGGGTGAACTGCTTCTTCATAACTTTACTGAACAATGGACAGAATGGGCACACGAACTTGGTGCTATCACCCGCAATCAGGCACACGGTTCACCTGCCAACCTGATTGACATCTATGCAGCCGTTGACATTCCTGAATGTGAAGGATTCGGTCTCAGCGACTTCGGCATTCGTGGACTCCGCACCGACTCCGGTTTCACAAAGAAGAACGACAGCGACATTTCCATGCTGAAATACGCTTCATCTGCTGCCCACATCACAGGGAAACCTTTCACATCAAGTGAGACCTTCACTTGGCTTACTGAGCATTTCCGCACAAGTCTGTCACAGTGTAAACCCGACCTTGACCTGATGTTCATTGCAGGAGTAAACCATGTCGTATTCCATGGTTCATGCTATTCTCCAAAGAACGAGCCATGGCCGGGATGGCGTTTCTACGCTTCAGTGGATATGACACCCTACAATCCGCAATGGAATGCTATGCCTGCATTCTGCGACTATATCGCACGTTGCCAGTCTTTCCTTCAGTGGGGAGAACCAGACAACGACTTCCTCGTCTATCTGCCATACTACGACATGATTTACGAACAGCCAGGCAGACTTCTCATGTTCGACATACACAGTATGGCTAGGAAAGCGCCGAAGTTCATCACAACAATCCAGCAGATTATCAAAGGCGGCTACGATGTGGACTATATCTCTGACCGCTATCTGCTCACAGATGCATACCGCAACTACGATGCTATCATTGTGCCAGATGTACGT
>Ga0256405_10012708_pt1 | contig 10354 bp, 22 predicted proteins | sample RumenRJG_02DNA_FD_189096 | JGI IMG/M metagenome (GOLD analysis project Ga0256405, IMG submission 189096) | Bovine rumen microbial communities from Lethbridge, Alberta, Canada - RJG_02 | ecosystem: Host-associated > Mammals > Digestive system > Stomach > Rumen | place: Canada: Alberta... | reverse complement strand
TCGACGCAAGCGACCTCGCCGACGACGTGTGGGACGTGATTCACGGCATAGGCAAGAAGGACGGTGCGAAATGAGCGAGAAACAAGAGGCGTTCTCGGACATCATCGAGAAAATGCGGCGAGACGGTATTGTGCACAATAGCATACCGACGAGATACCTAAATGCCTACGCCGACCGCCTCGAAGCGGCGTTGAAGCGCGAATTGTCCAAAATCTGTCCAAAAACAGGGGGTGATTTTGGACAATTAGGCGACTATGCGAAGCTGCGCGAGGCGCTGAAAGCCGCGAAGAAGTACCTCGACGGCTACACGGTCAATATTCTGGAACTGCGCAGGACGGTGGATACTGCCCTCGCCGCCCCGCCGCGCAACTGCGATGTGCCGTACAACGACAGAGTGGAAATGTACGGCGCATTCAAAGATTGGTGTAATGCTAGGGGGCATACAATGAACCCGAAGCTTGCTTGTGACGCATTTGACTGGCTTCTCGCCCACGCAACGAAGAAGGAAGGAGACGCGAAATGATCGAAGAGGTCATCGTGACGAGCGAGTTCGTCAAGAACGCGAAGCACCTGTACCGCACGGCACTCCGCTTTGCAAAGGCGCGACGTGACTACGCGAATCGCCCGACAACAAAGAATCTCAACAAGATAGCGAAGAGCGAAGAAGGTCTCCGCAAGGCGCTGACGCGCTTCAACTACGGCGTTGAGCCGCTGGCGGAAGGAGGCGCGAAGTGAAGACAATTATTCCATTTGACTTCGCCACCGTTGTCTGCGACGGATGTGCTTGCCGTATTGATAGCAACAGTGAGGGGGACATTCTCCGCAACTACGAAGACCTTATTGATTGGAAACTCGAAGACAGCGAATGGCAACGAGTTCAAGAGGGCAACGACGAAAAGTGGTACTGCCCGCTCTGCGCAAAAGACCCAAGCCACCGCACACACCCCGGCGAGGGGCGCGTGATTGTCGAGACAACCCCGCTATATGGTCTCAAGTGCGACCACTGCGGACGGGAGTGGGAGGATACTGACATAGGGGGCACCTCCTGTGAGGATTTCAATGCTACAACGGAAAATGCCCGTGGCGACGACTGGCAGGAGATAGGCGGCAAGTGGTACTGCCCCGACTGCTATCAGACCTGCAAGGCGATGGTAGATGAGAACGATGGAGTGGAGAACTGGGAGGAGGTGTACTGCTCCAAGTGCAAGTACAAAGACGACTGCAGCGAGGTCGAGCCGCGATCTATACCGTGTGCCAATCTTGACGAGTGCAATACCGATTGTCCGTATAGGTCTGGCACACGCTTCAATATGACGTGTACAGCCCCCGCCGATGCCAAGTGCCCGCGGGTCGAGGAGTGGAAGAACGAAGGGATTGCAAAGCAGGAGGCGGACAACGCGGCGGCGCTATCGAAATGTAAGGAAGGAAGCGCGAAGTGACACTTGAAAGACTCGATCCCGAACTGTTCCTCTGGGAACTGTACGACCCAAACGGCATCAGCGAACTTGATGTAGCACTGCATGTTGCGGCGCGCATCGGCTACTGCGACGCATCTCGCCTTCTCGTTCGCCCCAGAGCGGGAATGATAGCTCTGATGGTTGAGTGGGAAGACGGAACGAAGCAGTGGTATCATGGCACCGAACATACGCTTAAAGCTGTCAAGGATCGGCTTGCAAGAAGAAATGGAGGCGCTGAGTGAGACCATGCTGGAACTGCCGCCGGTTCACGCCAAATGTTCCGCCGCATACTTTTGATGAGTACGGCGACACCGGTTACAACCCCCATATAATCGGCGGATGCGCCGGCAATGGCATACAGGTTGACAACGGGACCGCAGAGGAAATGGAGTGCGATCTATTTCGGGCGAAAGAAGCCGAAACGAAAGGAGATATGTGATGCCCAGGAAGATTTTCATAGCGCACGTCACAATGTCCGAATGCCATTGTTGCGTTGGATACGCATTCATAAAGGACGAAACGCAGCTGTCCGGCCTCAGGGAGATTTCCAGCCACCTCTCGTCTTCCTATGGATGGTCCCTTCAGGACATGAAATGCAAGGCGCACGAAGAGGATTACAATAAGGAATGCCCGGAGGGGTGGACGCTTGTCGAAATTGGGCATTTCGAGGCCAGGAAGAGCTTGTTTGAAGTCGGGGATGCAATCGTCGAGGCCATTCGGGCTCTCGATGGCGAAGGGAGGAGGTGTAAACTTACTGACGCCATCTCTGACGTTGTGTTCAAGATGAGCGAGGGGAACCCCGGCGCGGTTAACGTATGCCTGGCGATGCTCGACAAGAACCCGCGTCTTTTGCTGGCGTGCGACACCTTGGGGCTGTACGGCGAGAATCTGTACAAGTTTGCTCATGATTGCTGCGGGGATGATTTCGGCGAGATTGAACGCGTCATAACGGCGTGGCTGAACGGTCAGATTTCGGCCGAGAAGATACACGATCATGTATTCCAGGCTTACGGCAGGCCTTTCCGCGATCGGCAACAGGAAAGCGGGGCGGCAAAGTGAACAAGCACACAAAGATGTACACTTGCGCATTCCGCAAGTTCATAGACGACTTTCATGACTATTGTTCCAAGAAAGACGCAACATATTCTTGCGATGCGCCTGAAGACTATCCGCTCTGGGAGGAGTGTAAGGCGTGTAAGGCTTATCAGCCAAGAAGGGCTGAGAAGCCGTTGTGGACGCCTCCGTTTTCCAACATCGGGAGACGCGGCGGGCCGACGAGCACGGTTTTTGACGCCAATGGGTGTTTCGTATGCTCTTGTTCGTGCGGCATAGGTATCACCGCCGAGCAGTCCAAAGAGCGCGCCAGGCGCATAGCCGAGGCATTGACCAGACAGGAAGGCAGGGCTGGAAAATGAGCGGGAAGATAATGTGCGCAGACGACTTCGAGCGCGAGTCCAACTGCCGCACTCGGACAATCGCTGAAATAGTCAAGGAAATGCGGATGGGGAATACTGGACCCTTTAAGTTTGCATACCTCATTGGAAGGCCCGATAAAATAGTTGATTTCAAGTTTAACGACGGTTCCACACACCCGATGAGGTCAAAGGTGATTGAGAAGGTGTCCATAAAAGACCTTGCAGACCGCATAGAAGCGGCGGACGTACAGCGTCAGAAGGATGTCTGCCGCGTCATCGCCTATCTCGTCCGGGATGGCAGGATGCTCGCCATGTCCGATGAACGGAACGGCAAGCCGTACAAGCTCTTCGGAGAGCCGCTGGCCAGGGTTTACTTCCGCCTCGCCGCACAGATATACCGCTACAGCGGGATAAGCCGCAAGGTGTGGATGGACTGGTTGAACGAGCGCGATTCCGATCCGAAGGGAATGGCGAAGGCGATGACGGCGGCTCTCCGCGGCAACATCATTCGGAACTGCACAAGGTTTACGGAAAGCGAAGGGCAAGACCGTTAAAAAAAGAAAGGAACAGTTCAATGAGTCTACTATCATTTATTTTCAATACCAAGTACAGCAAGTACCCCATGTTCTTGCAATATGTGGATTGCACACATCGAGTAACCGGCGCAGATTACTTTTTGGCCAAGGAGATGCTTCAGGAGGGGGACATAATCCTCAGGGGGCATGACAACTACCTCAGCAAGTTCGTCATACCGGGTGAGTACAGTCACAGTGGAATCTATCACGGCGACGATATTGTAATCCACTCCACCGTGGAGAAGGGGGTGCATGAGTCAAACCTTGTGGACTTCATGCGGTGCGACCGCTTCATGGCTCTGCGACCTTACCGAGGGCAGATACCGATAATGGTAGAGGCTCACAAGTATATAGGCAAGAGGTACGACAACGAACTCGAGGACAACGATGACGAATACTATTGCCATGAGTTTGTTGCAACAGTCTTGAATAACTGCAATTTTGGGATAAAAAAGGTACATGCCTCTGCTCTGTTTGGATTGATTCGGAAGGACGTCTATTGTGCGTCAAGTTTTGTGGACAACTGTAACTTCTACAAGATAATGGAAATTGACTGGAAGGGAAAAGCCAGACAGCAGAGGGGAGGTTCAAGGTGAAAGTCATAATGATGGGCGACATCGCAGACGCAATCGCGCAGACGGTGGCTCAGGCGCTCTCCGGTGTGGACGAGACGGTTCTGGGGGCCATCATACGTGAAGGCATGCCAGAACGTGGCATTGTGATAGAGGCGAGCCGCGAGGAGTTGCAGAACCTGCCTAACGTCCTTTACAGCGATGTAGAGGTGAAGCCGACGGAGGGAGGCGCGAGGTGAAGATGACGATTGAGCGCGGCAAGCGGAAGTACATCGTCCACCTCGGACGCGAATGCGGAACAAGGTGTTCGTTTGCGAAAGTGACTCCCGAAGGATACTGCGACGACGGCTGCCATTTGCCGAAATGGTTTGAGAACATCGTAAGCGGCATTGCGACGGGTGCCCTGACCCCGCATCTCGAGGAGGTTTCAAGATGATAAACAGCAGAGAGGATTTCGAGCGGGAATCCCATTACCGCATTGCCGACAGGTGCTGCGGCAATTGTAAGCATGGATTAGACGACTTCGAGGGCGAAGCGACATGCGAGCATCCGAAGCGCAACGACTTTGGGCATTGCGGCGATCCGGGGGAGCGCAAGGTTATGATGGACAACGTGTGGCAATGCAATGTCTGCGACTGGTGGGAGAAGAGGAAAGCGGAGGTGTCCGAATGACCTACGGCGTTTATACTCGCGATCTGAAATCCAGCTACATTGAGGGCGTAGAGCTTGGTGTCGCAATGCGATGCTGCTCCAACGGCGACAGGGTTGTTTGTTCAGAGCGAAATAGAAGATCGTCTTTCGCCGTGTATCTCCTCTTCCATGCGTGGCGCGGGATTCGTGTCAAGCCGCAATATGGCGAGATGGATTTAGGCCTCATTAGCGTCAGATGGAATTGGAATTATCGGGTCGCCCCCGTCAAGGTTGTGTACGATCCAGCCAGCGAAAGGAGCCAAGAGGGATGCCGTATGTAATACCAAGACGACCAGTGTCGCTGTCTGAATACAGAGGGCAGACGGCGCAAGGCCTGTACGGACGCAGAATCGGTCAGCTCGGACATGAGCAGGCCTCTGATGCCAGTGTGCGTCGCTGGTTCCTATCGCGGGGCATTACGCCGACATTGGCGGAATACCGCGAGGTAGCTGCGTGTCTTCGCAACGGTTCCAACCCGCTGGGAATCCATTGAGGGGTATCATGGGAAAGACGACCAAGAAGGAATGCGAGAACCTTGAGCACGTTGTGACGATGCAGGGGACGACGCTGCTCCTCGACTATCCGCGCTGTTCTTTGCTTCAGAGGAAGTGTGCGGGCGCGTCGTGTCCATTTCACCCAGAACACAGCAAGAGGCGACAGAGGAAGGTGAAGCGCAATGTCTGACGGCCTGAACAGCGTAAAACAGATCGTAGCCGAGCTGCGAGACGTGACCGGCGATATGTACGACGGGTTCGTCACGCTGCACGAGGATTGGTTTCGTTCGCTGGCGGATAGGCTACAGGAGGCGATCGAGCGCGAGGCGGACGAGCTGGAGGAATTTCGCAAGGAAGCCGGAAAGCTGCTGGAGGAGTATTATTACGTAGGAGGTTCCTGGCTCCCATGCGGCGGCAAGTCGAGAAGCGAACGGGAGTGCGACGGATGCACGGACTACCCCGGCCCCGTCAGGGATGACGGATTCGTGTCGGACTGCTACTACAAGGACCGGACAGTTGCCTTCTTGAAAAGGATTGCCGAAGAGTCGGCCAGTGGAAGCGACGTGGAAAAGGAGTAAAAATGAAAAGACCGGGAAAAAAGACAGTCGAAGAGCTTGCCCTTGAAGACGTCGGCGCAGACGACAATCTGTGGTTCGCGGTCTCCGAGCTTGCGCAGAAGTACACCGAGACGCTGCATATCCGCGCAGAGGGAGAGAGCGTCATCGAGGAAGCGGTAAACGACATCGCGTCGCGGTTTGTCGATGGAATCATATCTGCGGTGGGCAAGCTGGCCATTGAGGCATACAAAACCAGAGCAAAGAACGGGGGTGTGGACTCGCGCCATGGAGATTCGGCAGGTTCGGAGGTGGGCGGATGAATATCACCGGCGAACTGTGCGAGAAGGTCGCGAGCCTCGCCAGGGCGTATGACGCCGCGCCCGTGGACAAACGGGCGGCAGCCTGGGGCGAGCTTGAGGACGCCGTGTCCGGGCTGAGCGACAAGCAGTGTATGCAGCTGTGCAAAATGATCCAGCGGCGCATCTGAGGAGACTTGATATGGGCATTGACATTTCAATACACGGAGTAAGCCGCCGGGATTGGCTCGCCAATCGAATCTATGACGCAAAAGAGGTTACGGAGGGCGACGACTGGATGAGCCTTAAGAACTGTCTTTTCCTGGAAGAGCTGCTTACGTGCAACAGCAGAGCCGACAGGGAGGTCGTCGATCATTATGACCACAGCATCTCATCGCTGTGCGACGTCTCGAAACCGTTTGCCGTCGAAGACATGGAAGATGCGGTAAGAAGGCTGAAGGGGCTTGATGAAGCCGTCGCGAAGATGCCTTTCCATCCTGACGGGCTGTCGTGGATGAACGACGACAACAAGGCGATAGTGAGCCTTGTGGAAACCGTGTTCAGGGATAACAACAGGCTTTTCGTGTTTCCGTGGACCGCGAAGGAAAGGGGATGGAAGATGGGGTCGCATCTACTTCAGGACATCCTAAAGCGCGCAATAGCCAACGCCCGGCGGATGCCGCCCGACACCGTGCTCTTCCTTGAGATGAGCTGAGGACGAAAAAAACGAACTAACGGAAAAGGAGAGGTTATGGGTCTCAACGCAATTCAGGAGAGGATAGTCGAGGTGCCGCTTATAAAGAAGTTCGGCATCGCTGGGTGCATTCAGAAGGCGAACCACCTTGCAGAGAGGCGGTATCTCTTCAGGTGCAGGCATGAGAACTACGAATGGGAGCATCTTCGCGAGCACGGGGCAAGGAAGGCCTTCGAGAAGTACAATGCCGCAGACAGCATGGGCCGGAGCGAGCTGTGCCTTGGTGACAGCGACTATGCAGACGAGTCAATCGTCTGCGCCGCGCTCGTCTCCTATGCGAAGAAGCTGGAGGCGCACGCAAAGGGTTCTTCCGAAGAGTCCGGCGCGGTGCCGTCCGACGATGCCGCGATAGATCACTTCAAGTTCCTTCTCTGCGAGTATGGGATGGCTGACGACGCGATTCTGACGAAGAGCGCACGGGAGTTGAAGCGCAAGATCCTCGATGCGGTAGCACCGCTTCTCGAAAAGGAGCTTCGCGCCAAGTAGCGCAACTTAAATCAAAGGAACAGACATGAGCGACGAAAACAAAGTCAAAACCGTTACAGAATGTAACCAGTTCGCCAACGGGGCCGTTCTCCGCGAGGCGATGAAGAAAATTGTCAACTACGTCGAGCCGATCCGCAAGCACATGATGCCCAAGCGGTCGCTGAGCGCGCTCTTCGCCGTAGCGGACACGATTTACGAAATCGGGACAAAGGCGCTTGCCGCCCCGCCCAGGAATTGCGACATCTACAACGCAAGGGAGGCCGAGAAGGCGTTCATCGCCCAGACGGGCAGCAAGTCGATTAGGGCAAAATCGGTGCGCTGGCTTCTCTCGCCGGCGACAGAAGGAGGAAATGCGCAATGAATGCTACGGAGAAGCTGGCCGACATCGTGGCCGAAATGCGGCGTGTCGCAACCGACAGCGGCAATAGAGTGAACATCCCAAGACTTACGATTGGCACGTGGCTGGGGCTTGTGCAGCGCATTGAGGACGCCGCAAAGCGCGAGCTCGGCGAACTTAGGGCGGATCTTGCGGCCGCCCTGAAAATCGTCAACGCCGACATCGGCATGAAGAACAGCATTCTTGCGCAGTGCGACACGAACAGCCCCGAGTCAAGAGAAGCTGTGAACGGGATGCGCAGGAGCATTGCCGACGGCGAAAGGCTGCTGACGAAATACGAAAAGGAGTTCCAAGTGGTAGTGAAACCGATTGGCGAAAGGAGCGAGGATTGACCATGATTGAGCAGATGATACAGGCCATTCAGGGGAATCAGATACTGTCCACGGTGGCCGGCGGCTCGGTCATCGTGTGGCTGATGACGAATCTCAAACTGTTCTGGGGCAAGACAGTCGATGGAGTCACGGCGCTGATATCCTTCCGCATCGTCAACACGTACGAGGACAACAGCGCGAACGGCTACATCGCGACAGACCGGCAGAGGGCGTTCAACGATTGCGTTTACGACTCGCGGGCGATATGGGAGCGCAACGCCAACTTCGACCTTTCCCCCCGTGCCGAAATCCGCGCCGGCAGGGCTGGTGCCTCAGTGCTGGCCTATGGATTTTCTCTGCGCGTAATGTTCGGCAAGATCGTTGTCTGCCGCCGCGAAATCAACAACAGCCAGAAGATTACCGTAACGACGACGCTGCGTGTGTTTTTTGCGTCCAAGCGCAGGTTTCTCGAGCGGCTTACGTGGCGCATAGAGCAAATCTGCAAGGAGCGCGAGGCCGAAGGGCGGCACAGGGATTCGATATCGGTTTACAACGGAGAGTGCGACTGCGGCAGAAAGCTCAAGAGGGGTATGGACTCCATCTTCACGAACAACGACGAGCACGTGCAGCTTCTGGAGTCGATACGGCTATTTCTGTCCAACAAGGAGAAGTATGTGAAGCTCGCCTATCCGTACAACTATTCGGCGCTGTTGTATGGCGACCCTGGATGCGGCAAGTCCTCCACGATACTTGCCATCGCGTCTGCCCTGAACAAGGATATAACATACGTAAACATGGCGAAGATAACGCTGGAGAAGCTCATAGCGCGACTCAACAGCGCGCATGGCGACATCTGCGTGTTCGAGGATATCGACGCCCTCACGGCACCTGTTGCCAGAAGCAGAGACAAGAAAGCCGGGGATGGAGAAGAAAGCGATGACGAGGCCACGGGCGCCATCCGCTCTTTCGCGTCGTCTCTCGTCGGCATTTCGCTTTCCGATCTGCTGAATCTGACGGATGGACTTCTCGCTTCGGACGGGACGATCTGTCTGTTCACTACCAACCATATCGAACGGCTCGACCGTGCCTTTCTCCGCGCAGGGCGCATGAACAAAATCGTGAAATTCACAAGGCTGAATGCTGCGACCGCATCGCGCATGATAAAGGCCAACACAGGCATTGAGGTTCCGCCGGATGCGATAGTCGGCGACGTCAACCCGGCGAAGCTACAGGCCGACATTCTCGCCTACGCGCTTGGGACGATGACAGCCGAGAAACTTGTCGAGTCCGTGACGGATGCGAAGGCGGAGTCTGTTGCAGAATGCAAACGGCTGGCGGACGGGAATCTCGAGGCGATCGTGGACTCGCTCAGGAACGAGACGGCAGCCTACCGGATGGCCCTTCAGACCGTGCGCGGCGCTCTTGCCGCGCGCGAAGCGCCGAACGCCGAAGTCCGAGCGGCTCATGTCGGCGCCATCGACAGACTTCTTTCCTGCCCGTCGGGCGGGGCTTTAGCAGCCAAATAAAGGAAATCAACATGAAGATACAGTCGCTTTCGATCGTTGTGCCCAATCGCGGGTGCGTCAATAAATGCCCGTTCTGCGTCTCGCGCATGGTCAAATCGGACAGGTACGAGAACCGCATGGACATCAACCACCCCCACTATGACATCAATGTCCGCGAGTATCTGAAGCGGTTGCGCTTCGTCGCCGACAACGGGTGTCAGACGGTCATGCTGACCGGAACCTCGGAGCCACAGCAGAACAAACAGTTCCTCGCGACTTTTGCGCTCCTGCACCAGCAGCTCGGCTCGCCGTTCGCGAACATCGAGATGCAGACGACCGGCTATGGCTTGGACTGCGACAGGGACTACATACGCTTCCTTCGCAACTTTGTCGGGGTGAACACCGTCGCCCTGTCTGTGAACTCGCTTGACGATACCGTCAACTGCTCGATTCTCGGCCACGAGCCGGAGCACGATCCGATGACGGGGCGTCCTGTTGCGAAATTCCGTCTTTACAGACTCTGCGACATGCTGCGGGATTACGATTTCAACATCAGGTGCTGCTTCAACCTCACCGCCGCTTTCGACATGTGTGGTGTCGAGCAGGTCTTCGATGTTGCGAAAAACGAATACCATGCCAATCAGGTGACGTTTCGCGAGCTTTATTCCTCGAGCGCCGACACCGAGCAGGGGGAGTGGATAAGGAAAAACGCCGTAAGCCAGTCAACCGTCCACGAGATAGAGAAGTATCTTCGAGGCCGTCCCGTCGTCGGCAGGACGATGTACGGCGCGACCTGTTACGACGTCAACGGGATGTCTGTCATCTACGATACGGACTGCATGGGA
>Ga0256405_10012705_pt1 | contig 10357 bp, 8 predicted proteins | sample RumenRJG_02DNA_FD_189096 | JGI IMG/M metagenome (GOLD analysis project Ga0256405, IMG submission 189096) | Bovine rumen microbial communities from Lethbridge, Alberta, Canada - RJG_02 | ecosystem: Host-associated > Mammals > Digestive system > Stomach > Rumen | place: Canada: Alberta | collected... | reverse complement strand
ATCCATAGTCAATATTCAGGTTTACAGGCTTTCCTGCCAGCGAACTACCTTTTACCTTTAAAAAGGCATCAGATGAAATATTTCCATCTTCGTTTAGGATATCAAGTTCTGTATTTCCGTCAGCAGTTTCCTTCATTATGTAGAAACCCTGTGAAAAAGATGTTGTTATTGCAACAGAGGCATACTTATAAACAGTATATCTATTATTTTTGTTTTGAACAATGAATCTAAGCTGATAGTTTCCAGGGGAACAGTTAACCTCATAATCGAGGTTAGGTGAATCACTTATTATAATAGGTTGAATGGTATCGCCAGAAGCTGTTATCTTACCTGTTTTGTCACTGATAAGCATCCACTGATATTCCAACTCATTCTCTGAATATCCAGATTCTATGGTTGGATTAATCTGAATATGCTGCCCTACAAAAGCCTTAGCAGAATAAGCCGATTCTATGCCACTTATGGTGATATCACTAACTTCTACATTTCCAAGCGAACTGTCATCATTAAAACAACTAACCAATGAGACACTCACTATAAGGATAATAAATGATAAAATATTTTTCTTCATAATCGTATTCTATTGGGTTATTCATCATACCTGCTATCGAAATTCACTTCAGTACCATCCTCTTCACGCAACACATCAAGTCCTTGTTCTTGGCGTTGTTCATTGAGTTTATTCAGTTCCGAAACAAGTTTATTTAATATATAATTAAAATAGTTATTGTCGCCAGTAATAAACTCCTCTATGAAAGCATCGTCCCATGGCTTTCCAGTAACATCAATCATAAACTGATGCTTTACTACTCCATAATATCCGATGAAATTATAAAGAGAATAATAATCACCATACATAGGATATCCCTTTGTCCAATATGAAGGTTGAGCCAAACGGTCGGTGATGCTTAAAGAACGAGTTTGGAAAACATCATAGCCTTTGGTGAAAAAATCGTTTGGCTTGATATGGTATTTCAATACCACACTCTCGTGTTTCAATGATGCATCACGCAGTACAACGATAGGTAGTTTAGTACGAGCCTTACCTGCAGGCATAACATAATAGTTTGCCAAAGAAGGGTCGTTAAATGCCACATAGTGCTTACCTGCTACAGCCATTGTTGCTGTGGTATCAACCTGTTCGAGGGTTATTGGACGATCATAATCGGCAAGCATGCCCATAGACTCCACCTCAATCCAAACAGTATCTTTCTGGATATCTCCAGAGTAGATAAATGAATAACTACCCTGAGCCATACTCTCCTGAAAGCTTGATGTTATTTCAGCAGACTGATAATAAAAATTTAGGCGACATGTAGTATCGCTAAATACTTCAAGACTCTTTTCGCATGAGGTTGTTACAAGTAACAACCCTAGCACAAATATATTGAATATTTTTTTCATGATAACTTCTAATTTTTATTGTTAGGATTATATTCTGAAGATGGAAGTGGAAGGATATAATCATCTTCTTTTATCTGTTCAGAGTTCCACCTCATCTTTTTGGCAGCAAGACGCTTATAAACATAAAACATCTGTCCCTCACCAATAAACTCTCTCTGATATTCATTAGGAATCTCAGCCTTTACTTCATCAAGAGAAGTAAAAGGAGTATAAAGTGTAAACTCCCTGTCAGACATATATGTACTATAAAGACTTAATACTTCTTCCAATGAGTTACTACTCTCCATTGCTATAAGATACATTTCCGAAAGACGTATCATTGGCACTATCTGATATTGAGTCATAAGATTATAGGTAGAAGCCTTACTCTCGTCATACCAGTATTTCTTTAGAGCAGGAGTTGTTTGCGAGCTAACATTCTTAATATTTCTGTTCCACAGATAAAGATATCTATTGTGAGAAGCTGTGGAGTTAGGTAAAGAGGCGAACAGGTCATTAAGCATATTATTAGTAAGAAGATAATGGAAGTCACGCCCTTGAACACTACGTCCACCAATAAGATCATTATTGGCATAACTATTTACATCATACTTGCTAATATAGAACAAACACTCATTAGGCAAAGCATTATATCCCGCCTTCAAATCAGAAACACCACTAAGAGATATTACATTTGAGCCATCAGCATTTTTAGCATTAATGATTTGAAGAGCAATATCATGAGCCTCAGCAGTATTACCAATATACATATCTATACGAGCATGAAGAGCACGTACAGCCCAATAGTTAAGACGAGACTGACGATAAGCAAGAAAATCATCGCTTACATTGCTCGAGCTGTTAAGAGCTGAAAAGGTACTGTTCATTATAGGGTCGGAGTCTTTGAGAAGATTCTCGGCATTAGTAATATCGCTAATTAGATTAGCTACATAAGCATCATAATCATAATAAGATGGCATCTCATCGATACTCGTGGTATAGCTATATGGAAGAGAAACCTTCTTAGTAGCACCAGTAGGTAACTGTCCAAACAGTCGAAGCACATCGAACTGGCAATATGCTCTAATAGCAAGAGCCTCTCCATGTATCATATCACGTATCTTTTCATCACCGATATTTGTTCCATTCTCTGCTATATTCTTAATGATGACATTAGCAGAAGAAATTGTAGTAAACAAGCCTGCATACATGGTCTTTATTGAAGAGCGACATGCATCAGTAGTATATTTGTGAAAACTCAAAGAATACTGTGGTTCCTGATTGTCTTTAAAACTTTCGTTGCAGAACCAGTTATCGGCAAGATTCTCGATATGTGTCATTGTGAGATTTTTGCCATAGATATTATTATCACTCAGAGTCATGTAGCAACCAGTGAGTGCATCACGGAAACCTTTGTAGGTTTCATATTGATTTTTTTCCTTTTGGATATTCTCACCACGAACATCAAGCCATTCGCCACAGCCTGAAGTCGTCAGTGTAAAGGCGAAAAGGGCAATAATATATTTTTTCATAATGATATTTCTTTTATGTTAGAACAACAGTTTCACACTAAACTGAATATTACGTGAATAAGGATAGCTTATACCACGTTCCATACGGATAGAGCCCCAATGGATAAGGTCGTTCATGTTTACACCAAAGATAGCCGACTGAAGTTTGAAATTATTCTCCAACCATTCATTGTGTAGCTTATACTGCAGACTGATGCTCTGCAGTTCCAGAACATTATTATCCATAACATAACGTGATGTAGCTTTTGACTGTTCGCTACCAAGCTTCTTGAAGAACACTACATCACCAGCACGATACCAACGCTCATTAAGTACACGTTCGTCGACATTCTGAGTGCGGATATCGTATAGAGTGAGTTCTACACGGTCACGAAGGGTGGAGTTATACATCTTTCCTCCCCAATAATATCCAAAGGAAGCATTGAATGTGAAATCCTTCCATTGAAACATAGTATTCAGTTTACCGCGATATAGAGGTTCTGCACTACCACAATAAACCTTATCTGTGGCTTTCCAGATGTCGGTGATATTTCCATTTTTATCGAGATAAACCTCGCGACCAGTACTTGGGTCTATTCCCAACGAACGAACAGCATAGATAGCATTCTGTGGGCGTCCTTCATAGAACAGATTCTGTATTCCACTGGCATCATCATCATTGGCATCACTTGACATATAGGCTTCTGTTTGATCTTTAATGGCCTGTGAAAGATGAGTTATCTTATTGGTGTTGTGAACAATCTGTGCACCTATCATCCAATTAATCTTACGAGCATCATCACGTATGATATAGCCTTGAAGAGAAGCCTCCCAACCACGATTCTGTACCTCACCAATATTTGCACGATAAGAGCTGAAACCCATAGACAGAGGCATGTCCATAGAAGAGAGCAGATTATTGGTGTTCTTAGTATAAACCTCGAAAGTTCCCTTTATGCGATTGTTCAGCAAGCCAAACTCTGTACCGATGTTCATCTCCTTGGTTGTTTGCCAACTAAGATTGCTATTACCAAAGCCACCTAAGGCAGCACCCATCCAAGTCATATAACGGTTATCGGTAACATATCTATAATAAGTATAAGCATCGTTCTCAGATGCACCACTCGCAGCACCTGTTTCACCATAGCTGGCTTTTAAGCGTAACATGTTAACAATTCTGTTTCCCTTGAGGAAGCTCTCATTATGAATGTTCCATCCTATACCTGTACTCCAAAAAGGAGCATATTTCTTTGCACTACCATATGAAGAGTTACCATCTATGCGATAAGAGAAGTCAACATAATACTTACTGTTATAAGTGTAGTTGATGTTACCAGTCAGACCAAAGTATCGCATCTTGGTATTGCTACCTGATGGCAGTTCTTTTTCGGCATATTGACGAGCATTGGCTATCTTAGCTAAGTCTTCGCTTGCAAATCCTTCGAAGGCAGTAGTGAAACCATCGAAGTTCTGTTGTTGAGCTGTCCAGTTTACACCAACATATAAAGAATGAACATCAGCAAAGATCTTATTATATGATAATGTCACATCGGCATTATAGGAAAGACTCTTGCTATTACCATAACGATAGAGACCACGACGGAGGAAGCCACTACCCGACTGATATTCCGAACCTGTACTATAATTTGAATAATATGTATCTTCAGGAGAACGGAAGAAATTACTTTCATCATCATTCTTAGTAATACCAAATTGCCCACGCAAGGTAAACTCTGGCAATATATTCCAATCTACAGAGAAATTATTTGTTAGTTCCTGATAGTTGCTTTTATCAAAAGAGCCAAGAGTAGCATTATAAAGCGGATTCTCTACTCCCGAACCAAAACCAATAAAGGGATCGAGCAGCTTTACTGGTCTGCCATCACTATCATAAGGTGAATTGTAAGGCTGTTGCTTTGCATAATTACTAAAAGAACCATACGGACTCTCCTTGGAATTATTGATGCCTACAGAAGTGTAATTGCGGAAAGTAAGGGTCTTATATTTATATAGCAATGTCACCGAACCATTGAAATTCTTACGATAACTGCCTTTCATAGCACCTTCTACATCATTGTATTGAACATCTGCAGCCCAACGAAACTCGTTGCTTCCACCCTCTACACGCACATTGTAGCGCTGACCTACTCCAATATGCAACGGCTTAGAAAGCCAATCTGTGCTAACTCCAGAAAGAACTGCACGCAAACGCTTGTTGTATGCCTCCTTGTAGAGTATATCAAACTGATTACTATTTGTTGATATGTTGTATTCACGATCATAAAGCCCAGCACGACGTTCCAACTCCAACTTGTCAGCAGCATTCAGAAGATGATACGACGACAAATCAGGTATTTCCATTTGTAAACCAGCCTCAACGTTAACACGAAGGCTTCCTGGCTCGGGTTGCTTGCTCACAACAACAATAACACCATTTGCACCCTTTGAACCATAAATGGCTGTTGCTGCTGCATCCTTTAGAATATTTATACTTTCTATCTCCTCATCGTTATAATCCATGAGTTTCTGCAATGAAATCTCAAAACCATCCATGATAACAAGAGGAGTATTAGGGTTACTCTTAGTTCCCTGATTAAATTCTTCCACACTCATTGGCAAACTTGAATTACCACGAATATTGATATTTGGCAAGTTGTTTGGATTACTTCCATTAAGATTGTCGATAGAAAAATTAATACTTGCATCAATATTCTTAAGAGTCTGTAAAAGATTAGTTCCACGATACTGACTCAACTGCTCACTTGTAACAGAAGAAACTGAACCTGTGTAGCTTTCACGAGCCTTTCTAAAAATACCAGTAACAACAACGCCCTCAAGCTGTTGACTCTCCTCCTTCATTTTTATCTTCATGTGACGCTGAAGTGGCAGCGTAACAGTTTTCATGCCTATATACGAAACCTGTATCTGATGCTTGCCTACAAGCATGTAATCAAAGCTGTAAGCACCGTCAATATCAGTAACAGCTATAACTTTTGTACCAAGCACTTTTATCTGGGCACCTGTAATAGGCTCCCCTTTTTCATCATAAACATATCCTCCATACGATTCCATCTTACGATCATTTTGATTTGCTTTATGTCGCACCGTAATATTTATGAATTTACCGTTTACCTTATATTCCAAGGGTTTATCCTTTAAAATATAATCAACGATATCCATAAACAGGGCATTTTTCACTTGACCATTTACCTTATATTTTTCGAGATCATCGTAGGTAAACAGAAACTTGTAAGAAGAGTTTTTCTCTAGTCTTAATAATACTCCTGATAAACTTTCATTGCGAAAAGACATTGAAAGCCTTACATCATCGTTCTGAGCATGCAAAGGCAATGCCGAGAGCGTACTCAACAAAAGTAACAGAAAAAAAATGGTTTTTCTCATAAGCTAATTTTTCTTTAGTGTTATAGTGTTACTGTGTGTTAATACGCAGAAGAAAAGAAAAAGGTTACGATTTGATTAACTTTTTATCAAAAAACTTTTGATTTCTACATTAAAAGAGCTTATTATCTTCCATTATTGCATATTAAAATACTCATTTTACTAAAAAAATGTCATTCAGATATCAATTGCTCATTGCTTTTTTATTATCTTTGCAAACCAAGATGAGAGATGATTTGAACTTTGACGATTTATTCCGCCTCTATTACGATTCGTTATTTCGCTTTGCACGGCAATTCATTAACGACGATGAGGACTGCCACGATATCGTAAGCAATGCTTACGAAGATGTGTGGCGCAATTTTTCACACATCGAAGAGAAAACCGTCAAAGCCTATCTATATACAACTGTACGCAACCGAACCATTGATTATTTGCGGCGACAACAGAAAAGGCAACAATATATATCCTATGCTACACATATGATGGAGCAAACCATTTCAAGTGAGCATATTGCCGAAAGAGAAGATAACCTTCGGATAATAAAGCAAGTTCTTGATGAGATTGGTCATCCCACAAGCGATATTCTTACAGCCTGCTATATTGATGGAAAGAAATATGTAGAGGTGGCTGAAGAAATGCAGATAAGTATTGCTTCCGTGAAAAAACACATGGTTAAGGCATTGAAAAAAGTAAGAGAAATAAAAAAAAGGCTAAAACAGTAACCATTTTTTTCTTATCAGCGTACTATAATAAAAGTTCTATCACTCACCGAGTATTAATAGCTAAGAAATGAACAAAGAACCGATCGATACCGACATGTACGAACAGGCTTTAGATATTACAGAAGCAGGTTACGGCATTACTGAAGAGCAAGTAAATGCCCTTCAACATGACGATTCATTGTCTGAGAATGTTCAGATGGCTCTTGATATGCGTACAGAAATGCAACTTCGCAAAAATCCTATTGATGTTGAGGAAAGACTACAGAAGTTTTATAAAGACAGGATTATACCAAGTAAAGCACATTATGAAGATAATGAATCGAGCAATCGTTCTCGCACATTAATAATATCTCTGTTGGCTGTAGCAGCAACAGTAGTTGGGTTTATATTCTTTATTAATTATAAAGAACTGGTAAATACAGACCCTGGTTCCGTTTTTGTTGCTGATGCTATAAACACAGGGATAAGTATCACTAATGAGGATGGCGAGGAAATTGTTGTCAGCAACAAGAAGAAACAGAATATATCTATCTCCTTGAACGACCTAAAACAGGTTATCAATAATGGTGAGACAGAGAAAATAATTCTAAGCATCCCGTTTGGTTCTTCTGGCGACATACAATTACCAGATAGTTCCATTGTATATATGCACCCGGGAAGTAAACTGATATTCCCTACCCGCTTTACAGGTGATAACCGTGAGGTGTTTTTTACAGGAGAAGCATACTTTAAGATACATCATGATGCAAGCCATCCATTCATTGTCAAGTCTGAGAGAATGGAAACAAAAGTATTGGGTACAGAATTCAATATCAATACTGTAAGCTATAAGACCACTCTTATTAGAGGTAAGATACTCGTAAAAGACACAGACAATGATAAGGAGATAATTGTTAAGCCTGGTCATCAAGTTGATATTGAAAAGGGTATGATTGTTTCCAAAGTAAATACCGAACCTTATGAATTCTGGCGCGATGGATATCTATATTTCGATCAAGTGGAACTAATAGATATCATGAAAGCTATTGGAGAGAACTTCAATATGACTGTAGTGTTCAACAACCAAAAGGCACTACACTACAAGATGCGTTTCATAACAGAACGTAACAAAGGTGTAAAAGCTGCCATAGAAGCCATGAACGCCATGAACAAGGTAACGGTTTCGCAAGTAGGCAACAAACTGATTGTTGACTAAACATAAGAAGATTATCTAATCTTAAGCGTAACTAATAAACAAAAAACACCGAATACGTATTTCGTCACAAATTCTTGCCATTCGTCCCAGAAATTTAACCGAATGAAAAACTATATGTATTTTTGCGACGACAAAAATGCAAAAAGCATATGAATAATTTAAATTACACAGAAAAAACAAAAAAGCATTTCGACGACATAGCTTCAACCTATGCCAATTCATCCGACGGCAAGTTTTGCAAGGCTGCCTACGATTCAATAATAGCTGAACTGGAGAAATTCAAATCAGGCAAGTGGCTTGATGTTAGCTGTGGTCCAGGTACAGTGCTCTCCATGCTTTCCGATTCTCCTTTGGATAAATACGGCATCGACTTCTCGGAAAAAATGATTAACGAGGCTCGAAACAATGTAGGCGACAACACACACCTTTATGTTGCATCGGCTGAAGAATTGCCTTTCGAAAATAATGCTATAGACGTTGTTACTTGCTCTTTCGCTTTTCATCATTACATTCATCCAGCAACAGTGTTGCACGAATTCCGTCGTGTAATGAAGAAGGGAGCATCGCTTGCTATCGTTGACCCATATCTACCTCATCCTCTGCGCTTTATAATAAATCCATTATTGCGTTTCTCTAACAATGGCGATTTCCATATGTATGGTCGCAAAGAGTTAAACAAACTAATGCGAGAACATGGTTTCGAGTTAGAAAACTTCAAACGCATTGATAAAAAATATTTCTACTGTCAATGCAAAGCTGTATGATTTTTCATAATAACCATCATTATAACGGGATACTTTATTATCCGATGGAAAAGAAATAAAGCCCCTTGAAAAACATTATAGCAAAAGAATAATGGAGTATTTAGAATATGGCAATAACAAATGAAATACTGAAACTGATGGACGAGTTGAAACGCACCCTCGAAGCGATGGAGATAGATTATTATAAACCCGCCATAAGGTGTCTGCGTAAAAGGATTCTAAGCGGTAAATACAAATAAAACAAATAATGAAACGCCTTAAAGCACTTGTCGTTATCGACATTCAGAATGATATCACCAAGAACTTCAAAAAACAATAAACACAATATGAATAAAATGATTGCATGCTGTGGCATTAACTGTGAGACCTGTGAAGCTCGCATCGCCACAATAAATAACGACGACAAGATGCGCATTGAGGTTGCAAAAAAATGGTGCGAAATGAATAATACTGATCAGATTACACCTGAGAGTATCAATTGTACAGGGTGTCGTGTGGAAGGCGCCAAATTCTATTTCTGTAGCCAAATGTGCGAAGTACATAAATGCGTTACAGCTAAAGGCTACGAGACTTGTTCCGAATGTTCCGATAAGAACACCTGCAAGACGGTTGGTGCTATCTGGGAGAATTGTGCTGAGGCGAAGGATAATTTGGAATCTATGCGCTATAGAGAAGAAGCAATAGAATGTGTTAAGGACAATGTTCTCCAGCTACATAAGCAAATATATGCCAAATATAATGGTGATTTTGACAGGATATATACGGAAGAGTACAACAACAAGTCATATACTGGTAGAGTGATTGAGCCAGGAAAGGTATATGAACTGAGTTATCTGGAATGTTCGTGCCCTAAAGTAAAATGTGGGCAGAGAAAAAATCCGCAGCAGTGTGAGTGCTCACGACAGAGCATTCTATATATCTTGTCACAACTTGAACCAAACAGTCATTTCGAAGTGCACATCGAGAATACCATTCTTAGGGGAAGCGACCGCTGCACATTCCGAATAATGCGAGTAAGCGAATAACAAGGCATGAAGGTATTTATTTTATGAAAAAATGATGGAAACGCTGTTTGATATCCTTTGCACAATTGTGCAATTGCGCATCAGCGCTACATTTTCCAAGCTTAAGCATGAGAGCCCGAACTTGTGAGGCAGGAATATTTATATGAACCTGATGGGAGCTTGCTCACAAAAAGGTTCAGAGAAATATGCCACAAGGCTTTGAAGAAGCCGTTCATGCTTAAGCATTTTCTTTAATGTTTTTATTCAAGTTTCGTAAGTTTATCTCTTATCAAGAATTTAAGAATTTGAGAATTGGCTTGCGCCCTTGCATGGTCTTATAATTCTTATGAATTCAAGTAGAATTAATTAGAAACAT
>Ga0256405_10012704_pt1 | contig 10357 bp, 7 predicted proteins | sample RumenRJG_02DNA_FD_189096 | JGI IMG/M metagenome (GOLD analysis project Ga0256405, IMG submission 189096) | Bovine rumen microbial communities from Lethbridge, Alberta, Canada - RJG_02 | ecosystem: Host-associated > Mammals > Digestive system > Stomach > Rumen | place: Canada: Alberta | collected... | reverse complement strand
TTTGAAGAAGAAAGTGACAAAGGATTCCGGAACGCTTTACAACAACGTAAAATTCTATAACAAACTCATGCAGAAATACGACCCTGAGTTTACGTGGGTTCATACTTTTGAGGAGTTTACTGATTATATTATGCAAAACGGACTTCCGGACTTTGTTTCCTTTGACCATGATTTGGGTAAGGGTTTAAAGAAGGGTGCTGAATGTGCTCACTGGCTTAAACAATACTGTGCCAAGAACGGATTGAAACTTCCTAAATTCTATGCTCATTCAGCCAACCCAAATGGTAGGGCTGAGATAAATGCCACTCTATCCGACAGCGGCAACAAAACAGTACCGCTAACTGAACAGGACCTCAGATATATGATTTTTTCTGCGGTTGAAAGACTTTTACGGGAAGATGTTTTTGCTAACAGAGCAACTATCCGTGGAAGAAAGAATAAGAGCGTAAATTTAACATACCAGAGGCACACCGGGTATAACAAAGGTAACCTGACATCGGCTGACATGCTTGGTACGGAAAAGATGGAAAAGAACGATGAGGATACCTATAAGAAGAAACTTAAGGGCGGAATCTGGTCATATAACATTACTTCAATCAAGGGGGAAGAGGTGATGCACTTTTTCAAGGAAAGATATGCGAAAGAAAAAAAGGCTGTCACATTAAGAACCGGAGGGGTTGATTATGAGCTTGGCATGGAAGACAATGAATTTAACGAGTTCATGCGGATTTTTAATGCAAAGGTTAATAGAGTTATAAATTATTGCATAGAACAATTCAGAGCAGAAAATAATGAATTTGAACCGACAAAGGTTTCCATTTATCCAGTTCCATCAAGAGAACAGTTCAACCAGAAAATGGCCGAAGAAATGTCAAAGATGACACTTGGTGGGCTTCCGGTTCAGGTAATTGACCAGAACATGCTCAAAAAAGACTTGCGCAATCTTCAGAAAGACGAGGATTTCATCAGTAAGAACAAGGAGTTCTTCAATGGAAAACTCGGTAAAGATTCAGAAGAGGGTGGTTTTGGAATGCCGGTCATGACGCATCTTGAAGACGATATCAGGAGACTTGGTGCATTTAATGAAGCTGTAAAATATGTGGATGTAATGAATGCGGCTTTCAATCAAATAAAGTCGTCATGGAACAACTATAAAACAAACGGAAGCCCAAGAACCCTTAATACACTGGCTTCGGCTTATGCAAAGTATTACGACGCAATGAAGGCTTGTACCAATTTAGTATCTTATAAGAACTTTGTAAGGAAGGGTGGGGAAGACGCAAACTTTAAGATGGACACTATTGCAAAGGCCATCAAATACACGAAAGGCCCGTCCGTTGAAGGTAGGTCAGGAAAGATATGGTCTCTTGTTGAACCGATTCTTGGCAAACAAATCTCCCCGTCAACCGGAAAGGAATACGGCCAGGTGGACATCAATGAATGGACTCCGAGCAAGTTCCAGATAAAGAACCTGTCAAACGGTGAGAGAATGGGTCTTAAGGGTTATTATAATGCGAATGAGGACGCCGAGCTCGTCCAGAGGGAACTTGAAAGGATAAAGGGCGGCGTCTTCGTAATCTTTGACGACAATATTTCCGGAGGAGCTACGCTTGGTGATATATGCTACCGGTGCAAAGAGCTTGGAATCCAATACATTATACCGATTACGTTCGGGGAAATGGCTGAAAAGTGGACAATGAACATGATACCACTTTCCAGACCGACAAGTGCCGAGGGCAAATATGGTGAGTTCAACTATTAGTAGTTGTGCTCAATTATCTCCACATTGTCCATCGCCGATTCAAGATGTAACTTTTTTCTGTTCTTTTTGACGACAAAGTACGTCACGTCAAAGTCGGTAATGAACTCCCCGTATTCTTCATCAAATGCGTGCTTTCCTTCGGCGCTACGGGAATAGGAGCCTCTAACCCAAAGCGCCATTATAGCCGCATCCTCGCCAAATATATCCCTGATAGTGTCAACGACCAAGGACTTACCCCTTTCCGGCATCTCAAAGTAGTGCGGGGCGTTTGTCCAGTACGAATCATAGCTATTGACCTGGAACCACTCTTTGTTATCTTCCAGAAAGAAATAGAGCTTTCCGCTTTCGGGGTCATGAGTATAATCCTTAACGACAACCTCGTAGAGTTTACCGTTTCCAAGGTGCTCAACGATATCCTTCTTTACCTCACTGAATAAAGTTTCATCTTTTTCTATCATATCTACTTTCTTTTAAGTGTTACTATAATTATAGTACAAAAATCGTGCCAAACTAACAAAAATCCCAGGAACCTTTACGGAACCTGGGATTATTCGTTATTATGATGCGAGGATTACCTTTGTTTCCGGGTCAAGGTCAAAAAGGTCCTTGATGATATCAGCTATGAGCTTTATCTTTTCCAGCGTTGGGGCGTCCGTCAGTGTGATTGAAATTCTTGAACCTAGTCCATCACTGAGCGTGCGGTAGGATTTGATGGTGTGCTCAAGGCCTCCGAAATAGATGTTTCCATATTCAATATATGGATTATCGTAACAAATATCGTTTATAAATTGTTCAAATGCAGAGAGTTTCTTTTGAAGTTTGGCGAATTTCTTTTCGGTTTCCGTGTCAATCGTTTCCCCGGCTTTCAACTTGTGTGAAACGTATGAAGTGTATTTGTCATAAACCGTATCACCCGTTTGGCATAATATTTTTGCTGATGTAGGTATAAATTTATCAAGTTCATTGTCTTTCTTGATTTTATATTCCTCACTGGATATTGGGAACAGCTTTTTTTTGAACCTGAACGTGATGTTGTTCCCGTTCTGCCCCACCGTGATTTCCTGCTGGTCGTCCTTGTACTTCTTCATTACCGGTTCGCTCAATTTCGCCATGGCATCAAGGACTTCCGGCTTAGTGTTCACCATTGTCTTAAAGGAGGTCACCGCGTCCCATATGCTGTTATTCCTGGAGTTTTGCATGTCTTTTTGCTCTTTTTCCTCCTGGCTCAAGAAAAAATCGTCATTGAACCTTTTGCCGGTACTGTCGCAGTTGACGAAGTTGAATATCTGCTTGGAGAACGCCTCCTTCGCGAATGTTGTCCCGTTAATACCCTTAATGCGAATGTCATCATAGCCGGTTTGCAGCTCATAGACGGTGCAGTATCCGTACTTTTTGACATATGACATTATCTTAAGATACGTGGAAAATGCCCGGTTCTTTTCGGTGTGCGGAAGTATGCCCCCGGTAAGTGCCGATACGGAGCAAGCATATGGCGCCGCCGCCTCAACTGACGTTCCGATATGGATAATCCTTTCTTGGGCGTCTTGTAGTACTTGTAGTGAAGGTCTTGTAATGACGTAGAATGCCGGGTTTGTCATCTCGGCTTCCTTCTTGAAATAGAGCCTCGGAAGTGTCACGTCATAGTCGTTCTTGTTGATGGCAAACGTGCCGATTAACCTCACGTTGTCATAATCAGTTAAGCGCCATCTTTCTGGGTCTGTGTCGTTTGAGTTGTAGAATTGCTCGGTTTCCTCCACGAGCTGCTTGACGTTTGGATAATACGCGTCAAATGTGCGAGAGAGCCCCGCATAGTCTTGTTTTTGCATAATTGCTTAATATTTTGTTTGTTATGTATTAGGTGCCCGTCTTCATATTGCTTATAGGATATCCAGTGCAGGCGGTGTGGATACCTGTCGTTTTATATAAATATAGTGATTATCAGGAAAATAGTCAAATAGAAAACCCGGCCTTGTTACGGGTCGGGTTGAATTCTATTGAAAAAATGATTCGTCAAACAAAAGTAGCTGGTCCGGGTCAAAGGCGTTCTTCTTCTTTTTCTTCTTTGACTTGTACGGTTGTTCTACCGGTTTCTCTGGCTCAAGTTTTTTTTTACTCTGTTTCTTCTTTGGTTTCGGCTCTTCTTGGGACAATAGGCTTCTGAACTCTATTACCTCGTCCTCATCCCAGTCCATTATCTTTACCGGGATATCAGTCATCGGAATTGTGAATGTGAGGCCGTCCATCTGAAAGATATTCCAGGATATAATCTCGCATATCTCCACACAATCTTCCTTACTCGGCTCTTTTCCGAATTTGTCATTGAAATACTCAGTGAAAGTAGCATAAAGGTTCTCCCTCGCAAGAAGTAGGCTGTCTCCCTGCCACTCGTAGCCGTAGGTGTGCTTATATGCCAGTTTCGCCCATTTAAGCCACTCTTCCTCGGTCTTCACGTGCTTACTGATGAGGTGGAGCTTTCTGTCAAGTAGTCCGATTCGGTTCTTGATTTCAATGTCATCTCCGGTCGTCGTGTCGTATCTGCTGACAAGATACGGGGCCTCTCCGCAGGTAATCTCCATCCTGTTTGCAAGGACGTACGATTGCCAGTCAGATTCTTTGTTGGTCTTGTACCATAGTTCATCAATCTGGTCATTTTGTACCTTGCATATGTCAGACGGAGTAAATACCTCAGCCTTTCCCCTTGTTCTGTTAAGTCTCTCTTCCTTTTCCTTGACAACCCTGGGCTTTATAACGTCATTGTCCGCTATGTAGTCCGGGTCTATCTGGTCAGTTGAAGAGAAATCCATAACGGAATCGGTAAGCCATAGGATATTTCTCCTGCAAGTCTTATCATGCAGGAGAAGTCCTAATAAGCCGGATTCGTGTAATGTTTTCTCTGAAAGGTCAATCATTTCACAGTGTGGTAGTTTTCAATGTTATCAATCGTACGGGGCTGGATGTTCTTCCTAATGAACTCCCTGATGTTTTCCGGTACCCCATACTTGTCAAACAGGCACTCGTCAATGTAGTCAATGTCGTCGGAGTTCCAGAAATCCTCATGAAAGTCTTGAACCGGAACATATTCAAAGACACCTCTTGCTGCGCCCTTTTTGTTCTTTTTAACTAACATGAGTCCTCGCGCAAAACGTGACATCGCAAGTTTGCTAGCTTTTTTAATATCTTCAGCACTATCGCACGGAAATGCAGTTTGATATTTTTGCGTGCAAATCTCATTTGGGCTGGCTATAAGTATGTCGCTAAACGTACCGCCAAGCCAATTTTTTGTCATGTTACCCCATTGTTTCGGAAATAATAGCTTATAGCTTAGAATTGGCGCGGCAGTTTTTGAAACCTTCAAACACTCAGCCGATTTCGGCATATATCTTTCAACATAACCGGACCCTCTATCCTTGTCTGGGTCCCCGGCGTACAGTTTTATCTGATTTACTTCATTCTGTTCATTGGTGAAATATTGAGGATATTTACTAAGAACATTTGTATCCATTCCATATGGTTTCTGTGCTGATACCTCCTGAACTGCACTTTTAAACCCGGGATACTTTGAAACGATACGGGCCAATTCTTTCAGTTCCTCCGGTTTATCGGAAGTTGTGTCAAAGCAATTTTTAAGATTCGTCACTTCGTATTCCGTTCCGTTTACTGGCTTAATTAGCTGGCATCCATTTAAACCGTTTCTATGACTCTTTGACCATAAGATTATGTTAACGTCCTGAGCACCCTGGACGCCCTTAAATACGCCCGATAGGTTGTCAATGTGAATGATGCGTTCGTCACACCTAACTTCTTCTTTGTACATGTAACCAAGGCCCTTGGCCGGTTGATTATTTGGTTTCTGCCATTCCATCGGAAAAATAAGGGAAACATTGTCAGCTATCTCCTTGGCTGTTTTATAGAATCCAGGATAAAGCTGTTTTGAACTATCACCCTGGTAAGGCGGATTGCCCGTTAATCCATTAAAATGCATATTCTTATCTTTTATAATGTTATCGTTCAATATATGACTCTTGTCAAGACCAAGGATATCGTAAAGCTTCTCAACAAATATGCGAGCCCCATCACTACTCGGAAGGGTGTATACGAATTCTCGGGCAAAATCAACGCCATAAAATTTGCACAGACCGAGTGTGTATTCACCATAGGTCTTATCATCAAGAATTGTCCCACCTCTATAATTGCTATGGTTGATTAATTTATCGTTTTGTAAATCAACGATATTTGAAGGCGCTACTCGCTCATTGTTTGATATATCACGTATACTCGGTATGTAATATTTGTCAGCAACTTCAATCCTGGCTTTTTCGTCATACCCAGCTATCTCACTAACAAGACTATTCTTCTCGTTGATGAAGTTATTTAGGCTAGTCCTGGCTTCAATGGTAAAGAACCCATTCTGCTCGCACGAGGCTTCAAGAACCTTACAAATATCCGAGAAATGAGCCAAACTTTTATACGCTACCGCCTTTTCCCCAGTTATAACATTCAGAAGTTCTTCAGCGGTGGTAACCCTTTCGGTACAGGCGATAGAAAGATTTGATATCCCATTGATGATTTCCATCATGGTTGCCCGTTCTTTCTTCTCTTCCTTTGATTTTTTGTTCATAGGCTTAGTGGGCCCGCCTTGTCCGTCTGTCTCGCCATTTCCTTCACCCGGATACTCGCCAATAATCGGATTTCCGTTTTCAAGTCCTTCTCCTCTTCTGGTTCGCATTACAATGCCTGTTTCTTTGCTGCCACTAAAAGCTGAAAGACCGCACGATTTCAACACGCTGAGCGACATTAGAACATCGCACAGCTTGTTTGCTTGATAATTAACTCCGTGTGAATCAGTCTCAACAAAAGTCTTGTGATATTCCCTGGTCAACGAGTCAAAATCGTTAATCTCGGTGAAGTCATCAAGACGACACATGAGGTAGTACTTTATTTCGTTCCGAACCAGTTCAGCCTGCTTATTTCCCTCCTCAGTCCCAAGCGAAAGGAAATAGTCTCTCATCTGGGTAATATATTTATATCTCATCTCAACAGCCCTATTCGGCTTAAAATCAATGAAATATACATGATTTTTGATGCAGGCTTTTTCTCCGGTCGGGTTTCCGTTTTCATCCAATACGTCAACAACAGCACGGGATAGAATACGACCCCATGTCTGGTCATAATACTCTGCAGAGTCACCGTCCTTGAAATAGAGCATTGTGTCCCACAGATTGATTGTGGAACCGGTAGTACATTTATCGCAGGTCAACGTGATAGTCTTGCGACCGGCTTTTTCGCTTTCCCACAGCTTACTGTTCAGCTCGTTCTCGCCGCCAACAAGGTTTGTGTAACCTGACAGTTTGTAAATGTCATATTCATCCATTCCAGCGATACATCCACTAGTTAGCAGACTATATACCATTTCACAGGCTTTTCTGTCCGGGAGAGGGATGACAATGTGTTTCATAACGCCGTTCTTTGAAACGGTGCTATTTCTGATTAATCCGTCGCGACGAGCCTTAATGCTTCCGAAAAGATACGAGAATACAGCGGTAACTTCTTTCCTGTGCTTCAGAGACAGCTTGGAATTGTCTTCGGCGTTTTTGGGCGCGAAAAGCTCAGCAAAGAACGAATCACCGTTTGCGGAGATTTTATCCATAACCTCATTCGGAAGATTTAAAAGGAGTGTATGTAGCTGTGGCGTTCCGAAATACGGGTTTTCCCATTCAGGCCTACCTGGGTTCTTTTCTGCCCACTCTTCCTTGAAACGATAGATGTCAGCAAGTGTAATGACACCAATGATGTCGTGTTTCTCGCTCTTGAATTCGTTCGACGCAAGTATTTTGTACGGCGTAGCGGACAGGTGAAGATGGGCTTTACATTTAATTGGCCTTACGTCCTCATCGTCAACAATGACTTTGTCCTCACCATCAAGCACAGCACCGAAAACCTTCGACCTGGCGCCAAAATGGGTTTCGTCAATAATGATACTATCAAAAATGGTGTTGAAAATTACCTCATGCTTGTCCTTAATCTTGTATACTGCCTTGCCGTCTTCCTTTTCTCCGTATATATCCTGGAAACTAACATAAAAGAAAATGACATTGTCCTTGGATAACTCGTCAAATACCTCTTTTGTTATTTCGCGTTTCGGTTTTGTTTCCGGCCCGGACAGGTAGTATACTTTGTGATACCCGTCTTTATCTTTTATGTTTCCGCACCAATGGATAGCCTTACCCTCGTACCACATAAAAATGGCACCCTTGTTGTACTTTTCCTCGGTTTTCTCAATGATATCTTTATGGAAGAAGTCCTTCTGCCATGTTTCTCTGGTATCTTTTCCAGACACAATGAGGTGCTTCGCCCCACTAATTTCCGTCGGTTTGAAGTATTCAAGCATTATCCGGTATGACACAGCACTTTTACCAAAACGCATAATTGCAGCAAGAAGAAGTTCAGTGTTACCAAGGCCGAGACTCTCAACACCCTTCTTGATTACGTTAAATTGCTCGTCGGTCAGTTCCCAATCAAGAATCTTGGCTTTTTCACCTTCAGTCGTAATGAGGTCACCATATTTTTTGAGATGGTGAACCTGGGCCTTCTTCTGTGTGAAGGTAAGCGTTTCATCTTCAAGGGTAGCGTAAATATCGTTCATTACATCTTCAAAGAACATCGGGTAGAACTCCTTCTTCGTATCGCTGAAATTAAACAGCTTAAGGTCGTTCGTTTCGTTAATGTTCTTGAAGAATTCCTTAGAATAACGATGTTCGCCGAATATTTCCTTAGATGCCCGTTTGAACTTGACTCTTTCGAACCTCTCATGCACATCCAGGTCGTCAAAGCAGAGGCGAATTCCGTCACACACAACCGATGCCGGATATGCAGCAATTAATTTTGCGTCCGGATATCCACCCTTTATTTTTCTCCACTGGTCAACTCTTTCTTCTGCCGTATAACAAAGTGTATAACCAGTTTTAACATAATCATCAACGATTTCTGTGATAAAACCATAAATTATTGGGCCGTTGAAGCTTATTAAGCTCGTATAGTCTTCGTCTTTTTCAAAGAAATATGGGTTTTCTATACTATGCCAAAGATTCTTATTGGCTTCATATTCTTCCAAAGCTGCGGACGCCTCTTGGTTATACTCAAACAGTCTTTTACATTTAGCAACGTCGCGAGTTAGCTTTTTCTTGCACATTTTAACCATATAACCGAATTCCCGCTCTTTAAACGTCTTGTAAAGAGCAGGGTTCTCAATGGAAAGCCGAAGCCTTTTGACTGTTTTAATATTTTTTCTCATATACTAAAAATGGCACCCATCAAAACCCGCCAGAATTAAGATAGGTGCCATAAGCGGAATTTCTCCCGTTACACTTCTATGTTAATGATGACTGTCTGGCGGACCCATCATCATTGTATCTACTATAAATAGTATACAAAAACTATTTCAAATAAGCAAATACAACTTACTATATACAAAAACCGTGCCAAACTATTAGAAATCCAAGTCTCCTGGAAGATTTGTCTTAATTAGTATGTCATATACATCATTTCCTTCGATATTGGTCCAAATATAATCCTCAGTATCTGTTATGACATATTGCTCCCCGAAACATCTCAATATGCTCCGGAGAAACATCTCTTCAATATTTACCGTGTTTGCGTCACATATGATTGATAGGCATCCGGTCTCCTCATCTTTAAAGTGAGTGCTTCCTATCTTGTCTATGTCGTTAGCTGTAACATAGACATTTTCAACTCGTTCCAAGTGTTCTGTTGTCTTTTCCATATTTTTCTCCCTTAAATTTTCCAACCAACGCATCAGCCAATCTAACCGTGCCAAACTATTCCTCGTTAAGAAGTTTTCCCGTTTCTTGTTTAATTTTCTTCCTTAAAATCCTGCTAAACAATCTCTTGGCCCTTCCGTTACTCTGATGGCCTATTACATGGTCTTCCCATCCGACATTGCTAACCCCGTATTTATAGAAAAGCTTGCCCGGTTTGTTTTTCGGTTTCTCATTGTCCTGGTAATCCTTCCTTTCCTTAACCGTAACGCAATCGGTAGGAACCCTCAACGCAATCTTGCTATGCTTTGTCTTTCCCATATATTATTTCCCTTTATTAAGTTCCTCAACCAACGCGTCAGCCATCCTGACCGCCTGTCTCGCGACCGTATCCGGCGAGGCCTCAAGCACCATGCCGAGTTTCCCGCTTTCCAGCACTCCCTGCATGGCACTAATCGCTGCATCAATCCTTACTTGTTCCCAATCAATCATCACCCAATAATATATTCGTATGCCGGTTTGCTGATGCAATGCTCCCTGTCCGAGACAAGTTCTATTGCCTCTTTTAATCCAAGACCAGCCAAAACAGCACCCATCGCCATTTCAGCGTAGCCAATCCCGTAAATGTCCCTGTCGGTTATATCAAGGCAAGACCCAAGTTCCCCATTGTCAACCGACACATAATAAACCTTTCCGAATGTGGCTATAAGGAGTTCCGCATCGGCAGTCTTTCCATATTCTTTCACAATGTCGGCTATTTTTTTCCTTAAGGTAATCACTGTCTCGTCCTTTTGCAGCGTGTCCTTGAGGCATATCTTTA
>Ga0256405_10012703_pt1 | contig 10359 bp, 9 predicted proteins | sample RumenRJG_02DNA_FD_189096 | JGI IMG/M metagenome (GOLD analysis project Ga0256405, IMG submission 189096) | Bovine rumen microbial communities from Lethbridge, Alberta, Canada - RJG_02 | ecosystem: Host-associated > Mammals > Digestive system > Stomach > Rumen | place: Canada: Alberta | collected... | reverse complement strand
AAGGTCCCGTCTGCGCTGAAAGTCAGCCGCTCGAAGAAGCGTCCCTTGTCCTTGATGTACTCGACATGCCACGTCCCGGCGATAATCGGTGTGTACTGCTTCCGCAACTGTTCCGTCTTCTCGTGCGCCTCCTCGTCAGCCCATTGCGGGTCGCTGCTGCAAGAGGCGAGAGCGACGAGGGCGAGCAGGATGGTGATAATTGTTTTCTTGTTCATTTCGTTTTATCTGATAACCTTTCTTCCGTTCTTGATAAAGATGCCGCGCCGTGGTGCTTCTACCCGTCGGCCTTGGAGGTCGTAGGTCGGGACGGTCGGCGTGTCTGAGGCGACGGAGCGGATGGCAGCGGTGCTTTGGGCGATTAGTTCGGCCTTTGAGACGGTATAGACATCGCTTTCGGCGTAGATGAGCAGACGGTCGTGATACTGCTGCAGGTTGTTCACTCTGTCGAATTCCCTCATTGACTCCATCACTTGCGACTCATTCCACGAGCGCCCGCCATCGGTGGAGCACATGATTTTAATGCATGCATTTTTCTGACCATTCCGCCCCAGGCATCCCACCATGTACACAGTGTCGGGATGCTCGTCGTCGAAGGCAGTGAAGTACCAGTAGGCCATGCGTGCCTCGTCGCCCCAGTAGTTCTGACAGTTCCACGTCTGGCCGTTGTCGTCGGTGATGAACACGCAGCCCTCTCCGCCGGCTATCCAGCGGTCGGGATTGGCAGGGTGGAACGCGACTCGATGAACACAGTTGTCGCCGGGGAAGCCGAGAGAATTGCCGTGGTCGTTCCACGTCTGCCCGCCGTCGTAGGTGATGTTGATGTGCCCTTCGCAAATTATGCCTTCCCCGCTGTTGTAGATGACATTCGGCCTTGCGGGATGGAAGCCGATGAACGATGCTGCTGGGTTGCCATACACAAATTCGGTCAGTTGCTCCCAAGTCTGGCCGAAGTTAATGGAGCGGCAAACGCCCTTGTAGAGTGAAGCGACAAGCAACGTATTCGGGTCTGTGGGATGCTGTACGAGACATCCCAGCCGCTCATGCTCTCCGTTTCGGAAGATGTCGGGAGTCACGTCCTCGTATGTCTTTCCACCATCGTGCGAGAGAAGAAGGTATTCTCCGCCCTCATTATAGCGTAGAGCTAGAATGTCAGCACCTCTGCGGACATAGCCCTGCAAAGGTATGCCGTTGAAGCCCGCTTGCTGCCATGCGCTGTTGTCGTCGGTCAGGTCTTTGGTATAGAGGCCCTGGCTGGTGCAGACATAGAGTTTTTCGCCCTCGACGTGCATCCGAGGTTGAGAAAAGTTCCCCTGCCGTTCGCCTCCGCTGAAACTGAGGCCGAGGGGGTGAAACAGCTGCGCCGAAGCAGTAAGGGAGAGAGTGAGGAGAACTGATAGAAAGTAACTCCAGAGTTTCATTCGTTTCATTTTCATTTCGCTATTTATCTATATAATAAACGTTGTTTGAATTAGAAAATTATATCTCGACGGAATATAATGGTGAGCACAGGAATAGTTATTGATTTAGGGTTTGACGAAGCAAATACCATGCAGATGTAGTATAGAAGTTACGTAAATATGGGATGTTGGCAAAGAAAGCCCATTGACGACGGGGATTTATGTGAAACTTCTGCTTGTAGTGTGGGTTGATGAGCCAAAGGGTGCGCTGGCAGATGGTATAGTTTGTTTCAGAAGCCAAGTGCTCGAATTTCTCGACAGTCATACGCGAGGATCGAATGCTCATGAGTTCGTTGATATTACTGGAACTGGCTCCGCTTACCTTCAACAAGGCTTGATAGAGCGGCTTGGGAAAAAGGTGGATGAAAGGCAGTTTGGAGGCAAAGCCAACGGATATTTGCTGATGCCCGCCGAAAGGGTTGTACCAGGCAGGAAAACCGAAAAACACGATGCCATTCTGTTTGAGAAAGTGTTTTATATGAAGCATGAAAATCTTTTTGTAAGGCGACTCGATATGTTCTATAACATCATGAATGAGTATGAGGTCGAACTTGCCTGTTTCAGTTTTGGGAACTTCTGCAAGGAGGAAGTCTTGGCAGATAAATATCCCTTGCTGATGGTGTTCTGAAAAGAAAGTCTGTGCTTCTTCAATGCGCTTCTGGCAGATGTCTATTCCTGTCACTTGACAGCCTTTTTCTGCGAAGGGAAGCAGGTTACCTCCCTCGCCACAGCCGATTTCCAAGATACGGGTATCAGGTGAAAGCGTAATAACAGCTTTCACATAGTCAAAGTAGAACTCGCGGGCTGTGTTTACTAACTCGCAGAAGTATTGTCTCCTGTTAAGATGTCTCTGTTGCATTTTCTTTTCTTGTTTCGCTTCTCTATAGGGATAGATACCACAAAGCAAGAAAAGACTGCACGGTTTCGGATGGGAAATTACCATGTGATGCGGATTCCCAATGGCAACAAGAACGTGAACGGATGCTCTGTACGATAAGTTTCAATGCCGCCGCCAGTCGGGATGTAGTATTGCAGGCTTGGCTCGGTGAACAGGCCGACGTTTGGCGTGAGGTTGTACTGCAGGCCGAGACCTGTGCCTACCGACCACTGCCACGGGGCGTGGAGCTTAGATTCTTCGTTAAGTTCCATCGTACCATTGACAAAGTAGCTGGTGCTAAGCGGGGCATAGACGGGAATATCCATCGTCACGCCAAAGTTGCCGTAGAGATTCCATAGCTTACCATTATATATATTATATGTGCCCTTCAGCGGGATGCCGAGGTAGTGGATGGTCTGCTGCTCGTTGATGGTGTTGCCGTTTGTACCCATCTCGAACTCAGACTTCAGACGGCTGTAGCTCAGGCCTGTTTCCAGACCGAAGCGATTATTCATTTGGTATTTTAGGGCCAATGAGAAAGTAATAGGCATATAATGATGGCTCTTGCGCTCAATCTTGCCATCGCTTGGCTGATTGGCATTGTTCCGTGCTATGTTCAAGAGAATATTGTGCTTGTGACTATCTCCCTCACCGGGATATTTCGATAAATAGTCAGCATAGTCGCTCCAACTGTCGAAGATGGCGGGAATTAGATGAGTGGGATCTTCGGAAGTTATATCAGTCTTAACCATACCAGCGAAAACAGACGGACGGCTATCCTGTCTGTCACCCATACCGCCAGTATATGCCAAATCCAGTGACCACTTATGTTGCTTGCTCTTAACCTCCGTTGGCTGTTCTGGGAGCAGGTCGGCGATATGCGTATCGTTGTTGCGGCGGATGTCGGGCAATGGTTTGTCCTCGTGTATGGTCGTGACCGTATCCGTCTGTTCCATACGTTGCGGAATTGTGTCGCCCGCTGTCATCGTGTCGGCTTGCTGATGATTGATGGGCACTACCGCCATCCTGAGCGTTGTGTCTCTTGGTACATCGGGAATCACAGGACGGACTACGGGCGGCTTCTTCGTCTCGTCCTGCTTCGTTGCTATCGTTTTGGTTTCATTGGGTTGCTTGTCAGTCCTGAGCAAGAAGTAAGTGACGGGCAACAACAGTGGCAGTAGCCACAACAGCCAATACTGCGCAAGCGATTTTTGCAGCATTTTCTTGGCCCTTGTCAGTTGTGACGATGACGAATGGGCGGCAATGCCCATGATTTCGGCAATCTCCTTGTGCGACATTTTCTCAATGACCGCCAGCCGGAACACCTGGCCGTAGCCGTTTGGCAGCGCATCAACAGCCGCCATTAGTTCGGCCATCGTCGGCAGTGGCTTTTCGTCTGCTGGCGTGGCGTCCTGAGCCAATTCTTCCTCAGTAAGCGCGGCAAGCGAAAGCATCTGCGGCTCGTGGTGACGCTCCATGTAGCGCAGGGCTACGTTGGTCGTGATGCTCGTCAGCCACGACTCGAAGCGTCGCGGATTGCGTAGTTGTTCCATCTTGGTAAAGGCCAGCAGGAAAGCGTCGTGCGCCAGTTCCTCCGCCACGCGGCGGTCGCCCACGATGCGCTGGCATATCGCCGTCATCCGTCGGTGATATGCCCCGTACAGGCTTCCGAGTGCTGCCTCGTCACCCTGTCGTCCCCGCTCTATGAGTTGTTCTATGTCCATTAGATACACTCCTTGGACGATTGGTGCTCACTATCGTCTCTACTATCATAGATACCACTTTTCCAAAAAGACTGCACGGAAATCACATTTTTTCAGTTTTTTTCACGATGCAGCCATCCTTCGAGACGTAATCTCAAAGACAATGGAACTTTTTTACGCATCCAAATATTTGAGATTATTATTTCACTTAGAAACTCGGGGCGGCGTCACCGCGCTGGAAAGTAATCATGCCGTCATCATCTTTGAAATAGAAGCCTTCGAAGCGGAGCGTCGTTTCGTCTGCATAGTCGAAAGTAGCAATGTTAGAATACGCCATAAGATGACTGTTTGTGTCATCGTATGGGGCATTTAGAAGTAGGCAGTTCCGTGTCTCACCTGTCATTCCTTCAGGACTGTAATATCTTAACTTCCATGTGCCTGAGAACGTTCCTTCCAATATGTCTTCGCTTTCCCAGTCTGTATAGCGTTGCTCTCCGTCGGTTTTTACGAGTTTCCTGAATTGCCATTTGCGCATCCCTGTTAACGTTCCATCAGCATTGAACGTCAATTGCTCAAAGTAACGCTGCGTGTCGCTGATGTTCTCGTAGTGCCATGTGCCGACCATGAGCGGCCCGTACTGCTCGTTCAGCTGCACGGTCTTTTCGTGTGCCTCCGGGTCGGCATATCTTGGTTCGTCGCTGCCGCAAGAGGCGAGGGAGAAAGCAGCAAGCATCACAAATGCGATTTTCCAAAATTTCATTGTTTTCATATATGTTCTTTTATTTCCTTCCAGTTGTTGAAAATGATGATAGTCACTGTATACAGACTTCCTTTGATAATTTCTCCTTTCCAATCATCTATGCTGTCGCTAAATACCATGTTTAACAGGCAGATGATTGCCATAAAACTACAAAAGTAGAATAATGCTTGTAGCAAGACTTTTCTCCAGAGTTTCATTGTTTTCATATTGCTTGTGATTTACTTTCCTCTACTTATACCGCCCACCTCGTCGCTGTTCTCAATGGACGACATAAGGCGAATACGAGAGCGGTAATCAGGAGGAAGAGAAGTTTTGCTTGTTTCATTTTGCTTGCGCCTTTATGTAATCAAGAAGAAAGAGCACTTCGGCTTGGCTGTCGAAGTTGTAACGCTTATAGTCATCATACGTAAGCAGGATGTCCGGAGTCAACTGCTTGGCACATGGGTCATCGGCAGGAAGGAACAACTGCATGGAGTTGGAGATGGAACCTTCGAGCTTTGTCCGTGGAAGTATGAACTGCGTCACTTCCATGTAGGTGTTTGGGGCTTGACTGCTTGGAACACCGACGATCTTCGCACCCATCTTCCAAAGATAGAACATGTAATGAAAGGCTGCACTATAAGTGTCGGCATCGGCTAGGACGTAAATATAGTTGGGTGTATAGATGGGTTGGCCGTTCTGCTTGGCGAGTTTGTCTTGTATGCAACTCATGCTGTTGCTGACAAAACGTGTGCGGGTTTCGTCCGTGACATCCTGCGTTTTCTCATGGCTCTCATAGAAGGTGTAGTCGCCAAACTCATAGTTCGTGTGATAACGGGCATTGAACTGTTCGAGGGTCGTGTTGAGTTTATGCATATAGAGCGGTGACAGCAGACGGTAGAGATAGTTCTGGAAGTTCTTTTGCAGATAGCCGTCACCCCATAGCTGATAGAGTGTGGGGTAAGTAATGGGCGTCCATCCTCCGCCGTTGCCTCTGAGGTCGATAATCAGGTTTTCACTCTTGTTACGCTTCATCTGCTGAAGCATCTTCTCAAATTCTTCTGAGAACGACGGGAGGCTGGAAATGGCCTTGAGAGTATCGGAGGGCAGAGGTCTGTGATACACCTTGTCATAGCAATATTTCAGGTCATCATAGTAGTTCATCCCAGCCTGATACATGTATTCTATATTGTCACGAGCCATGATGCTGGTCGAGCGGAAGTACATGGTGCTCTTCTGCTTGTCGGTGAATGTATATGCCAGGTTTTCCGTCGGGAAGCGATTGTCCTGCGCCATTTGCCCGTTGTTCCATTCCTTCCATTGCTCCACAGGAATGAGCGGCAACTGCAAGCGGACCGTATTTCCTTCTGGAGTCATCAGATGATAGGTAATCGTGTCTTGTCGAAGATTGGGAATGATTCTGCCAAGAACGACGGGCTGGTGTCCGTGACCGCAGATGTTTGCCAACTTGCCGATTTCGTTTTCCGCAGAATATATCTTCATCATCTCTTCGCACAGGTCTTTCGTCTGGATATTTTCAATGCCAACGAGCCTGCTGCCTATTAGGTGCTGATGTTCCTTCGGTAATCGACGGACAAACAAACCGTCACCAACAGCTTTGAAACGGATGGGAACGAGCGGAAATGAGCCTTGCGTCTCTGGATAGTGGATCTGCGTATGTCCATCCCTCAATGGTGCGAGGAATGCTCGGATGCGCCAACACAGTTCCTCGCGTGTCGAAACACTGTCATCCTTCAGGCTCCAGAGTGTTTCATGTGCGGCCCGATGAAAGAACGCTTTGCCGACATAGTTCGTATATGGGTCTGGATGCGTCGCTTCCAGTTGATGGATGAAATAGCGGAAGTCTGCCACAATGGAATCATTTGGTATCTGTGCCGATGCGAATGTCACTGCCTCCAGCAGGACCAACAGGAGCAGGAATCGTCTTGTTTGTCTCATATTTCTTCTTTTAGTATGTTCTTTAATAGATACGTCGCATTCTGATTGCGGGCCACGCCCTCGGTGATGCGATAGGTGTAGGTAATCTCATCAGAAAGTTGTATCTCGAAGCAATAGTTGTGGAAACGGTCGGGAGATTCCTGCTGCATCTTGGAGAGTTCGAGGTCGTGGGTGGCGACAATGCCAGTTACAGGGAGATCGGACATGCTTTGCAGGAACAGACGCGAGCCGTTGAGCTTGTCGAGCGAGTTGGTGCCTTTGAGAATTTCGTCAAGGATGATGAGCGTATGGCGGTTTTGCTTGCAATAGCCGATGAGTTGCTTTAGTCGGAGTAGTTCGGCATTGAAATAGCTGATGCCGTGGGCAAGGTCATCGGTGGTGCGCATACTGCTGAACAACGAGAATCGTGAAACCTTCAGATGACTGGCAAAGACAGGCAAGCCACATAGGGCAAGAATGTAGTTGATGCCAACAGAACGGAGGAAAGTGCTCTTACCAGCCATGTTGGCTCCTGTGACGATGTAGTAGTGACCGTCGCTGATTTGGAAGTCATTGCGCACGGCCATTTCGCCGAGGAACGGATGATAAAGCCCTTGGGCAGAATAGACTATAGCATCGGTCTCGATAATCTCTGCATTTGTCCCCGCTGGTTCGTTGTAACGGAACGTGGCCATCGACACGAGCGCATCGAAATGACTCACCGCCAGAATCCAGTCTTCAATGCAGGGCATATATAGCTGTTGCCATTTTAGGAAGCGACGCACAATGAAATAGTCGGCCAGATAGAGCGCGTTCGATATGGGTACCCACACTTCGTTGCGCTGGTCGAGGTCGTTCAGGATGCTCTTCAACTGCCGGAAAGACTTGGTGGCACATTGTCGGTTGTCTGAAAGCCGACCAATGATTTCCCGTGCCTCACGGCTTTCCAAATCAGACTCCACGATGAGCATAATCATGCTGACGTATGTGCCTAATCGTGGCAGGATGACATTGATGGAACCATTAACCTTTTTCAGAGTCCGACCGAAGAACAGGTAGGCCGTTGATACCTGAACGAGTAGCCACAGCATCGGCCAAGAGCCAGTCAGTGGGCCAAACACAGCCCCTATCAGCAGACCATAGAACACGACTATGCTCAGAATGGCCAAAACAAGAGAAGTACGGCTGAGTGCGAGATGGGAAATGTCAGCCTCCCGCACTTCACGCAGTGCCTCCAAGATGGCATCGATGTTGATATGCCGCTCCCTGCCTTGCATCAAAAAGGTGGAGCGCAGGCTTTCCCGTTCCGCCAGTTCTGCGATGGCTTCGCGACGGCGGACTATGCTCTCTGCCGATGGCGCTTCTGTCTGGGAAAGAACGGTAGCCAAATAATCGCTGCCGCCTGTAGTAACAGTCCTGTTCATGCGGTTAAAGAGAGATTCAGCACCGAATATATCCATGTCGAACGTAAACGGGTGTCGCGGGTCGATATACTTCTCTCCTGCATCGAAGCAGGAGAAGTCACCATTGAGGTAAGACAGTTCATTTTCATACACCTTCAGCAATCGCTCACATTCATCAGCCTTGTAGTTTTTCCCTGCATCCACCTGTCGGATGAAGTAATAAACGGCAAAGGAAATCACGGCGAGAATGATAAACAGGACACCGATACTGGTCAAAGTATAAGCCACGAGGCTAGCAAGCATAGCCACGAAAGCCGCAAGCTCTGCTAACACGAATGTCGTGTTGTGCCGTTTTAACTTAACAATCTCAGCAGTCAGTGCCGCCACTTTGTCGGTGTAGAATTGGTAAAGTGAAATATTCATCATCTTGGTCACTCGAATTATTTTTGTTTTGACGTAGACACAGGCATTGGTCTTGGTTGGAAACGGAGGGGATTATCGCGGTCGCCCCAGATGAGTGTCTTAAGCAGACTGCCGACGGGAAACTCTATCCTTGATTTCTTTACTTTTATATAAGGTGTAACGATGGGCTCTGTGGTCCAGCGGCCCGACATGGGATTGATGTAGCGACGTACACCAATATTCGAGCCAAAGCGGTCGCTGAAGCGAATGTCGGCATAGCCTCCGTAAGATGTAGTGCTGACATACGGACTGAAGGCTGGACCTACGAGGGGATTGTGGGCATAGTAATAGCCGAAAGCGTGAAGCGAAACGGCATCGGACAGGTCATAGCCAATGGTGCCTCCAAAACCATATTGGGTGTAGAGCGTGCTTTGCATCGGCATCCAGTATTTATTGGCCGTAGCCGAGGCGGACAGTTGCAACCGTCCGAAATCCTGTTGCAGCGTAAGTGAACCAGTCTGAAAATCCTTCAGCCCAGGCATCTGATTTGTTGCGCCGCTGATAATAAGATGTCCTCTACGCCACAGGTTAAATGAGTTTACGCCCATTGGTGTATGTTGTCGAGTATGCACTATGCCATGCGTCGCTTTGTCTTTATAGGTATTCAGGTAAGAAAGTCCGGAACTTTCCGTAGGTGTCGGCAGTAAGTTCGGCTTCATTGCATCAATGGCATACTTCGCCGAGTCTATCATCAGGTGGTTGACAAATCCCATAGTCTGTAGGGCAGCATCATTCCCCGACAAGATTCCCTTGTCGTCCTGCTCCGTCTGCGCATTGGCTTGTAATGCACAGACCATGAAGGGGAAAAACAACGCTCTCAGAACTCTCATATCATTTAACTTTATCAGGAATCTTCATTCTTGTGTGCAAATTTACCGTTTTTTTATGAATAATCGCAGAATGAACATCTCATTTTAGACTTTTTATAACCTCCACCGCATTTCTTATGTCTTTGGTACTCTCTTTGAGCTGCTGGAGTGCTTTGCTATTATGATGATGGGTGGAAAGGCTATCAAGGAAATGCTGGGTAGAGCGGTCGCCATCCATTAAGGTGAGGACAAAAGCCTTGATGGTTACCATGTTAATATCAAGGCTGTCACGCAATGCCATATCACACATCTGTGTCGCCTTGTCAAAATAGAAGTTGGCAGAGTCCTGTTTGTTCTCAATGTAACATCTGAGTCCTTTGTACTGTAGGCATTCCGCTGAGTTAGGACAATTTTCGGATAAGGTTCTTTCCCGTAGAAGTAGAGCTTCACGATGATTCCCCATACTGTCAAGCCTGTGTGCCGATTCCCATGCTTCCTGCTTCTTCAATTCAGCAGAATCACTTGTAGACGATTCCGATGATGATTCGTTTGCTGATTGGTGACAAGAAATGGTTGTGAGGGCAGCAATCAGGAGGAAGAGAAGTCTTGCTTGTTTCATATTGTATAAGAGTTAATTTCGGTGGACACCGGTGAAAAGTATTCTTCAAGAATATAATGCTCAATAGATTCTGCAGACATACCTGAGAAATCTGCTACGACTTTGCCTTTGTGGATATATGTAATCTCATCGCATATATCAGCTATTGCAGAAACAATGTGTGAGGACAGTATGACACATTTCCCCTCTGCTTTCATCTCCTTCAGCCATTGTCTGAGTACAATCGTCCCCGCAAGGTCTATGCCGTTGAAAGGCTCGTCCATGATGATAATATCATTGTCCTGAAGCATTATCGTCAGCAGCATCAGCCGTTTTTTCATACCCATGGAGTATCTGCTGGCATATCTGCCGA
>Ga0256405_10012701_pt1 | contig 10360 bp, 9 predicted proteins | sample RumenRJG_02DNA_FD_189096 | JGI IMG/M metagenome (GOLD analysis project Ga0256405, IMG submission 189096) | Bovine rumen microbial communities from Lethbridge, Alberta, Canada - RJG_02 | ecosystem: Host-associated > Mammals > Digestive system > Stomach > Rumen | place: Canada: Alberta | collected... | reverse complement strand
ATCAGAAGCAAGTTCCTCTGCTTTTTTATGATTTCTATTTAAAATGGACATTTCATCTATTCCAGAAGCAGCTATTTGAAATGCAACAGCCCTTGCAGCACCGCCGGCACCTGTGATTGTCACCCTCTTGTTTTTCACATCCGCAACTTCGCTGATTGCTCTAAGACATCCATAGCCATCGGTATTATAGCCTATGGTTTTATCATCATCAAATTTTACGGTGTTTACAGCACCTATCATTTCAGCTATAGGGTCGATTTCATCAAGATAGGGAATTATATTCTGCTTGTGTGGAATTGTGACATTCAATCCCCTGATTCCAAGAGACCGGGCCCCGCAAACAGCTGATTCAAGATCTTGAGGCAGGACATGGAATGGAAGATAAATATAATTCAATCCAAGCGCTTTCAATCCAGCATTATGCATGGCGGGAGAGAATGTGTGTTCTATCGGATCTCCTATTACCCCTAATACATTAGTTCTGCCGTTTACCATAAAATCACCTTGTAAATTCAGATTATTGAAAACCAAATAATTTCCCATCAATTAAAAAAAAAAAGTTAATCCGTAAATCATATTCAAGTATCTAGCTGCTTGAATTCAATTTCGGATCATAATCAATCTCTCGTGAGATACATATATTGCATACTGCACCTTCCGTATCCTTCTGAGTCTCCTTTACAGGACAATAATAGTACTTTCCAAGCTTCTTTATCTTAAGATTGCCTGGGAAAGGAGTATCAAGTGAATGAATAGGCTCGTTCAATATGAAAGTCGCATATAATGACACCAGACAGTATATGAGCTGGACCTTGTCGCTGTCAAAGTCAACGCCATCATAGACTTCATGCAAGGTGGTCAATGACTCTTCAAACTGCTTGTAGTCGATTTTCTCCTTTTTGCCCCTGCTGTCGTAGTCTGTCCTGTCGTTTTTGATATGGTTGATATGGCCTATGAACTGCTTGACATAAGCCTGGCGGAAGTCATCCTGGTATCTTTCCTGCACAAACTCCACATCCTGAAGTATGTACTGGTTCGCCTCCATGAGGTCGAAAATTGATATTTTCTGGGCTTTCTCCTTCAAGACTTCCAATAAATTGTTCTTTGTAAGCCTTTTATTATCCACGAGGTCATGCAATTCTTCAAACATAATTCACACTTAAATATTTTATAATAAAGTATAGTAGTTTATTATTTAAAATTCTATGTATTGTTTTCTCATTTAAGTGAATTGTTCTAATTTAATAAAAATTTTCAAATTGGAAATATTATTTAAAATTAAAATTTTTTAACAAAGCAATAATAATTGTTTAAATTAAACAAATATTCCAAATTAAAGTCAATATTGACAAATAATTGAAATACAAATAGTAATTTAAAAATAAATAAATATTTATCGTTTAATTTAAATATAAATAAATTTAATTTATTATTGGAGGAACTACCCACATCAAATTATAGAGTCTGGAGGTGGTAGCATGAAAAAATACTTTAATTTTTTCTACTTCATGCTCATGCATTATGAAGTAATTATTTTTATTGTAGAAATAATATGTTTATACCTATTCTAATACAGATTTAAATCTAACACACCAAAAATAGTTCCTCCACATTTTTAAAAAGATTATAATTAATCATGGAACAATTATAGAAAAAATTTATATATTTAGAAAAACAACTATTATTGACAATAAATTGTCAAGGTGTGTATCTATAATTTGATATGGGAAGGAATTCTTCGGAATTCCTTTTTTTATTGAAAAAAATATTAGTTCCATACCATAAAAACAAAATAAAATCTCTTTTTTAAAATCCCATTCACCATTTGAAAAAATAATATGTTACTCCTTTTCTATACAATGAAATAAACACATATAATAAGTTCCCAACTATTCTAGAAAAATATATATATTCAAATAAATAAAATATTATTGACAATTATTTGTCAAGGTGTATTCAATAATAGGGTAAGGAGGGAATTCTTCGGAATTCCTTTTTTTATTGAAAAAAATATTAGTTTCATACCATAAAAACAAAATAAAATCTCTTTTTTCCCACTCCATTCACCATTTGAAAAAAATAAATGCAATAATTAAAAAAGATTATAAAGAAAAACCATCATACATTATTATTGTTAAACTATTAGTAATAATATATAAAATAACTACTAGTTAAAAATTATTTAAAAAATCAAAAATCATTCTTATTATTTATTACCATTGGAGGAATATAATGGAATTTGAAAGACCAAGAGGAACTAGAGACTTTCTCTTTGAAGAAATGAGACAAAGAAAGGAAGCTGAAAACACATTAAGAAGAGTGTTTGAAAACTACGGTTTTGGAGAAGTGCAGACTCCTCTTTTTGAAGACTTGAAGCTGTTCACTACAAAATCAGGCGAGGAAATCGTCGACCAGCTCTACAATTTCAAAGACAAGGGAGGTCGTGACCTCACACTAAGACCTGAAATCACAGCACCTATTTCACGATTATACCTTAATGAAATGCAGAAATCAGCAAAGCCTATAAAGCTTTACTACTATGGAAGCTGTTTCAGATATGAAAGACCTCAAAAGGGAAGATTCAGACAATTCTGGCAGTTCGGATGCGAGCTTATCGGCGCAAAATCTCCAGAAGGGGAAGCTGAGGTCATCGCCATGTGCAACAGTTCTCTTGAAGCATTGGGCATCACAACAGCTGAAATCAATGTCAACCACCTTGGAATAATCAGAGGACTGTTCAAGCACTTCGACATCGATGAAGCCACCCAGAGAGAGATAATGATTGTCATAGACAAGGGCGACAAGGAACTGCTTAAGGAGTCATTAATCGGAGAAAATCCGATAATCAAGGACAATTCAGAATTGAATGAGGTTCTTCTCAAGCTAATCGACATGGTTGGAGACTCTTCAATCATCAAGGATATTGAAGAGCTGGTATCTCCTTATGAAGAGGCAAGGGATGCACTTGAAGAGTTCAAGGAGCTTGTAGACACTCTGAAGAGCTTCCAGGTGACCAACTACAAATTGAACCTTGGAGTAGCAAGAGGACTGGATTATTATACTGGAATTGTGTTTGAGGTATATGTCCAGGGACTTGGAGCACAAAAACAGGTATGCGGCGGAGGAACTTACAATCTCGTCAAATTATTCGGAGGAGAAGATGTTGCTTCCACTGGATTCGCACTCGGATTCGACAGATTAATGAATGCAATCGAAGAGCTTGGAGGCAAAAAGGAACTGCCTCCTATGGTGAACACATATGTTGCAGCTATTTCTGACTCCACTAGGCAGAAGGCTTTTGAAATTACCCAGAATTTAAGAAATGCAGATATTCCAACTGAAGTGGACTTGTCTAGAAAGAAATTCAAGAAGATTCTCTCCTATGCAAACAAGCTGAATGTTAAGAATGTTGTTCTTGTTGGAGAGCGCGACCTTGAAGAAGGAAATGTTACTGTAAAAGACATGGAATCCGGAGAGCAGGAGATAGTAGCTGTTGAAGATGTTGCGGAATATATAAAATCAAATTTATAGGTCATAGCAATCAGCAAATAATAGCAGATATTAAAAAAGGATTAAAAAAAATAAAAAGAATATCTAAAAACAAGGAAGCGGAATTATGGAATTGAACTTTAGACTTGAAAAGAATGGAGAAAACCTTGTTATAGCAGTTGCACAGGACTGGCAGACCAATGAAGTGCTCATGGTGGCATTCATGAACAGACAGGCGGTTGAAGAGACCTTGAAAACAAAGAAGGCTCATTACTACAGCACTTCCCGTGGAAAGCAGTGGCTTAAGGGGGAAAGCTCTGGAAACATTCAAACAGTTAAGGAAATATATGTCGACTGCGACGCCGATGCAATAATATTGAAAGTGGACCAAAAAGGCGCAGCTTGCCATGAAGGCTACAGGTCCTGTTTCTTCAGACAACTCGATATCGACAAGGAGATTGATCTGGACAATATCACAGACAATGAAATAAAAGTCATATCCGAAAGATTATTCGACCCTAAGGAAATGTACGGATGATTTTCACTTATCCGCTTAAGCAAGTAATTTTTTCTATTAAGATTTGTATTCAAAATTATAAAAACCACCATCACCCAACACCATAAAATATAAAATCCAATAAGGATGTGAAACAATGGATTATGATGATTATGGTCAATATGATTATGATATTGACGACAGCGATGAAATAAAGAGAATAGTTCCGGATACCAGTGCCATCATAGAAGGAAATGTAGCAAAACTCATTAAGGAAAAGGAACTGAGCTATCCGGAAATAATAATACCTGAAGCGGCAATAGCAGAGCTGGAACATCAGGCAAACAATCAGAGACCAACTGGAGTAAAAGGACTGGAAGAAATTAAAAGACTCCAAGAGCAGGCTGAAATCGGTGAAATTTCAATTAACATTACAGGAAGACGTCCTACAAACTTTGAAAAGGCGACTGCAAAACTAGGAGAGGTTGACAGCCTCATTCGAGATGTTGCAAGAGAACATCGTGCAATGCTCATTACAAGTGACAAGATACAGGCTAAAACAGCAGAAGCACAAGGAATTCCTGTCATTTACTATGAACAGGAGTACAAGGGAAACATAGACCTCAAGATAAGCAAGTTCTTTGACAAGGACACAATGTCTGTTCACTTAAAGGAAAACATTCCTCCTATGGCTAAAAAAGGAAAGCCTGGAAATATCCGGCTTGTTCAGCTGGCAGAAGAGAAATTCACTTACAAGCAGATTGAAAACATAGCAGAGGAAATCCTTGAAAAAGAAAGATACGATCCAAAATCATACCTTGAAGCAGATATGGAAGGAGCCATTGTCGTTCAATCCAGAGATTTAAGAATATCAATAGCAAGACCTCCATTCTCAGAAGCCCTTGAAATCACTGCAGTGAGACCTGTTGCAAAAGTCACAATTGATGATTATGACTTGTCTGAAGAAATAATAGACAGATTCAAAAACAGCGCAAGGGGAATACTGATTTCAGGATCTCCTGGAGCTGGAAAAAGTACCTTTGCACAGGCCATTGCACAGTTCTATGATGAGAAGATGCATAAGATTGTAAAAACAATGGAATCACCAAGGGACCTGCAGGTAGCGGATACAATCACACAGTACTCTCCTCTGGAAGGGGACATGGAAAATACTGCAGACATACTGCTTCTTGTAAGGCCGGACTTTACAATCTATGACGAGCTTAGAAAAAACCATGACTTCGAGATATTTGCAGACATGCGTCTTGCAGGAGTGGGAATGATAGGAGTAGTCCATGCAACCCGCCCTATCGATGCTATTCAAAGAATTGCAAGCAGGGTTGACCTTGGTACAATCCCATCCATCGTGGATACCACAATCTACATTGAAGATGGGGAAATAGCTGCAATTTATGAAAACAGACTTACAGTAAAGGTTCCAACCGGAATGGAGGAGCGCGACTTGTCCAGACCTGTAATAGAAGTTGTGGACTTTGAAACAGGAGAGCTTGTCAATGAGATATATACCTACGGAGACCAGACAATTGTCATGGATATAGGAATGGTTCAAGCATCCAAGGCTAAAAAGAACAGCGACAAAACCCCTGTTCAAAAAATAGCGGAAGCGGAAATACTTAGAAGATTGAAAAGAGTAGTTCCAAAGGCAAATCTGGAAGTTTCTCTTGCAAGCGACAAAAGGGTTAATGTTTATGTCGAAGACAAATACAAGGCCCGCATAATCGGAAAACAGGGAAAGAGAATAAACGAGCTTGAGAAGGAAATCGGAATAAGCATAAATGTGGATTCTCTTGAAAACTCACCTAACAGCTTCCAGAAAAGGCTTGAAAAGCAGGCTAAGAAAAACAAGAAGTCTAAAAAGTCCAAAAAAGATTATTTTGACCAGATGATTGATTACAAGCTCAAAATGCAGGAAGAGGAAGAATTTGAAGATGACATTGTCTATGAAAAATTCGAAATCATTCCAGACATTAGAAAGGATCATGTGGTTCTTCCTATTGGAAAAAGACACATAGGCCGTTCCTTTGACATTTTAATTGAAGACGATTTCCTCTTTACAGCAACTGTAGGCAAGAAGGGTTCTGTTAAATTGAACAAGAATCTGGATATGGCCGATGAGATAATGAATGCAATGAAAGAGGATGCTAGAATTATTGCAAAGGTAAGAGACTGATTTAAACATAGTTTTTAGAAAAAATAAAAAAAAACTAAAAACTAAAAACCAAAAAAACTAAAAACTAAAAACAAGTAATAAAAAAATTAACAAAATTAAATCAGAATTAATAGTTTAAACTAAAAATAATGATTAATCATACTCCAATTGCTCGGCAATGCAGAATTGGCATACCGCTCTTGGATTGTCCTCATTGTTCTTCTTGACCGGACAATAATAGACTCCGTCATGATATTCCACTTCCAAGTGACCTGGAAACTTTGTTCCAACAGGATGAATAGGCTCATCCAAGACAAATGTTGTGTATAATGAAATGGCAGTGTAGATTCTCTTGAACTCCTCGCTGCTTTTGCCATCCTCTTCAATCGGCTCATTGTAATTGGTCTCCAGATTTACAACTGATTTGACAAATTCATCGAAATCAAAAGTCTCTCCTTCAAAGTCATCGTCATTGTCTCTGACTTCGGTAATCCGCACAACAAAATACTTGGCGTAAACCTTGTAGAACTCTTCCCTTAAAGGGCCTTGGATGTCATCCAGATTCTCCCTCAGCTCGCCAGCAACCTTCATCTGATCATAAATGCTTATTGTCCTGGCCAGTTCTTTTAGGTTTTCAAGCAAATCTGTTTTTGAATTGTCCTCATTTTCAATCATTTCATTAAACTTAGCAAACATTTGGAGCCTCTTTTTAAATCATTATAATTTAGTTTATTTAAAGTATTATATAATTTTTCTATTTACAACACCAAGCATAAATCCTGAACATCACCTAAATTTTAACCATCAGTTTCCTTATCAATCAACATACACCTAAAGCCAGTATCCTTTTTCAATCAATAAAATTAAAATTTATATTCTTTAAAAATAAAAATAGTATATTATAAAATCTTAAGGAGATAAAATGAAAATCGGAGCATCCCATTTGGCTAGCGAGGATATTCCACTTGAGGAGTCCCTGGAAATCTTTGAAGCCCTGAATAAAATCGAATACTTTGAAATAACCCATGAAAGACCTTTTAGAGAAATAAGTGACGATAAAAGCACAATCGACTTGATTAATTCCTATGAATTGAAATACACCATCCACTCAGCTTATACCGACTTGAACATAGCATCATTCAACAAGGCGATTCAAAAAGCCTCAATTAATGAAATTGAAAGGTCCATAGACTTTGCTGTAGACATAGACAGCGACATTGTAGTCATCCATCCTGGAATCGTATCCTATACCGCACGAAATCAAGTGGACTTCGTCTATTCACTTGGAAGGGACTCTTTAATCGAACTTAAGGATTATGCCAATGACAGGGGAGTCAATCCATGTATTGAAAACCTTCCAGCAATTCAAGGTTTCATGTATCAGGACATAAATCTCTTGAATGAAACATTGACCGAACTGGACATGCCAATGACTCTTGACATAGGACATGCCCACACTGCAGGATTTGCTCCTGAGGAGATGTACTTTGACTGCGTAAAACACATACATGTGCATGATAATCCTGGTGATGATGACACACACCTTACATTAGGTGAAGGCTCTCTTGCAGTAAATGACTTCTTTGATGTTTTCATGAGCAAAGGTTATGATGGAATCTACATGCTGGAGCTTCATAGTGTGGATTCAATCAAAAAAAGTCTTGAATACATGAAGGAATTAAAAGTCATATGAATTTAAAATTTAAAAGCAGATAAATTGACAAAAATAACCGATAATATATTTAACTGAAAAAACAAAACTATAATATTATAACAATTATAAAAATCCAATTATGATTTCAAAATTAAAAAAATAGTGAAGGTAGAATTTATGTTTTGGAATGAAAAAGCGGAATGCATGCCTAGGGAAGAAATAGAAGAACTTCAACTAAGAAAACTGCAAGCTACTGTTAAAAGGGCTTTCGACAAGGTCCCTTTTTACAATAAGAAATATACAGAATGCGAGGTTTTTCCAGAAGACATAGAAACATTAAAGGATATAGAAAAACTTCCAATACTCACTAAAGATGATTTAAGAGCTTCTTATCCATTCGGATTATTCGCAGTAGATCAAAAGGAAATAGTTGAGGTCCATTCATCAAGCGGAACAACTGGAAAGCCTGTAGTAAGCGGATATACCAAGAAAGACCTGGAGATATGGGCGGAAGTGATATCAAGAGGCCTCAAGATGATGGGCCTTGATGAAAACGACATCATTCAAAACACACATGGATATGGTATGTTTACAGGAGGATTTGGTGTTCACTATGGTGTTTTAAACATCGGAGCAACAATCATTCCAATATCAACAGGCCAGACAAGAAGGCAAGTGGAAATAATGAACGACTTCGGCACAACCTGCCTTATCTTCACTCCATCATACGGCCTCCACCTTGGAGAAGTAGCCAAGGAAGAAGGAGTGGATCCTACCAAAGTAGGTCTTAAGGCAATTGGATTCGGTTCAGAACCATATACCGAAGAAATCAGACAGAGGATTCAGGAAACCTTCAATGCACCGGCTTACAACATCTACGGACTAACTGAAATCATGGGGCCTGGAGTTGGAATGGAATGCTCTGCCCAAAACGGCCTTCATATTGCAGAAGATTACTTCTATCCTGAAATCATAGACACAAACACAGGCAAGATTCTTGGAGAAGGTCAGAAGGGAGAATTGATTCTGACAAACCTTGAAAGGGAGGGAATGCCTGTAATCAGATTCAGAACAAAGGACATCACAGCCCTTCACTACGACACCTGCGAATGTGGAAGAACCCATGTGAGAATGGACAGGATCACCGGCAGGGCCGACGACATGATAAAGGTTAAAGGAGTTGCCGTATTCCCATCACAAATCGAGAAGGCGCTTCTCAAAGTCAGCGATGTCGAGCCTCACTATCAAATCATTGTCACAAGACCTGACATACTTGATGAAATCGAAGTCAAGGTCGAAGCCTCACAATCCCTTTTCTTCGATGGTGTAAAGGAAATGATGAATGTTCAAAACAAGATTGCAGACTACATACAAAACGAGATTGGAATCCGTGTCAAAGTTACTCTGGTAGAGCCTAAGAGCCTGCCGAGAGCTACCAAGGGAAAAGCAAAACGCGTAATCGACAAGCGCAACCTGCATTAATAAGAAATGAATTTATAAAAATTACTAAAAAACCATAAAGAGGAGAAAAAATGAAAATCAAGCAATTATCCATATTCATAGAAAATCAACCTGGAAGGTTGTACAAGGCATTGGAGATACTGGCACAGGAAGATGTAAACATAAGGGCATTATCCCTGGCAGACACTTCAGAATTCGCGATATTAAGGCTAGTTGTCAACAGCCCTGAGAAGGGAATGGAGATTCTAGAGAAAAACAATTTCATAGTCAAGCTGACTGACATCATAGGAGTTGAACTTGACGATACTCCTGGAGGACTTACAAAGGTTCTGAAGATCTTAAATGATGAAAACATCGATTTGGAATATCTTTATGCATTCACACATGATCAAACATCCAAGGCCATTCTTTTAATGCATGCTAATGACTTGGACGAGATGATAAATGTCCTGGATTCAAATAATGCCAAAATCGTTCCAGCAGATGTCGTATACAACTTATAATTTAAATTTTAAGAGGTGAAAAAAATGGAATATGAAATCAAAGGCGGATCTTTCCCAATAGTAATCTGCAAATTGGAAAAAGGGGAAACAATGAAAAATGAGAGCGGTTCAATGGCTCTAATGACCTCCCAGATAAAAATGGAAACCAACACAGGAGGTGGAATCCTGAAAGGTCTTGGAAGAGCATTAGCTGGGGATACAATCTTTTTAAACTTCTATACCGCTCAATCAGAAAATCAGGAAATCGGATTTGCATCAGGATATCCCGGCAAGATCATTCCCCTCAAATTGAATGGAAATACAATCATTGCCCAGAAACATTCATATCTTGCATCTGAAAAGGATGTGGACATATCAATACACTTTAAAAAGAAGATAGGAAGAGGCCTGTTCGGAGGAGAGGGTTTCATTCTTCAGAAATTCACAGGAAATGGAATGGTGTTTTTGGAAATTGATGGTGAAGTGCTTGAATACGATCTTGCAGCTGGCGAAAGCATGCTTATTGATCAGGGACACCTTGCAGCAATGGAGTCAACAGTTGATTTTGACATTGAAAGAGTGAAAGGAGCTAAAAATATGCTCATTGG
>Ga0256405_10012700_pt1 | contig 10361 bp, 13 predicted proteins | sample RumenRJG_02DNA_FD_189096 | JGI IMG/M metagenome (GOLD analysis project Ga0256405, IMG submission 189096) | Bovine rumen microbial communities from Lethbridge, Alberta, Canada - RJG_02 | ecosystem: Host-associated > Mammals > Digestive system > Stomach > Rumen | place: Canada: Alberta... | reverse complement strand
TTGATGCATGAATTTCATAATTGTCAGATTGCTGAAGATAAGTATCTAAACAGAATGACATCTTATTCCAACTCCTTTAAAGCTTTATCAAAATTAATCTTAATCGGGGAAGGATTGTGGAATGCTCTTACAGCATAAATGTTAGCTTTGCTTCCGCTTTCTTCAATCATTTCAACAAACTGACCAACTAAATCCAAATCTCTTTCAAAGACCAAAGCAATGGATTTGGTATTCAATATCTGATCAAATGTTACGAAAAATGCCGCTGCGGCATCCTTGTGAACAAAACCAACCAGCAAATCATAATCTCCTTCACTGACTTCACCCAAAGTTCTTTCCAAATCAACAATGTTCAAATTGTAAAAACCTTCAGGGTCTGATACTTTAACCAATTTAGCAGCTGCAGGGTTAGCAGCTATTGTAACATCATATCCCAATTTTGTCAATTTGCTAAAAGCATAAACTGCCATTGGAGTTTGTGAAGGGGTTTCCGGACACCCCAATAAAATTAAAGCTTTCATATAATACTCTCCCAAATTATGTTCTTGATTTCAAGGTAACTGCATTTGCCAATATAAGACATCCCAAGAACATGAATGATAAAAGTGCAGTACCGTTAATAGTCCTATTAAAGATAAATAAACCAATTAATGACTGTGAACAGAAAGCTGCTAATGCACCGGTTAACAATACTTCTTTACCTAAGTATTTTTTACTGTTTTTCTCCCTTTTCTCTCTGTACATAGCCAATATTTTAAAACCAATAATTATAGTTCCTAAAACAAATACAACTAAACCTATAAGACCCAAATATCCGAAGTCAAATCCATAACCTAAAATACCCGGAAGCATATAATCGACTGTATCCTTTTGGTTAACCAATATACCAAAGAACATTGGGAACGGTAGACCAAAGAATAAAACCAATTGCATAGGAAGTGTAATGTAACCTTCAGCGAATGCTGTTCCTTCAGCTCCCCAGTAGGAAGCGTTTCCATTGTGTCCTATAAGCTGAATATTATTCAATACCATTTTTACACTTGATGTTGAATACTGCTCAATCCTACCCAATCTCAACATAGGTGAAAAGATTGTCATTCCACTAACTCTTGCAATAACTTCCAAACTTAAAAATCCTGCAACAGCAACTCCCAAAAAGATTAAAATTCTTTTAGCAGTGAATATAGATTTTTCCCTGAATGATTTGGACAATATTGTATAACCAATAAATAAACCTAATATCCATAATAAAAGAAAAGACCTGTGCATTAATCCACCGAAAATAGTAATACCCGCAATGAATAAAATTACAAATCTTCTAAGAGGTCTAACGTCAACCCCCGACGTTTTCATCACTTTCAGCGATGCTAAAGCAGTCACCGCACCTAAAAGTGCAATTGGACCGAATGGATGCGTAAACTCTGCCTGACTTGAAGATACTACAAGCAATGCAATATCCGCTCCGAAAAGAAGAGTGAATCCTCCAGCCAAGAACAGAGATAGAAAAGTTACTACGCTTAAAGATAATGGAACTAAATTAAGGATAAATACCAGTAAGATGAATATCATTATCCCTATTTCCAATATTAGCTGTAAATGATTTTGAGCTATTAATATCATATTTAAATCACAATTTTCATTAATTAAATAAATTAGAATGGACTGACCGGGATTTGAACCCGGGGCCTCCGCCATGCCAAGGCGACGATCTCCCATCTGAGCTACCAGCCCACATAAAATAATACATAAAAAGTATAATTTATAATATAATTATTCTATTAATTAAATATATTGATTTTTTATATAAAATACTTTTTGATTAACTACTGTTAAAGCATGAAATTACTGACTTTAAAAATTAAGAAAAAAATAAAAAAAATGATGGCAATTAATCATTTGCCCATCTTTTCAATTTTGGAAATATTTCTTTCATCATTGAAGATGCTTCATTTACATCAATTTCAGGGTGAACCTCAACCATTTTTCCAATGCAGAAATTCATCATTCCATCCATTGACATGTCTGATGTAAATTCACCATTTTTAAAGCAATAAATATAATACTCTTCATTTTTTGTACCATCCTCATTTAGTTCCAAAGAGTTTATCCTCAGCTAATGGCATTGCACAAGATTGACAGAACTTTTGATTCTCAAAATCATTCATAATATCACATCATAAATATACTATTTAAAGTGCGACATCAGTTTTTGTGAAGTACATATATGAAATAGATAATCCAATGAAAAATGTGGCTAAAATAATACCATAAGATAAAGTAATGCTTGTACTATACTCAGCTATTTCACCGGATGCTATTAAATATGGACACACCCAAGGCACGAACGGAGCCCAGTTCTGACCGTATACCATCAAATTAACTAAAGCTAATCCAGCACCACCAATCATCGCAGGAACCATGTTTGTTATTAACAAAGAAATGAATACAAATGGAGAAAATGTCAAAAACAACAATACATTTGAATAGAGAAGTTGTAAAAAACTATCCATAAACATTCCTATGCTAAATCCTTCAAGACCTGCAGCAAAACCAAATATAAGTGTTGAAAAACTAGTAAATATTGATAAAATAACAATCCATACAAAAAACATAGCATATTTACTTAACAAAAATTTTCCCCTGGACACAGGAATTGTTAAAATTGTTTTTAGAGTATGCTCGTTATATTCCCTACCAAATAGGTAAGATATGATTATTGCAAAAATTAAAACAGCAAACATTGCTGACATATACATATTTACATTTGCAAATAGCATTTCAAAACTATGTCCTTCATCAAAAGATGTTACCGCGATAAACATTAACAATGGAGGAAGTACTGCTCCAATTAAACTCAATAAGAATATTTTAGATCTTTTAAGTTTTAAAAATTCTATCTTAATAAAAGTTAACATCAAATTCCTCCTTAATTATTAGAAACAAAACGCGTAAAAAATTCCTCCAAATTCTCTTCATGCAAATTTACTTTTTTTACATCCATACCCGCTTTAACAAATATGGAATTAAACTTATCTCTCATATCTAAATGACTATACAAACGAATTACTCCCCCAATACCATCCTTATCAAAACTGAAATCTTCATTTTCATTAAGTTCCAATTGTTTTAAAATATAAATAGCTAATTCAACATCGGATACTTCAAATTCAACATATTTATTAAGCATATCATGCAAATCATCTCTTGAAATCTCTTCAATTAAAATTCCATTATCCATGAATCCTATTACATCAGCAATATTTTCTATTTCACTCAATATATGTGATGAAATTAAAATTGTTATTCCACATTCATGAGACAAACGTTTAAGCAATGTTCTAATCTCCTTAATTCCAAATGGATCAAGACCATTGATTGGCTCATCCAGAATCAGTAAATCAGGACTATGCATAATAGATGCCGCTATTCCCAAACGCTGTTTCATACCCAATGAGAAATCCTTGAATCTTTTAGATTTGGCATCACTTAAATTAACCATTTCAAGAACTGATTCTATATTTTGATGATTATAATTCCCTCTTAACTCAGCAATAACTCGAAGGTTTTCATAAGCAGTCAAATTCTCATAAAATCCTGGAGTTTCAATAATAGAACCTATTTTAGAATAAATTTCATTTGAATATTCAATCGGATTTTTTCCAAAAAGAAATATTTCTCCATCACTTGGATATGTAAGATTTAAAAGCATGCACATTGTTGTAGTTTTTCCAGCTCCATTTTTACCTAAAAGACCATATATCTTACCTTTTTCAACATGCATGTTTACTGAATTTACAACGAAACTATTGGAATATTTTTTTGACAAATTAACTGTTTCGATAGCATATTCCACCATAACTAAACTCCCCCATAAATCTATTAAAAAAAAAGAATAAAAAATGTTTAAAAATATTTAAACTATTTAATTGATTGCCTGTATATTGATCCGCAAACCCTATTAAAGAATACAGTAGTATAAGCAGTTATAAATAATCCCTGAATAATACCCATGAATGCTGATACAACTATTGCCTGATAAAAAACCCTTGCAAACAATATAGTTATAAATCCTAGTAACAATCCTGCAAAAGCATAAACAATCATAAATATTATAACAGTAAATATGATTATTCCAACATACCTTACCCATCCAATATTATCTATTTTACAGATTATTTCATTTAAATCAAATGCTTTTTTAATACTATCCTTTGCAACCATATTACCTAATGCCATTATCATAAAGAAAAAAGATATTAAATATAAAACAAATGCAATAAATGTAATAACTAACCCCATAGATGAATTTTCCAACAGTACTACTCCAATCGTTAATACGATTGTAGGAATAATGTTATATGCAACTCCTACAGCAAGAAATTTAATTCCATTTACAAATATATTTGATATGTCAGCAAATCCAGGAAGGCCATCATTCTCATTTATTGAAAATTTTACAATTTTATATTGATATCCCATAATGAACAATAAGATTATAAAACTGATAATTGTCAAAATAATTGCAAGATAAATGTCATTTGTAGGTAATTGTGTAAATTTAAGAGAAAACATTGAAGCATTAGTTTGTTTAGCTTGCCTAACAATCAACCGATATATATCAAGATTTTTAGTATTGATAGCAATTGATATTAAATTTAAAATTGCAAATATTGCACCAAAACATAATAACTTTTTTATGTCATTGAAGGGATATTTTAATCCCTCAACAACATAATCTGTCATGCTTGACATTTAATCACCTATAGATGTAGTGAGTATAATAATCCAATAGATCTGGAATTGAATATGCTTAAGTATGGTCCAACGAAAAACATTGCAACTGATATGTTAATCAACATTCCTAACAGGAATACGCCTGATGTATTAATACCCAACATTAATCCTGAAAAACCAAATGCAGTAAATACAAATCCAATAATTGTAGATACAACAGTTGAAATTACACAAGTTATAATTACTAATCCAACATATGTTAAAATGCAGTCAAACCAACCTATTTCATCAATTATCTCTTTGATTTCACTAAATGCAAATGCTTTTGACAACTGGCCATCATTGTATATCATGTGACATACTCCTATTTGAAGCATCAAATATGCAATTATACCAGCAATCAATGCAATTAAAAATCCTATAACAATCAATAATGCAGCCCATCCACCAGATAATTGGGATGAAATAGCTATAACTACCAAAAATATTGCAATAGGAATAATCATGTAAGCAATTTGAACTACAACAAGTTTTACTCCATCTACAAACATGGCTACTAAATCATCAAATCCCGGTAATGGATCTCTTCCATTGATAACTCCGTTTACTGCTGTATTTATAACCCTATAATTGTATCCAGTAATTAAAAAAACTGGTAGTAATAAGAAGCTGAATAAAGCGATTACACCTAATATTACTAAAGTCTTCCAGTCTTGTGCTGAATATTCCAGTGCATCCTTAAATATATCTAAAATCATTTTATTAACTCCTAATAATCATCGAATATAAATATGTCCTCTATAACAAAATATTCCTCTCGATTTTCTTTAAATATCATTTTATTTAAAACTCGGGTAATGTCATGTGCCAAAAATAAAGATGGATTGTACCTGCCATTTTCCAAAGAGTTTATGGTCTGTCTGGTCACTCCAACTTTATCCCCAAGTTCTTTTTGACTCATTTTGAGTTCTTGTCTTAAATATTTAATCATGGTCTTCATAATAATCCATATAATTAATTCATTTTTGCAAAAAGTATTTAAGTACATAAGCAATTATGTAAAAATATAATTACTTATGTTAATGTTATATGACACAGTATATAAACTTTACTATTTTTAACAAAATTAATTAAATAAAAAATAATCATCAAATAAAATTATTTAACTAATATTTTAATAAATTAAATGATAATTAAATTATTTATCATGATTAAGAATTTTATTGTAATTTAAATTAAAATCAAATAAAAAATTAGGATTATTTAATGACAAAATTACAAACAATATATTTAAATACTGGTAAAACATCTTTAACATTTGTCATATTAATATAACACATTTAAAATTAATTAGAATTTTTTTGCAATAACACAAATCCATGCAGTATCTTCACCAGTGAAAGAATCTTTTGATTCATTAATAAAAGTTTTGATATTTGAAAATCCTGCATTATTCAAATAGATAACAAACTCCTTTTTTGAGTAAATATTGCAATCCAACAAATCAATGAATTCTTTTTGACGTTCATCATTTTCCTTTGGAGTCGCTTCATTACATATCATAAAAATGCCGTCATCATTCAAGACTCTGTTTACTTCATTTAAGTCATTTGAAAAATCAGGCCAGAAATAAACAGTCTCAAAAGCAGTGATAATATCAAAAGTATTGTCATCAAAAGACATTTGTGAAACAGATTCATGTCTTATTTCACATCTTTGACTTAAAATTTCATCTATATTTAATTCAGACGATTTTTTAACAGATAATAAAGAATAATCAATCCCATAGACATTATTATCTGTCATTTCCAAAAATCTTTTAACATTAACCCCTCCACCACAGCCAATATCTAAAATAACTGATTCTTTAGAAATATTCAAATGGCTGACACCCCATTGAGCAAGGTTTTCATGATTAACATTCATATCATTGATTAACTCTTCACCTAATTTTCCTTTAGGATTACCTGCATTAATCAATAGCTCGGGATTTTCAATGATTTTGGTTTTTTTAAGTGTCATGAAAAAAGAAAAATTAAATAGGAAAAACTATTTGCCGTTTTTTCCTAAATCATATAAGTTATCTATAATAATCTGGAATAAATCATCTGTTTTTAGGTCAATTCTTTCATGAGGATTGTTTAAAAACTCCAATGCTTTTGAAATGACCTGATTAGGATTAATTGACCTGTACATCAATCCGCTATCTATATAGTACTGATCAACTGACAATGTATCACCAGGATAGCATGAAATGACAGGAGTCTGCAAAATAGCTGCTTCCCTGTTCATTGTTCCTCCAGCACCTATAACCAAATCACATTTTTTCATAAGACTTGAAGTGTCAACAGGAGGCTCCAGGATAGTTACATGGTCAATTCCTTCAAAGATTTCTGCCTGTTCTTTAAATCTAGGCAATATTAAAATATTAGCATGTTCCTTTAACTCATCAACAATTGGGGATAAAACAGATTTTCTACAATCTGCATCTAAATAAGAAGCAAGAGAAGGCTCCGGTCTCATCAAGATTGTTTTTTCATGTTCAAGTTTTAGATTCAAATCCTTGAAAACATCATCATTATAGTTAAAGCTTTTGAAGTGCATCAGTTCTGAAGTACCGTTGTATGGAATAATAGTATTAGGATCAGCTCCAAATTTCATCAGTTTCCAAAAATCTATTTTTCTTGGAGTGATAATTCTGTCACATAAAGGCAATGTTAATTTGTTTGCTGCAAGAGCATGTTCATTGTCTAAAACATAAAGGCTTGGAATTCCTAAACCGAAAGATATTCTAGGAAGTTCAATGGAATGCTTGCTAAGGGCAACATCCACATTTTCATCAGCGATAATATCAACAAGATTATAAACTCTTGAAGTACTCTCCCTTAATTTATCATATAAGCTTACACCATGTTTTCCAACAGATATGAAGTCTATATCATACATATTCATCAGCTTATGAATATCTCCAAATTGCCTTGCAGTTACAATCAAGTCTTCACCTTCAGCTTCAAGGTATTTTATTACATCCTTGAAGAACCTTACATGAGGTGCATTAGAAATATCAATCCAAATTTTCAATAAAATCACCAGATTTATTTGTTCATTGCTTCTTCAATACATTCAATGATTTCATCTAATCCAGTACCTTCTTTTAAACTGGATTTAATGACTTTAATATTAGGGTTTAATTTTAAAGCATCTGCAACCATCTTGTCTGCATCTGCTCCAACTGCATCAGCCAAGTCAACTTTGTTAATGACTACAGCATCTGAAGTTTGGAAAATAATTGGGTGTTTTTCAACAGTGTCGTCTCCTTCAGTGACACTTACAACAACAATTCTTAAATGTGAACCTAATTCAAAGTCCACAGGACAGATTAAGTTACCTACATTTTCAATTATAAGCATATCCAAGTCATCCAATGGCAAGTCTTCAATACCGTGACCTACCAAATGAGCATCAAGGTGACATTCTTTTCCAGTGTTTAGGCCAACAACAGGAACATCATGTTTTTCTATTCTTCCAGCATCAAATTTGGAGATTACATCTCCTGCCAAAACACCAATTTTATAATCAGTATTGTCAATGATTTCTTCTACCAATGTGGTTTTACCAGAACCGATAGCTCCAACAAAATCAACACAGAATATTCCTTTATCTTCTAAATTTTTTTTGTTTTTTTCTGCTAATTTTTTATTAGCATCCATAATATTTTTTGCTACTTCTACGTCTGCTACTTGATGCATTCTTTCACCTCTATCATTTAGTCATCATCAGGTTTTTCAATAACAATATTTTTAACTACAATATCCTTACCATTAAGGATTTCAATTGCAAAACTATCACACTCAGGACATTTAACCATTGGAGCATAATGATCTTTATCATCAATTATTGCCTTTCCATGGAAATTGCAGTCATGACAGTCAATTTCTACAGGAATTTCTTCAAAGACAATTTTTGCATCTTCCAAAATTGTATTTTCAACTAAAACTCCTAATATAAATTCCAACTGCTCCGGATTAACCATAGCCAGTCTTCCAAGTTCAATGGTAACCTCATTGACTTCAGTTGCATTATTACTTTCTGCAGTTTCTATTACTGCATTTATTATTCCTTGAGCCATTGATAATTCATGCATTTTTACTACACCTATCTAATAAATATTAATATTATAAATATGGTTTTGTTTATTAATAAAAGTATTTAATATCAGAATATATTTTAAGTAATAACTATTGTTGCAATTAACAACATTTATATAATTTATTCAATAAAAATATTACTTAATTAATAGAGGGATAATAATATGACATTTAAAGAAAAATTCGGTTTTGGATGCATGAGGCTTCCGCAAACAGATGAAAACGATCCAACAAAAGTAGACCAGGAACTGTTCAATCAGATGGTTGATGTCTATATGGAAAAAGGATTCAACTATTTTGATACTTCATATGCTTACCACAACGGAGTATCCGAAGTAGCTATCAGAAAGGCAGTAGTTGAAAGATATCCAAGAGAGTCATTTAAAATCTGTGACAAGATGCCTACATGGGCATTGACATCCGAAGAGGACAATGACAAATTCGTCAATGAAATGCTTGAAAGACTTGGAATAGACTATTTCGATGTATTTTTCATACACAACATCAATGTTCCATGGTATAAGCTTGCTGAAAAGGCAAATACATTTGAATATGTTAAAAAGATGAAAGAAAATGGAATAGCTAAAAAAATAGGTTTCAGCTTTCATGACAATAGCTCATTACTAACTGAAGTTCTCGACAAATACGGAGACATTTTAGATGTAGTCCAGCTGGAGCTGAACTACCTTGACTGGGAAGATGATGCAATTGAAGCACACAAATGCTATGACTTATGTGTTGAACATGGCCTTGATGTTTATGTAATGGAACCGTTGAAAGGTGGAGTAATTGTAAATCCTCCAAAAGAAATTGAAGATGACTTTAAGGAATTTAATCCAGATAAATCTATAGCCAGTTTTGCATTAAGGTTCTGTGCATCCCTTGAACATGTTAAGATTGTCTTAAGCGGAATGAGAAATATGGATGACTTGCTTGACAACTGCGATACCTTTGAAAACTTCGAGGTATTGACTGATGAGGAAAGTGAATTTCTGGAAAAAATGGCTGATAAGCTTCATTCCAATTTAGCTGTTCCATGCAGTGAATGCGGATACTGTGTTGATGCTTGTCCTGAAATGATTCCAATTCCAGAGTACTTCTCACTGTTCAACAAAAGTAAAAATCAGCCTGAATCAAATATCTACAGAAACTACTTTGACAAGTTAGGTGATGAAAAAGTGCCTGCAGATGACTGTACATACTGTGGAACATGTATCGACTACTGTACACAGCACATTGACATACCAGAGGAACTTGAAAAAGCATGTGAACACTTTGAAGAAGGATTCAGTGCTTATGGCTAAACTACTAAAAAACCAATCATCACCATAATTTTTTTTAAGATAACTCTTTTATTAATTCACGTACCATATCATTATTTTTATCAAGCTTTGATGCCTTTCTTGCATATTCAACAGCTTTTGGAAAGACACCACCCATACGATATACAAAACCCATCAGTGCTGTTGCTTCAACATG
>Ga0256405_10012699_pt1 | contig 10363 bp, 8 predicted proteins | sample RumenRJG_02DNA_FD_189096 | JGI IMG/M metagenome (GOLD analysis project Ga0256405, IMG submission 189096) | Bovine rumen microbial communities from Lethbridge, Alberta, Canada - RJG_02 | ecosystem: Host-associated > Mammals > Digestive system > Stomach > Rumen | place: Canada: Alberta | collected... | reverse complement strand
CATAAAACTGATTTTGATTTCGTTATAACAGTCGATGATCCGCAAGTCTATAAATTCATCAACAAATTCTTTTAAGCATGTACCATGCATGAGACACGTGCATATACCATGCATGAGACACGTGCATGTGCCATACATGAGACACGTGCATGTGCCATACATGTGGCACGTGCATGTACCATGCATGAGACATGTGCATGGCATATGCACAAGACGCAGTTTCTGGCATAAATAAGACGCAGTTTCTGGCATAAACGGGCCGTTGATTCTAACATAAATAAGACACTTTATGGCATTGAACTGTTTGTAAAGCTGTGAAATTTTCACAGGATTTTGTGTATTAAATCATTAATATAAATGCGTAAATACTCACTACAAATTTATTTTTTTTAATAATTATAAGAATAGGGCATTTTGAAAAACTGAAGTTTTTCGAGGTTTCTTGTAAATGTTTCTTTGCTGGATCGTAGGCAAAGAAAGCTATTTGCCGTTGGCAAATTGTCATAAAAATTGACTATCTTACTTGCTTTGGTGAAAGTCCAAAGAAGTATAAAGGGAGGAAGGACATGGCTTATACAAAACCTCAGATTATTGCACAGAATGCTTCTTCTGGAAGTTATGCAGCAGGTTGCCCTGGTGAAGGACCGTTCCGTGGCCCGAGTGACTGCAATGCATGCAACCAGCATCTTTAATCAATCGAGTGTAATAATGCAAAGTTACACATGTTGTGGTGCCCCTGCAACATAAAATAAAATGGGGCACTTTTGTATTATCGAGCAGGGGAATAATAATGTTTTATCAGTTAAAAAAAGATGCCCATATCACTCTGTATAATGGATACGGGTACATTATAAGTACAGCATTAAATAAAATGGCTGAAGTTGATCCCATAGGTGCTATATTCTTGAGTGCAGTAAAAACGCAGCCACAATCATTAGATCAGTTGGTAGATACTATAGTAAAAAGATTTTCTGATGTTGATCATGAAACCTTACAACATGATGCAAAAGAGTTTTATGATTCCTTTGTCAGTGCTGGTTTCTTACTAAAGGCTGAAAAACTAGAGCAGTTAAGAAATGTTGATAACTCATTACATTTTGTACAACCTGCAGCAGATGCGGCCAGTGTCAATTTTTATTTACCAGGCCTTGATTTAGATTATATCAATTTCTTTACGTATTTTGCAAAGTATAGTGTGCAACATAGAGATTGGTTTATGGCGAATACGAGAATTGCAGCTTTTTATGGTACTTTCAAAAATACCATTTGGGCAGGCGGACGACTGTCATTAGGCATGCCGGCTTCTCCAATTGATATGGAGAGAGCTATATATAAAATTAATGATGCAGGAATTGCAGCTCGTTATACTTTTACGAATAATTTAATAGAAGAAAAGCATTTAAATGATACGATTTGTAATCTTGCAATGGAGATTGCAAACAATGGAAAGAATGAAGTTCTTGTTAATTCTCCTGTTCTTGAAAAATATCTGCGTAAACAGTATCCGAATTTTAAGTTTATTCAGTCTATTACAGCATGTCAGCATGATATAGACAAAATTAATGAAGCAACAGAGAAGTATGATCTTGTTGTTTTAGATTTTCATGAAAACAAGAATATCAATTTTCTGAAAAAAATAAAGAATAAAAACAAGATAGAAATATTGGTTGACGGGTTATGCCCCAATTCTTGTAATCGTTCAAAAGAGCATTATTCGAATATTTCCAGAATTAATTGCTATCAGGGTAATGCAAATCATGAATACAGCTGCCTAATGAATAAAGAAAGCTCAAAGAATTTTTATGAAGGATTGAGGCAGAGAAAGGAAAATAATCTTACTTTCGAAGAACTGTATAAAGATTATTATGATATGGGGTTCCGTCACTTTAAGCTCGTTGGAAGAAATGAATTCAATTTTTATGTACTGGAAAGCCTTGTGTATTATCTTGTTAAACCTGAGTTCCGTGATGAAGTACGCGCTGATGTAGCCACGTACTTCATTGAATATATGATACAGGCTTATGGTGGTACAATAAAACCTGCTTTAGATCGCCCTTATGAGATGTAAATGAATAGATTTCAAATGAAAAAAATAGAACTTGAAATCTCTAATCCCTGTAATGAGCATTGCATACACTGTTACCGCCATTTTCTTAATGCAAAAAAAGATTTTATGACTGTTGAAACGGTAGCTACCGTTTTAAGGCAGGTAAAAAAAACTTGGTGTATCTGATGCAGTAATTACAGGAGGCGAAGTCCTGTTACATCCTCATTGGAAGGAAATCTGTACTATTATTGAATCCTTTGATCTAAGATTGTCAATTTTAACCAATGGATCATTGATGACAGAATCTGATGCTGATTTTATAAAAACACTTAAAAAACTGAGACAAGTTCAGCTTTCTTTGTATGCTCTTGATGAAGATGTTCATGATACCATAACAGGATTAAAAGGAAGCTGCAAAAAGACAAAAAAAGCGATTTCTTTATTACGAGATAGAAATATTCCTGTTTTTGTAAGCTGTCCGGCAATGCTGGAAAATAAGAATCATTTTCCTGATGTTATGAGGAAAATGAATTCAGAAAATATTGATAACTGTGTAGATTTACTGATTTTTGGATCCAGTGATTATGAGTGTGATAACTTGAGCCACCGTCTTACAGAACAGGATATACAAAACTTTTTTTCTGTTGCGATGGAAAATAAAGGAGAGTTGTCTTATATTTTCAAAAAAAGTAACCCACGAAATCTGTCAGAAATTACTTTTTATGGAAATGCTGATAGTCTTTGTGTAGGGGCTGACGGAACCATCTATCCTATGATCGGCTGGTATGAACCTCTTGGAAATTGTAATACCCACACTTTAGAAGAAGTGTTTTATAACAATCCTCTTTTACAACAAATACGGACAATAAAGGCTGCAGATATTCCTGAATGTGCCGTGTGTTCTGCTTCTGATTTTTGTGGGCTTTGCCCAACTACTCATATAACGGCAAATCATGGGAAACTCAATAGACTAAATAAAGAGTATTGCAATTATGTGCATCTGATAAAGAAACTGGCTAAACAAAGGGACGATATTTTAGCATCAAATAGAAAGAATCACCATTAACGGTGAATTTATAAAGGAGTAAAAATGTTTTATCGCCAAAAGAAGGATACGTATATACGAAATTATGATGGTGTTGGATATATTACTTCAACGGGAATCTTTAATGATCGTTGTACTAATGAAAGCGGTACTGTATTTCTTTGTGCATTAAATCGGAAACCTCAGACTCTTGATGAACTGGTTGATAAAATACTGGTACATTTTACGGATGTCGATCGGGAAACAATAAAAACCGATGCAAAAAGTTTTTATGATAGTCTGGTAGAGGATGGCTTTATTGTAAAAGGAGAATCCGAGGAAGAATTAAATAAAAATGATACAGGCTTTACGTATGCAGCAGTTTTACCAAAAACGATACGTAAGGACTTTTCGCCTGTAATTCAACGAGCAGATACATCGACCCAGGAATTACTTGAACAGCATTTTAAAGGCAAACCTCATCTCACAAGCTTTCAGATCGAGTTAACCAGTAAGTGCAATGAACGGTGTGTACATTGTTATATTCCACATAAGTTCAAGCTGAGTTATATACAAGGTGAACTGTACTATAGTGTTCTGGAACAGTTATCAAAGATGAATGTATTTGATATTACATTGAGTGGTGGTGAGCCCATGATGCATCCTCCGTTTAAGGATTTCTTACGCGCCGCCAAAAAATATGATTTTTATGTAACCGTGCTTTCAAATCTTACATTACTGGATGATGAAATGATTGCGATCATGAAAGAAGGTACGGTATCAGCAGTACAAGTTTCACTCTATTCTATGATACCAGAACATCATGAAGCAATTACGCAGCTAAAAGGTAGTTTTGAAAAAACAAAAAACGCAATATTAAAACTAATAGAAAATGATATACCAGTTCAGGTCAGTTGTCCAACTATGAAAGGTAATAAGGATGATTACCCTGATGTAATGAAATGGTGTCACGAGCATAGAATTCGTGCACAGACAGATTATATTATGATGGCTAAGTATAACCATGAAACAGATAATCTTGCAAACCGATTGTCAGTTCAAGAGGCTGGGATTTTAATTAAAAATATTATAAAAGATGATATTGATTATCAAAGAGTTGTTACTGCTCCTGACTTTCTAAAAAAATGTAATGACTATCAGTTTAATGGTGAAAGACGTTTGTGCGGTGTTGGTATTTCTAAATGCTGCATGGTAGCAAATGGTAATGTGTATCCATGTCCGGGTTGGCAGGAGATGGTACTTGGTAACCTTAACGATAATTCTTTGGAAGAAATCTGGAATAATTCCGAAAAAATCAAATGGCTCCGTTCTTTGAAATTTAAGGATATGGGAGACGGTGAATGCTGCAAGTGTGACAAGGCTGCTTTCTGTACTCCCTGTATGGTACGTAATGCTAACGAAAATCCTACAGGTAATCCGCTTGTAATTAACCGGCACTTTTGTGCTGTTGCTGCAACGAACAAGCAGATTGTTCTTGATTGGAGAAAATCAATGTTGAAGGAATTGGGGAAAAAATAGAACCTCACTACGAGGTACTATTATGATTGTATGGAATCATTTGCTCTTTGTGTAAAAATAGAGATTGATGGTGTATTAAACAAAGTAGGAACTATATCAGGAAGTGATTCTCAGAACGCGAGTTTTTCCTATGATAAAGCATATCTTGAACGGCCTTGTAGTCATCCTATTTCTATAAGCTTACCGCTTACAGAAAAAAGATTTTCTGCTGAAAATACCAGAACCTTTTTTGAAGGATTGTTGCCGTCCGGATTTTCTCGTAAGCACATAATCAACGCACTGCATATTGATGAAAGTGATTATATAGCGGTACTGAAAATACTTGGTAAGGATTATTTGGGGGCACTCAATATAAGTGATGATTCAGCAGAAACGAATGAGTGTGGTTACAAATTAATTGATATAGGTACATTAGATTTTCCTGATAAAGATAAGCCTAATACTGCTGGTCATAAAAAAACACATTTATCTGTAAACGGTGCTTGTAGAAAAATCGGTCTTTACTATGATAGTAAAAATAATACATGGTATCAGCCGTTAGGATTAGCTCCAAGTAATTATATTATAAAATGGAGTAATGACTTCTATGAAAATCTTGCTGTTAATGAGCAGTTATGTCTTTTAACAGCACAAAAGCTTGGAATTACAATTCCAGACAGCTTTATACTGCCAGTTGAAAATAAAAAACGATTGCAGGTACCGGTTTTATTTGCAACAAAAAGGTATGATCGGATTATAGATGCTCAATCAAACAGCTTTTGTGGATTACCAGTACCCTATAGGCTGCATCAGGAAGATTTTTCGCAAGCCTTAGGTATAAAGCTTTTAGAAAAGTATGAACCAGAAGGTAAGCAGTATTTAAAATCGATGTTTGATATACTCCGTTTGCATTCTTCAAATGCATTGGAAGATATGACGCAGCTTTGGAAAAGGTGTGTATTTAGTTATTTTATTGGCAATACTGATAATCACATTAAAAACTTTTCGCTTGTATATAGCAAAGATTTAGGTTCCGTAAAACTCGCACCTTGCTATGATGTTATGAGTACATTAATTTATGAAAACATTAGTAAAAAGATGGCATTTAGTATTAATCATAAAATACGAATAGATAAAATCACGAGAGATGATTTTAAAAATGAAAGCAGGCTTGTGGGGTATGATGAAGAACTTGCGTTACATGCTTTTGATGAAATCAGGGACAATTTAGATAATGCATTATATGAATCTGCAAAAAAGTTGGACTCTCTTGGATTTATAGAAGCAAGAGCAATTGCAGATAAAATACTGAAATTGGGATATGGCAAGTGAAAAATCGGAAGAGTATGGTTGTACTGACAAGCTACTCTTTCTCTGCTATACTTTTTTCATGCGAACTCCGCTAAAAACTTCAATCATCTGCATCATTGCATTAGGGCTCAATTTTCTTACTGTGTTCGTATTTTATGACGTTCCGATTCTTTCTTTATATGCTGGCGACTCACATTCACCGAGCGAGGAGAGCATGGCGGCATTCGACACGCTCGTGGTGGACATGCAGGATGTCGGCTTGCGCTACTACACCTACTACATCGCGCTGTACTATCTTATGGATGCGTGTGCCAAGCACGGAAAGTCGGTCATCATCTTAGACCGCCCGAATCCCAACGGCTTTTATGTGGACGGCGGCATATTGCAAGACGATTACCGCTCCGGCGTTGGCAGGCTTCCTGTTCCCACTGTGTATGGCATGACATGGGGCGAGCTTGCAAAAATGATAAACGGCGAGGGCTGGCTCACATCTGGCAAAAATGCCTGTAAGCTTACCGTAATTCCGCTCAAAAACTACACGCACCAGACACGCTATGCGCTCATTCGCGCTCCCTCTCCGAACATCAAGGATATGCGCTCGGTGTACCTGTATGCCTCGACCTGCTTTTTTGAAAATACGCTTGTTTCCGTGGGGCGTGGCACCGACTTTCCTTTTGAAGCCTACGGAAGCCCCCTGTTCAAAGGGCGTTCAAAATACAATTTTACCTTTACCCCGCAAAGCATTGCGGGTGCGACCAATCCGCCGTTCTTGGGTGAAGAATGTTACGGCGTAGATTTGCGTGGCGTTCCTATTGAAGATATTTGGAACGAGCAAATCAATGTGGACTACCTTGTCTCCGCCTATAATGACTGTCCGAGCGAAAAGAAAGCCGATTTTTGGGGAACGCCAACAAACGGTCAGTACTGGATTGACAAGCTGAGCGGCTCATCTTTGCTTAGAACGCAGATTGAGGCAGGAAAGAGCGCGGAAGAAATCAAATCACTCTGGCAGAGCGACATCGCTTCGTTCAAGAACCAGAGAAAGCCGTATCTTTTGTATGAAGAGGAGTAAGATTCTATGAAAAAGAAAGGAATCAGCATTAAAACGGGTGTCGTAATAAGTACAGTCATTTTTATGGGCATCCTTACAACGGCGATAGCGAGTATCGGCTATAAACTCTACTACGATAGCGTACTCGAAAGTTATATAAATTATGCTGATACGGTGTTGGAGTACGCTTGCCGCAAGGCGAAACAGTATTCTTTTGGCGATATGATTACAAACCGTGAAATGCCCGAAGGATATGAAGCATTCAGGGAAGAATTGAATGAAATAAAGGACAGCTCCGACATCGAATATCTGTATGCCATCTATTTTGATGACATTGAGAATATTCATAGCCTGCATTATGCGATAAATGCCAAAAGCAAGAAAGAGCTGTCAGTAAACAAGCCGCTTTCTGAGATTTACACTTTCATGGGAAAGCCCGTGGAAGCAGGCGGCTTTGAGGACGACACCCTTCGTATCCTTCAAAATGCCGTAAAGGATAAAAAAGAAGACACTGGAACGCTTACCGGTTATTCTGACGTGTACGGGCACATGCTAAACGGCTATCATGTGATGTTTGACAAGTCTGATAACGCTGCCGGCCTCCTCTGCGTGGAGATAGACATTAACAGAATCAATGCGGGGCTGCAAAGATATGTACGGATTGTGATACTTACGGCTACCGTTTTAACTATTCTCATAATTCTGTTGTTTGTGTTTTATGCGCAGCGGTATTTGACCGGCCCTGTCATGCGAATCATAAAAAGCAGCACCGCCTTTGTAGAGGACTTGAAACGCGGCACGGAGCCGGAAAAGCTCGTCTATGCAGATACAAAAGTCAGTCCCAGAGGGGATATCGGAATGCTGGCAGCGAATGTAAAGAGCCTTGCCGATGGTGTCACTTCCTATATGATTAACTTACGTAACACGACTGCGGAAAAGGAGCGTATCGGCACTGAGCTGAATGTCGCTACCAAGATTCAGGCGGAGATGCTTCCAATAATTTTCCCGCCCTTCCCAGACAGAAACGAAATCGACATCTTCGCTTCAATGACGCCCGCAAAAGAGGTCGGCGGCGACTTCTACGACTTCTTTATGGTTGACGAGCGACATATCGCGGTGGTGGCGGCTGATGTGTCGGGGAAGGGCGTGCCTGCCGCGCTCTTCATGGTCATCGGAAAGACGCTCATCAAAGACCACACCGTTCCTGGAGCAGACCCCGCCGAAATCTTTATGAAGGTGAACAACCTTCTCTGCGAGGCAAACGGCGAGGAGCTTTTCATCACCGCCTTCCTTGGCATACTCGACCTTGTGACAGGCGAGCTCAAATGCGTGAGCGCGGGGCATGAGCCGCCGTATATTTACCATGACGGCAAGTGGACCGAGCATAAGATTAAAAAGGCGTTCGTGCTCGCCGGCATGGAGGACATGAAGTATACCACCGTGACGCTTCAGCTGGAGCCAGGCGACAAGCTCTTCCAGTACACCGACGGCGTTACCGAAGCCACCAATGCAAACGAACAGCTTTACGGCGACGCACGCTTAGACGCAGCGCTGAACAGAATCGGCAATGTTCCCGCTAAGGAATTGTGCGCAGGCGTAAAAGCCGACATTGATGCGTTCGTGGGCGAGGCACCGCAGTTCGACGACATCACGATGATTTGCCTTGAATACAAAGCGCGCATGAAAGCCTGAGCAAAGAATGTTTTTTATGGCTTTTACGAATGTGCTTTTCCGAGGAGAAAAATTATGACATTATACATCAATGCCTGTATACGAAAAAATTCTCGCACGGACGAACTTGCCCGCTATGTTCTTGCACAGTCTGCCGCTTCCGACATACAGGAAGTGAATTTGCAGAACGAGCAGATTCTGCCGCTGGACGAAAAAACGCTTTCCCGTCGGGACGAGTGCATTTCGCGCGGCGATTTTTCCGACCCGCTCTTTTCCTTTGCGAAGCAGTTTGCGCAGGCGGACGAGATTGTCATTTCCGCGCCCTACTGGGATTTGCTTTTTCCCGCATCGCTCCGCGCATACATCGAGCGTGTGTGCGTGGTAGGCGTGACCTTTGCCTACACGGAGCAGGGCATGCCACAATCGCTCTGCAAAGCAAAGCAGCTTACCTATGTAACGACGGCGGGCGGCTTTATTGGCGAACGCCATCTGGGCTTTGAGTACATACAGGCAGTTGCAACGCAGTTTTTCGGCATCAGTGACATCCACATGGTAAAGGCGGAAGGTTTGGACATTGCAGGCGCAGATGTTCGGGCGATTTTGGAAGAAGCAAAAGGGGAGCGCCCATGAAGATACATTTGAAATTCAATCTGACAATCAAAAAACTGCTGAAAAGCAATTAGGAGATTATAATATGAAGGTTTTCATCAGTATATTGGCTCTGGCCTTGAGTCTGTTTACCGGCTGCGGGGCAAGCAAAAGCCCTGGCAAAGAGGCGATTACTTCTTTGGAGCAGCTCAATGCGTCCGGGCGAAAAATCGGCATAACGGAAAACACGGATGACAACAAGCTGTTGGCCGAGAAAACTCCTCTGGCAACGGTTGAATATTACAAAGACGCTCTGCCGGGCTACACTGCGGTCAGTCAGGGAAAGCTGGACGCATATATTTACGGAAAGATTGCCATGGAAACGGCAATCCGAAACGGGCTTAAGGGTGTGCGGCTTTTGGACGAGACTTTGGGAGCGAGCCACACCATGGCGGCAGCAGTTGCCCCGAATACAAAGATTCCCGATTTGGAAAATAAAATCAATGCGTTTTTGGAAGAAATAAAAGCAAACGGAACGCTCGATGATATGATTGACCGCTGGCTCGTCAAGCGAGATGAGACGCTGCCTGAGATTCCTGTTCCTAAAACTTCCGCCATTCATTTGACGGTGGGTACAACTGGCGTCTACGAGCCGTATACCTACTATGTCGGAACAGAATTGAGCGGCTATGACATTGAGCTTGCCTATCGTTTTGCCGCATGGCTGGGCGCGACAATAGAATTCAAGGTCTATGACTATGGTGGAATCGTTGCAGCGGCACAGGCTGGCGATGTGGACTGTATTTTTGCCGCGCTCTTTGTAAATCCCGAACGAGGGGAAGCGATTTCTTTTTCACAGCCGACTTATGTTGAGGAAATTGCCGTCATGGTGCGGGATTTCGGAGACACGCCAACATCCACGGACAGAAGCTCGGGCAATGGCGCATATACATCTCTTTCCCAGCTGAACGGAAAGCGCATCGGTGTGCAGACAGGCACGACATTTGACGAGATTGTGCTTGGAGTGTTACCAGATGCTAAAATCAGTTATTTCAATACCTATTCGGATATGGCGGCGGCACTAGAGGCTAACAAGATTGACGGCATCCCCGGTGACGATCCAGTGCTTCGTCTGATGACTGCCGAGAATAAC
>Ga0256405_10012698_pt1 | contig 10364 bp, 4 predicted proteins | sample RumenRJG_02DNA_FD_189096 | JGI IMG/M metagenome (GOLD analysis project Ga0256405, IMG submission 189096) | Bovine rumen microbial communities from Lethbridge, Alberta, Canada - RJG_02 | ecosystem: Host-associated > Mammals > Digestive system > Stomach > Rumen | place: Canada: Alberta | collected... | reverse complement strand
ATGGGGGTCATCGGGATCATTTACGAGAGCCGGCCCAACGTGACCTCGGACGCGGCGGCTCTGGCCATCAAGGCGGGAAGCGCGGCGGTGCTCCGGGGAGGACGGGAGGCGTTCCGGTCCAACGGGGCCATTGTCCGCGCCATCCGCATGGGGCTCTCCGACGCCGGGCTGGATCCCGCGCTGATCGGCTTCGTGGAGGACACGGACCGGGCCAGCTCCCGGGAAATGATGGAGGCGGCGGGGCTCATCGATCTGCTGATCCCACGGGGCGGAGCCGGGCTGATCCGGGCCTGCGTGGAGAACGCGAAGGTGCCCTGCATCCAGACGGGCGTGGGCATCTGCACGGTCTACGTCGACGCGGAGGCGGACATCGGCATGGCCCTCTCCATCGTGGAGAACGCCAAGACCAGCCGCCCCTCGGTGTGCAACGCGGAGGAAGTCCTGCTGGTACACCGGTCCATCGCGCCAACCTTCCTTCCCGCGCTTGCAAAACGGCTCCGGGACGACCGGATCGCGGCGGGGCTGGTTCCCGTGGAGTTCCGTGTGGATCCCTCGGCGGCTCCCTATATCGACGGAACGCCCGCCGGGGACGGGGATTTCGACACGGAATTCCTCGACTACATTCTGGCCGTGAAGACAGTGGATTCCGTCGAAGAGGCGGTCCGGCACATCGCGCTCCACTCCACCGGCCACAGCGAGGCCATTGTGACGAACAATCCCGAAACGGCGGACTTCTTCGTCAGCCGTGTGGACGCGGCGGCGGTGTATGTGAACGCCTCCACGCGGTTCACCGACGGCGGGGAGTTCGGCCTCGGCTGCGAAATGGGGATCTCTACCCAGAAGCTGGGCGCCCGGGGACCCATGGGGCTGAGGGAGCTGACATCCTACAAGTACGTGATCCGCGGACAGGGACAGGTGAGGGGATAAATATGAGAAATATGAGGCGATGGCCGGTTGTCCTTCTGCTTGCCGCCGTCCTCTTCTCCTGCTCCCGGGCGGACAGCGCGCCGGGCGGCACGTCGAACGGTACGCCTGAGGAGAATCGGACAGATACCGTCGGAGCGGGCGCTGTATACCGTCTCGAGGAAGCGGACGTGACCCTTACGGTTCCTGCTTCAACGGAGGTCGCCGTTGAGGAGCACAACGTCATCCGCGTCCGCATCCGGGAAGAGGAGGCGGAGGAGGCGGATCTCACCGGACTCGAAGCGCTTTCTTCCCTGTATCAGCTGGATATTGCGGCCGACGGGGACATCGGAGAACTGATCCTGCCCTCCAATGCCGCTTATACCCTCATCGAAGCGGGCACCGTGGGGTATCTCGACGCCTCCCGCTGCCGCCACACAAGGCCGATGGAGCTGCGCTGCCGGGTAGAGGATGCGGACATGAACGAGAGCGTCGAATCCCTTGTGGTCAGCGACGATTCCGTGTTCCGCCTCCGGGGACTGACGGGCCTCAGGAACATCGCCTTTCTTCATCCCGTCGATCTCTCCCCGCTGGCGGATACGGCTCTGTCCGGACAGGAGAAATCCGTGCTCGTCACGCGCGCGCCGGACGATGAGCCCTGGGATCTTTCGCCGCTGGCAGACGCGGACATCACGATTCTCCGGCTCGGCAATACCGTCACGGAGGACGAGCTGAACACGCTTGCGGGAGGCCGCTTCACAACGATCGAGCTGTCCGACGAGGGGATCGGGGACCTGTCCTTTCTGAACAATACGCCTCAGGTGACCTCCCTGCTGCTGACCGTCTCGGGAGTCCAGCCGGAAGAGATCCTGCCCTTTCTCGGCCCTCCGGCAAAGCCTGTTCCGTCCGACCTGTTGGGCGCGCTTTCCACCTCCCTCCCTGCGGAACAGCTCCTTGCCTTCGCCGAACGGGGGGACGTATATCTGTTCTTTGACGCCAGGCGGTAAGGGCGGCAAAAAGGAGTGCGCAGGATACGCTGCCGCTTCATTGGACCTCAATACAGCGGTCGATAACCACACGTTCCCCCTCATCAGTCACCAAAGGTGACAGCTTCCCCTCCCAGGGGGGAAGCCATATAAAGTGCGGCGGAAACCGGCACAAGCAGCCGCCGCAGAGTTAGTGGTCATGAGCAAATAACTCCATGGAAACCGCTTCATAACAAAGTTCCGCCGCACACTGTCAGCCTTCCCCACAACCGAAGGCTGCAGCTGGGCTGGGGAAGGTGGCCCGAAGGGTCGGATGAGGGGGAACGCAGGATATGCAGCCGCTTCATACAGTGATCGATACCCGTCGGCTCCACCTCATAGTGTGCAGCGAAAACCAATGCAAAGCGGCTGCCGTAAAGAATCGATCATCGGGATAATACCTCCGCAGAAACCGTTTGAATCAAAAAACGGCTGCCGCATCTCTCCTTTTTGGGAGTGCGGCAGCCTCTTCTGTTGTCTCCGGATTATTTCGCGTAGTCGATGGCGCGGCTCTCGCGGATCATGTGGACCTTGATCTGGCCGGGGTATTCCAGCTCGTTCTCGATTTTCTTCACAATGTCGTGGGCGATGATGACCATCTGGTCGTCGTTGACGACGTCGGGCTTCACCATGATGCGGATCTCGCGGCCGGCCTGGATGGCGTAGGACTTCTCCACGCCCTCGAACTCGTTGGCGATCTCCTCCAGCTTGGTGAGACGCTTGATGTAGTTCTCCAGGTTCTCCCGGCGGGCTCCGGGTCTGGCGGCGGAAATGGCGTCGGCGGCCTGGACGATGAGGGCGGTGATGGTCTGGGCCTCCACGTCGCCGTGATGGGCCTCGATGGCGTGGATGACCTCCTTGGACTCGCGGTACTTCCGGGCGGCTTCAACGCCCAGCTGCACATGGGAGCCCTCCACCTCCTGGGTCAGGGCCTTGCCGATGTCGTGGAGCAGGCCTGCACGCTTGGCGAGAGTGCTGTCCACGCCCAGCTCGTCCGCGATGACGCCGGAGAGCAGGGAGACCTCCACGGAATGGCCCAGCACGTTCTGGCCGTAGGAGGTGCGGTACTTCAGGCGGCCCAGCAGCTTCACCAGCTCCGGGTTGATGCCGTGGATGCCGGTGTCGAAGGTGGCACGCTCGCCGGCCTGCTTGATGGAGGCGTCCACTTCCTTCCGGGCCTTCTCCACCATCTCCTCGATGCGGGTGGGATGGATGCGGCCGTCGGAGATCAGCTTCTCCAGAGCCAGCCGGGCGATCTCGCGGCGAACGGGATCGAAGGAGGACACGGTGATGGCCTCCGGGGTGTCGTCGATGATGAGATCCACGCCGGTCAGGGTCTCGATGGTGCGGATGTTGCGGCCCTCGCGCCCGATGATGCGGCCCTTCATCTCCTCGCTGGGCAGGTCCACGGTGGACACGGTGATTTCGGACACGTGGTCGGCAGCGCATCTCTGCACGGCTTGGGCGATGATCTCACGGGCCTTTTCATCCGCCTGATCCCGGAACTCGGATTCCAGCTCCACGATCTTCTGGGCCTGCTCGTGCCGGATCTCTCCCTCCAGCTGGGCGATAAGCTTCGCCGTGGCTTCCTCCGCGGTCATGCCGGCGATCTTCTGCAGGGTCTCGTACTGTTCGGTCTTGATCTTCTCGATGGCTTCGTTCTTGTCGGTGGCTTCCTTCAGCTTCTTCGTGAGGTTCTCGTCCTTCTTCTCCAGAGCCTCGGTCTTGCGGTCCAGGGCCTCCTCCTTGGACTGGACCCGGCGCTCCTGACGGGTGAGCTCACTCCGGCGTTCCTTCAGCTCCTGCTCGAACTCGTTCTTGGTCTGCAGGATCTCCTCCTTGGCCTCGAGCAGCGCTTCCTTCTTCTTGTTGTCGGCGGTTCTGATGCCGTCCTCCAGAATCTTTCTGGCCTGTTCTTCAGCGGAACCGATCTCGGACTCCGCGACTTTTTTCCGGTAGAAGATACCGCCTGCGAATCCCGCAGCGGCCATGATAATCCCGACGATGATGTAAGGGATATACTGCATTCCGCCCCTCCTTTTCTGGTTGTCCGTGTTTTGCATGATGACAAATAATGCGGCGCGGAGAGAGTCCCCCCGTCGCCTCCTCCTTGGTAGTCGTTCTCTGCGTCTGACGCAGCCGTTTATCTGGTCGGGAGAGCGTTCCGGGCTGTTTCCGGCGGTCCGGGAGCCCTCTCCGAGCGTTTTTTTCAAGCGAAAGAAAAAACGTACTACTCTATATTATAACGCAGTGCGTTGGCAATGTCAAGTGATTTTTTCGTTAATTCCGCCATACGCCGGAGGGAATGCGGCCGGATCGGAAAGGGACGGATTGCGGGCTGTTTTTTCCTCTTCTCCCTTGCTTTTTCAGGCGGAATATGGCATAATGGGAGCGAGAATCCACATTCCTTCCTTCCGAAAGGAGCAGCAGTATGCCTGTATCGTTCATCGAAGACCGGAAGCTGTTCAAGCTGGACGCGGCGGGGACCACGTACGTGATGGCCGTCGTTCCGGGGAACTACCTCCTGGGACTTTACTGGGGCGCGCCGGTCCCGGATGCTAATTTCGACGGCTACGCCTTCCGCGACTACGCCTCCTCCTTCTCCCCCTCCTGCGAGGAGGTGGGCGAGGGACCCTTCTCTCCGGACACGGCTCCCCTGGAATACGCCGGCTTCGGCACCGGGGACTTCCGCAAGTGCGCCGTATCCATCCGTAACGCCGACGGCAACGACGCCACGGACTTCCGCTACACTGGCCACCGGATCCTCTCCGGCAAGGGGAAGCCCGCCGGGATGCCCGCCACCTTCGGGGCGAACCCCGGGGACTGCTCCACCCTCGAAATCGATCTTGAGGACCGGACCACGGGCGCGGAGCTGACCCTCTGCTACACCGTATTTGAGGATCTGCCGGTCATTACCCGGTACGCGCGGCTGAAGAACGGCTCGGAGCGTCCCTTCGACATCGAGAAGATCTCCTCCGCCTCGGTCCAGCTGAACGCCATGGACTTCGACTTCATCCACCTGTACGGACGGTGGGGCGCGGAGAGAAACCTGGTCCGCTCTCCCCTGGCCCACGGCCATCAGTCCATCAGCTCCTCCCGCGGCTCCTCCTCCCACTATCACAATCCCTTCGCGGCCCTGGCGAGACGCGGCGCGGACGAGGACCGGGGCGAGGTCTACGGCTTCAATCTGGTCTACTCCGGCAGCTTCGACATCACGGCGGACGTGGATTATTACGCCACGACCCGGCTGAACATGGGCATCAATCCGGAGGGCTTCCTCTGGCATCTGGAGCCGGGCGAGATCTTCGAGACGCCCGAGGCGGTGCTGGTCTATTCGCAGGAGGGGCTGGGCGGCATGTCCCGGACCTTCCACCGGCTGTATCTGAACCACCTGATCCGCGGGAAGTACCGCCGGGAGGTGCGTCCCCTGCTCATCAACTCCTGGGAGGCCGCCTTCTTCGATTTCGACACGGAGAAGCTGGTGTCCTTCGCGGAGCGGGCGAAAGAAATCGGCATCGACATGCTGGTCATGGACGACGGCTGGTTCGGACGCCGGAACGACGACAGAAGCTCCCTCGGCGACTGGTGGGTGAACGAGGACAAGCTGCCCGGCGGTCTGGGGGTCCTCATTGACCGGGTGAACGCCCTGGGCCTGAAGTTCGGCATCTGGTACGAGCCGGAGATGATCTCCCCGGACTCCGACATCTACCGGGCGCATCCCGACTGGTGCCTCCACGTGCCGAACCGCCCGAATTCCGTGGCGCGCCATCAGTACGTCATCGACATGTCGCGGCAGGACGTGCGGGACAACATCTGGGAGCAGATGAACGTGGTTCTGTCGAAGTACAGGATCGACTACGTGAAGTGGGACTTCAACCGGAACCTGACCGAAGCGGGATCCGCCCTCTTGTCCGCGCCTCACGGGGAGGAGATCTTCCACCGCTTCGTGCTGGGCACCTACGAGCTTATGGGACGGCTGACGGACACCTACCCGGACATCCTTCTCGAGAACTGCTCCGGCGGCGGCGGACGCTTCGATCCCGGCATGCTGTACTTCAGCCCGCAGATCTGGGCCTCGGACAACACGGACGCCATTGAGCGGCTGGCCATCCAGTTCGGCACCTCCCTCTGCTATCCGGCCTCCACCATGGGCGCCCACGTGTCCATGAGCCGGCGCACGGGCTTTGAGACCAAGGGAAACGTGGCCATGTGGGGCACCTTCGGCTACGAGCTGGATCCCAACCGGCTGACCGAAAAGGATCTGGAGATCGTGAAGGGACAGGTGGCGGACTACCACAAGTACTATGAGCTGATCCACTACGGGGATCTCTACCGGATCACGGATCCCTGGGACGACGCCTTCCGGTGCGCCTGGGAATTCGTGTCCCAGGACAAGACCGAGGCGCTCTACACCCAGGTGGTCATGCGGTACCAGCACTGCCCTACCCTCTTCGTGCGGTTCCGGGGGCTGGACCCGAAGATCACCTACGTGCTCGAGTCCACGGGGGAGGAATACTCCGGCGCGTTTCTCATGAACGCCGGTCTGAATCTGGCCCGGTATCCCAGAGGAACCGGGGAGAGCTTCACGCTCCACTTTGTCAAGAAAGGCTGAGGAGGCTGTCATCATGATCATCGACCACAGAAACGTCAGAATCACCGGCGGTTTTTGGAAAAAGAAGATGGACCTCAACCGCCGGGTCACCATGAACGCCGTCTACGACCGGTTCCACGAGTCCGGACGGATCGACGCCTTCCGCTGCGACTGGAAGGAAGGAATGCCCAACCGGCCCCACATCTTCTGGGACTCCGACGTGGCGAAATGGATGGAGGGCGCGGCGTACATCCTGGAGACGGACGACAATCCCGCCCTTGAGGAAAAGGTGGAGCAGCTCGTCGACTGGATCGAGGCCAACCAGCACGAGGACGGCTACTTCAACATCTACTACACGGTGGTGGAGCCCGACAAGCGCTGGACCGACCGCAACTGCCATGAGCTCTACTGCGCCGGACACCTGATGGAGGCAGCCTGCGCCTACTACAACGCCACCGGCCGGGACCGCTTTCTGAACTGCATGAAGAAATACGCGGACTACATCGCGAAGGTCTTCATGGAGGAGCACTCCGCGGCGTTCAAGACCCCGGGCCACGAGGAGATCGAGCTGGCTCTCTACAAGATGTACAAGACCACCGGGGAGGAGAAATACTTCGATCTGATGAAGTACTTCCTTGAGACCCGGGGACAGCCGGACAACAGCGAGGCCCAGATCTTCCAGGCGGCCCACTACGCCCAGTCCCACGCCCCCATCCGGGATCAGCACGAGGCCTTCGGCCACTCCGTCCGGGCCATGTATCTCTACTCCGGCATGGCGGATCTGGCGAACGAGACCGGGGACGAAGCCCTCCTCACGGCCTGCCGGGATCTCTTCGACGACACCACCCGCCGCAAGATGTACGTGACGGGCGGCATCGGGTCCACCAACATCGGCGAGGCCTTCACCATCCCCTACGATCTGCCCAACGCCCGGGCCTACACGGAGACCTGCGCCTCCATCGGCCTGATGTTCTTCGCCAACCGGATGTTCCGGGCGGATCCGGTGAAGAGCTCGAAATACGCCGACGTGGTGGAGCTGGAGATGTACAACGGCGCCCTCTCCGGCCTCTCCCTGGACGGCGAGAAGTTCTTCTACGAGAATCCGCTTGAGATCAACCTGACGGAGCGGCACCGCATCACCGCCACCAACGACCGGGAGCACTTCCCCATCACGGAGCGGGTGCGGATCTTCGGATGCTCCTGCTGCCCGCCCAACCTGAACCGCCTGCTGCCCGCCCTGGGGGATTACTTCTACGGCTGGGACGAGGCGGAGGGCGCGGTCTACGTCAACCAGTTCGGGCAGAGCGAATTCAATCTGGGAGACGCGCACGTGGCGGTGGAGACGGATTATCCCATGAGCGGAAGCGTGCACGTAAAGGCGAACGTTCCGGTTTACCTGCGGGTGCCGGGATGGTGCCGGGGCAACTTCCGGGCCGACGCGCCCCACGTGACGGCAAACGGCTACGCGCGGTTCGACGCCGGGGAATTCACCATCGTCTACGAGATGAAGCCCGTGCTGATCAGCGCCAACGTCAGCGTAACACCCAATCTCGGGAAGGCGGCCCTGAAGCGCGGTCCCGTGGTGTACTGCGCCGAAGGCGTGGACAACGGCGGCGACGTGCACAGCCTGTACTTCGACCGCTCGACGGTGCGGAACGCGGACGTGGAGTATTCGGACTTCTTCTCCGCTCCGGTGATCACCCTGCCGGGCTTCCGGATCCGGAACAGCAGCGACGATCTCTACGGCCCGCTGGACGAGGTCTACGAATTCGTGAAGATCCGCATGATCCCCTACGCCGCCTTCGCCAACCGCGGCGAGACCAATATGCTGGTGTGGATCAACGTGAGGTAAGGGAAAGTAACGCTGTAAAGCCGTTGCCTGACCGTCCGCACCGAACGGAAAACAGAAGGTTCTGTTCATGCCCAACCCCTTTGAAAGGGAGGGCCCGGGGAGGGGAAACTTTCCGCAGAAAGTGTCCCCTCTTTTCCGAAAAAACACCTTTCCGCCCATACCATACGCTCACTTAACCATTTTCAGAAAGGAGATCCCATGCCAAACCTGTATGAACGCTATGCCGCGGTGAAAAAGCAGATCGGCGGCAACCGGGAGCAGTTCGGGTACGAGGAGACCTTCGGCATGCCCCGGGAGGAGCAGATGCACGTCACGCCTCCCGCCCGGTATCTGGTGCGGATCCTCTCCGAAACCGAATTCGCCATCCGGCTTTCGGAATCCCTGGACGGGAAATATGACGAGAACGTGGGAGAAGCCCTCTCCGTCCTGGAAAACGCGCTGGCGGAGGACGGAGCCGTAACGAAATCCACTGCGGCCCGGGCGGAGGAGCTTCTCATGCCCCTCTCCGCCGACGCCAAGGAATACAAGCTGATCCTCGCGGGTCACGCCCACATCGACATGAACTGGATGTGGTCCTGGCCGGAAACCGTCGCCGCCACCATCGCCACCTTCACCACCATGCTGAACATCATGGACGAGTACCCGGACTTCTGCTTCAGCCAGTCCCAGACCTCCGTCTATCAGATCGTGGACGAGTACGCGCCCCAGCTGAAGGAGAGAATGCTGGAGCGGATCCGGGAGGGGAGATGGGAAATCACCTCCTCCGCCTGGGTGGAGACCGACAAGAACATGCCGAACACCGAATCCCTCCTCCGCCACATCGGGTATTCCCGTAAGTATCTGGCGGAGCACTGGGGGATCGATCCGGATTCCCTGGAGATCGACTTCTCCCCGGACACCTTCGGCCATTCCGCCAACCTGCCGGAGCTGGACGGCTTCGGCGGCGTGAAGTACTACTACCACTGCCGGGGCCTGAACGGGAACAACGCGCTTTACCGCTGGCGGGCCCCCTCCGGAAAGGAAATGATCGTCTACCGGGAGCAGTACTGGTACAACAGCGGCATCACCCCGAAGCCCGCCATGGGGCTGATCGACGTATCGAAGCTGTCCGGCGGGCTGAAGACCGGGCTGGTGGTCTACGGCGTGGGCGATCACGGCGGCGGACCCACCAGACGCGACGTGGAGCGCGGGCTTGAGATGATGGGATGGCCTGTGTTCCCGACAATCAAATTCGGCACCTTCCGGGAGTTCTTCCATGAGGCCGAAGCCGTCCGGGACAAGCTGCCCCTCGTCGATCACGAGCTGAACCACATCTTCATGGGCTGCTACACCACCCAGAGCCGGATCAAAAGAGGCAACCGGCGGTGCGAGAACGCCCTGTCCGAGGCCGAAACCGTCAGCGCCCTCGCCATGCTGGGAGCCGGAAGGGAGCCGAATCCCTCCGTCCTCGAGCGGGCCTGGCAGAAGGTGCTCTTCACCCACTTCCACGACATCCTCACCGGCTCCTGCGTGCAGGACAGCCGCGAGCACGCCATGGGCCTGTATCAGGACGCGCTGGCCGCGGCCAACTCCGAGACCTCCTTCGCCCTGAACGCCCTGACCGCCGCCGTGGACACCTCCGCCGTGGAGGTTCAGCCCGATCCCGCCTCCCAGAGCGAGGGCGCCGGCGCGGGCTACAACATCGAGCGGTTCAGCGGACGGGCCGTGGACGAGCGCGGAAGCGGCCTGACCCGGATCTGGTCCGTATACAACTCCACGAACGCCGACCGCTCCGAGCCCGTGGAGATCACCGTCTGGGACTGGACCGGGGACATGCGGTACCTGAAGGTGACGGACGCGGCGGGCACTCCCCTGGAGTTCCAGAAGCTGGACGGTTCTCTCCAGCAGTACTGGGACCATAAGTACTTCCGCTTCCTGGTTCAGCTGACCGTTCCCGCGCTGTCCTACGCCACGGTTGTGCTGTCTCAGGCGGAGATGGGGACGTATCCCGTGT
>Ga0256405_10012697_pt1 | contig 10364 bp, 8 predicted proteins | sample RumenRJG_02DNA_FD_189096 | JGI IMG/M metagenome (GOLD analysis project Ga0256405, IMG submission 189096) | Bovine rumen microbial communities from Lethbridge, Alberta, Canada - RJG_02 | ecosystem: Host-associated > Mammals > Digestive system > Stomach > Rumen | place: Canada: Alberta | collected... | reverse complement strand
GTATAATCCTCTACGGAATGGCCTTTTATGTCATTATTTGCCAATGCAAAATTAGCGGCAGTAGCCAAATCGGCTATGGAATTAATCAAAGTGCCGTCTAAATCGAAAATTACTAACTTAATCATACTGCAAAAATACAAAAAAGAGTTATCTTCGTAGAATATGAAACGAATATTCTTAAGCATATTTTTAGCGGCGCTCCCTTTAGGGGCCTTCGCTCAGGATGCAAACTTCCTTAAGGTCGACTCCGAAATCAGGGTAGACCACGTCAGTGATCAGGGTTTTTCTGGCAACAGCCTTAACCTCGCCATCAGCGGACACCTAAGTCCGGACCTCTCGTTCCACTTCAAGCATCGCTTTAATAAGGGTAATGTCGTAAGGCGTAACTTCGATGCGACGGACTGGATCTACCTTACGCTTCAGGCAGACGAGTCGTGGTCGTTCTCGGCCGGAAAGCTCGTGGTGGCATTAGGTGGATTCGAGTACAACAGCGCTCCTGTCGACACCTATTTCAGCTCCCTTTTCTGGAGCGAGATGCCTTGCTACAAATTCGGAGTCAGCACCACCTATGCCCTTCCGGAACATAAGGACCTGTTCACCTTTCAGGTATGTAACAGCCCTTATGGCCAGCAAGATAACACCTACGCCTATAACCTATTGATGGAGAACAACCACAGCTGGTATAACGGCAAGCACTCCGTGAGCCTTATGGAATACGAGCCACAGAAATTCATAGGACTCGTAGCCATAGGTAACGAATTCCGCTTCGGGACTAACACCCTTCAGGCCGACGCCACCTTCCGCTACGCCACCGCCCATTCGGACTTGCTTAACGACTACTCGCTCGTGGGCAAATTCGTACACGACTTTAACGACACCGTATCGGTTTTCGCCAAGTCCGGATACGACTACAACTCCAGCGGAAGCACGGCCGACTCCGTGATCGGTATGGACACCGACCTATGGTTCGCCGGCTGCGGCGTGGAATACTACCCTATCCCGCGTAACCGTAACGTCCGCATCCACACCGCCCTCTATCACAGACGAGGCGACATCGGCATATACAGTAGCGGCACCCAATACATCACCCAGCTGCGCCAAACCATCATCAACATCGGCCTCACCTGGAAAATTAACTTTTTGGACATATAGAAAAAAGCAGTCACTTGACTGCTTTTTTTGTGCTACATAATCTCAGAGGTAAGGTATGAGAATAGATTTGGCTCTACTGGAGTAGAAAGCTGATAACCTATTTCCACGGCCGTCGCATTAGTGCCGGGCATCACGAACTGTTTAAGAAACCCTGAATGCTGTATAGGTCCTAGATAATAGAACTCTTTCGATTCTTTATCATCCTTGTTTTTACGCACGAATAGTTCCATTTGGATTCCCAGTTTTACGCTATTCACCGCGCTGACTACATCTGGCGAAGATGGTGTTCGTTTACTTTTAGAAATCGCTATAAGATGAGAATTATCCGTGAATCTATCTTCGTATCGGATAGTATCGCTAATGTCTTCAGATTTACTGTAGTTTATGAACACTGGATAAGTCTTCGTGCGTTCATCGTATTTGTAACCACCTATATTCAGCGACACCTCATTCTTTTCCCAACACAGAAGCCGGCATACATCCTCATAGGTATATTTCTGTCCTACCACGAATCCACTACCATACTGCCGACTCGAATAGCGTTCCATATATCGTTCCGAGGCAAATTCCAGCACATCAGCAAGTTCACTACGGAATTGGCTATTAGAAAGAGCCTGCGCGAAAGCACTTGAGACCTCGAACTGACCGCTTGTCCCTTTCTTGATAATGGCCAATCTGGCATACTTCTCTTTGTTCGCACCTATCGCATAAAACACTCCGGACATAACATTTAGTACATTATCTAAAGTAATGTTACGTACTATAATAGAGTGCTTCGTCAGCATTACATTCTTCCAGTCAGAAACTATATCGCTCGAACCGTCAAGTATCACTTGAAGCATTTCGATTTCGTGGATTCGCTTTCCGCAAGCAAATTTCTCACAAATGAAATTCATAAACTCCTGTTGAGTAGAATCATAAGTATTTTCGAGCTTATCATATTTCACAAGGAAATCGTGATAGGAACCGATATAGTTTATAATCCTCATAGGGTCAAGTGCCTGATATTTATCGAACTCGCTGAGTTTAGGACGCCTTCCCAGCTTGTGCTTTAGATCTAAGTACTCTTCTTTCAATAAGGCACCTTTATTCATCTGAGCCTTGTCGATAGAAGCAAATATTTTACTCTTCGACACTTCATCGAAATAAACAGAAGATGCGCCTTTCAAGACGGCATTCCCTTCCATCAATTGTCTTCGGATATTGTCCTTATTACCTGTTCTATCGCCGTAAAGTGCTATTGGAATCAAATAGTTATTATCATAATTGGCGATAAAATCTATTATCACCACATATTCTTTTCCTGCAGATTTTCTAAGACCACGACCGAGTTGCTGCACGAAAATAATGGCAGATTCTGTAGGTCGTAACATTATTACCTGATTAATCTCGGGAATATCCACACCCTCGTTAAAAATGTCTACGGTAAAGATATAATCTAAACGATTCGGGTCACTCTTCGGAGCGGTTAAACGCCCTATAGCTCGTTCCCTCTCTACCTGAGGTGTTTCACCACATAAAAAAACTGTTTTATATAGACCTGTTTCGTTAAATTTATCTGAAAGCTCTTTAGCCTCGTCTTTTTTACTACAAAAGATTAATCCCCTAACACATTCGCCGCTATATCCATAATACTCAGCAGCTTTTATAATCTGACGAACACGCTCGTCAGACGTCAGCCTTTTAAAATCTTTAATCTCCTGAGGATTCTCATCTATAACGAGGTCTTGTATTCCGAAATAATGGAATGGGCACAGCAAATCGTTTTCGAGGGCAGTTTGAAGACGAATCTCACAAGCGATATTATGGTCAAACTGTTTATAAATATCGAATCCGTCTCCACGTTCTGGAGATGCGGACATACCAAGTAAGAACTCCGGCTTAAAGTAGCTGATTATCTTTTGATACCCTTCGGACCCCGTCCTATGACACTCATCTAAAACGATGATACTAAAGTAATCCGGCGTAAACAATTTCTCTCGGACATCGTCTTTTATGAGCATCTGCATAGTTGAGAATACGAAATCTGCTGCACGAAGTCTATTTATATCCTGGTTAGTTCCGGAGAGCAATTCCATAGAAAAACCTTTACCGAAAACTCGTTTATAGCTCTCGAGTGCCTGCTTGTTAATCTGCTCTCTATGAGAAAGGAAAAGAATCCTCTTCGAACGAAGCAATTCCTTTGCGAATAAGTTTCTTATGGCAAGAGCTGAAGCAAATGTCTTTCCTGTACCAGTGGCAGATATAAGAAGAGCGCGCTTCTGGCCACTTGAAACTAAATGCTCTATATTATAGCTAAACTCTGCCTGCATCTGGTTAGGCTCCACAACTTTACTAGTAGACAAGTCCAGCGTCGTGGTGAGTTTTTTTAGAAGTTCTCTATCGTGCGTCTTTTCTTTATATTCCTTCTCGTATTCGTCTTTACATTCAGAATACGACACAGAACTGTTCCAAATGTCATTAAACTCGCTCTCTATGTCTTGGGCGTACTTTCCTTCAGATTTCGAGACGAGCATCGTATTCCACTCGTGGTTTCGAGAGATCGCGTTTTGTGTAAGATTCGAACTCCCCACCAATATTCTCAAATCGCCATTATCGTGATGGAACAAATAGCCCTTCGTATGAAAACCTACTCCAGTTTCTTCGGTGCGATACATTCTCACCTCTAGATTCTTAAGTGAATCTAGAGTATTAAGCGCCTTAGGGTCACTGAACATAAGGTAATCAGTCGTCAGAATTCGTCCCTTAATGTTTTTCTTTTCCAACTCTTTTAGATAGCCTAAGAAAGGCTTAAGCCCGCCAGAAGTTATAAAGGCTACAGACATAAACAATTCTCGACAGTCTTTCAATTCATCGATTATGACATCGCGCACAGTCTTATTCCCAGAATTCGAAACGAATCGAGGAGTAAAACCTGCATCTGCCTCTAAAGAAGCATCCACAAACGCCTTTTTATATCCATCTACAAGATGAGAGGTTTGATATATCTGTACGTCTTTAGACATAGTCGTGTTATTGTTTATACTTGCTTTTGAAATTGCACGAAGATAGCAATTTTTTAGAACAATTCACTACGATTCCCCATCTGCAAGTCTCTCATTATTCATGCTATACCACATAAAAGGTGTATTTAATGCGAAACCATCATCACAAGATCTGACCATGCAGTCGGGATGGACGATTTCCCCTCCCACAAAGACATATCCGGAAGGTGTATGAAGCCGCGTTCAAGTGGTAGGACAAGGACTTATCAAACCTCTCGATTCGGATACGGCACCACGATATATGAAATACATTCCGGCTTGGGCATAATCTAACTTGACGGAACTTGGTTTTAACTTGCTCGTAACTTGATTTTCAAAGAGGGATAAAAGACTAAAACGCCAATATAAGCCACTGCAAGGCACACGGCGAACTTAACTTTAACTTGCCGGCAACTTGCTGAAGAAACTTTTGATAGAAAAGCGTCCGGCCCAGTACGTATAGAAAGTCTCTAAAAGACCTTTGGAGACCAGGCTGGACGGCATGCTCATTATGTCCTATATCTGCTCAAAGACATCGAGGGTGATGGTCTCATCGCCATCGGAACAGGCTTCGTTGTAGGCGTCTATCTTGTCCCGAACAGCGTCCGAACGGAAGTACTCCGCATTCGCCCCATCGGGGATGTCGATGAACGCGCGCAGGTCCGCCGCCAGCTCGTCGAGGTCATCCTCGCTGTAGAGGAGGCCGTTGAGAGCGAAGGCCGGTAGTTCGGTGAGACCATCGGGGTTGTGAGTGTAGTGGAAGTTTCCGAATTCATCGGTCACCGACCAGGCGAGACTGACCGACGGGAAACGCTCGAAGATGAGAGAGTCTACGTCGTCGCACTTGTCCCAGGCGGAGATGGTGGAGAAGCGAAGGCGGCCGTCATCCGACAGACAGAACTCACTGCTCTCGTCCACGTCCGGACCGCACAGGCAGGCCACTGCGCAGAAGTCCGGATCGAAAGTTCCACGGCAAGAGATGCCGCTACTCTCTATCTGTTCAAGGGACATACCGAAGGCTCCGAAGAGGTTCCCCAGCCAATAGCGGCCGAACCCGTACGGGGTATCGGGAAGAAGGTTAGGCATAGTGTTGAGTGTACGGACGAGCTCTTCCAGCTCGACCCTGTCGCCGGAGGCGACGTAATTGGCGCAGGCCCAGTTCGGCATGATGAAGTATATTTTTAGTTGTTAAATATTTGAATTATTAGATTCCACGAATATACAAAAAAGATAGCAATCAATACGTCATGAATCAAATTACAGACTGCTTAGGTCTAAACTGAACTTTATATCTACGACAGGATTTTTGTGTATAAACATCACCATATAGATTGGGGCGTAGGTTATCTTATCCTTCTGTGTATAATTATCATTACATAGCACAACGGACTCAGAAATATTATACTCACTACAGTCAAGAATATTATTCAGTGCACGATGTCGGGCATAATCCTTACCGGATTTTACTTCGATTGGAAAGACCTCTCCGTTATGTTCAACGACAAAATCCACCTCTCCCATCTTCTTGCTATTGTAGTAGTATAACTCACTAAAACCGTGAGCAAGCAGTTCTTGTGCCACTACATTCTCGTATATAGAACCAAAATTGATAGCATCATCACCTTTCAATACCTTTAATTGAATACCATCCGAGTATTGGCACGACAACAACCCGACATCATTTGAAAATAACTTGAACAGGTTTCTTGAACTTGCCAACTTAAGAGGCGATTTAGGCTCTTCGACATTGTATGTAGGGATTGCAACTCCCGCATCTTTCAGCCACAGAAACTCATCTCTGTATTTTTCCATCCTCGACTTTTCATTAAGGTCTTTAATGATAAAGCGTTTGTTCTTGGAGTTAAGTTCTGATGGGATAAGATCAAAGACCTCCTTAATACTCAACCGTCTTACCTCGTCATACTGTGAGATATCTTTTCTGTATAATCTTATTATCTCCTGCTGCTTTGCCATTACATCCTGAAGATTGTCGTTCTCCCTGTAGGCATTGACGGCATCCGGCATACCTCCTACTATCAGATATAAGCGAAAAACATCCATCATCTTGCGATGAACGAAATCATCGACAGGTTGTTTGTTCTCCCACGCATTCTTCAATGCACCAATGACTTCTTTATTTACTCCAACAGCCCACATAAACTCCTCTAAATCCAATGGAAACATATCCTTGATTGCCATGTAACCCACCGGTACAGAACGAAGATTATTAAGTTCAACACCAAGCAACGAGCCACTCAATATATAGCGATATCTGCCATCATCGACAAGGAACTTTATGGCGGTAACTATATCGGGGCATAGCTGAACTTCATCAAAGAAAATAAGTGTATCACCTTTTATCAAGGGTTTATCAGTTAAGACAGACAATCTAAGTAGTATATCATTGCTGTTTTTTGCGGTCGAGAATACTTCGACGGCTTCGGGACTCTCTACAAAGTTAATCTCAATGAAACTTTTGAAGTGTTTTTCTGCAAACCTTCTGATTGAATATGTCTTACCAATCTGACGAGCTCCAGTCAGTAACAAAGCACCTTTATTTACTTCATAAAAATGCTCAATATAATGCGAAATTTTTCTTTCCAACATGTTCTGCATTTTTCCAAAACAAAAATACGCCCATTTTTGCAATTATCCAAAGAAAAATTCTAATAAATTCGCATTTTCCCAAAAAGTAATGGTCCTTCTGTACTGCGCGCGAGAAGTAGACACGGAAAATAATTTTTAGACGTTATTATTTTCCAAAGTAGACAGCGTGGAAGTTTCCGAATTCGTCGGTCACCGACCACGCGAGACTGACCTATGGTTGCAACCGTAAAAATTTCATTTTTTTTATGGTTTGAAATATATAATTACTATATTTGCCAAGTAAACAAAACAGTTATTATCATGGAACAAGCAGAGATTCAGCCACTATACGACAGCTATCACCGTAAAATCGCGAAGGTTGACCTGCGCTTCAAGCGTTATCTATACAGCCAGATTAATTGGAAAGCGCGTATCATCAGCATCAAGGGAGCCAGAGGTACTGGAAAGACCACCATGCTTCTCCAGCATATCCTGGAGAACTATGAGGACATCGACCAGACTCTCTATGCCTCACTAGACAATCTATGGTTTGCCACACATAGTCTGATGGAACTCGTCGACTGGGCGGATCGTCATGGTATTTCTCGACTCTATCTGGACGAAGTTCATCGCTACGAATTGTGGTCCCAGTCACTAAAAAACATCTACGATGACTACCCCGATATGAGCATCGTTTATACCAGCAGTTCCCTACTGGTCCTCGACAATGCAACCGTCGACATGTCCCGTCGGCAAACTCCATACACTCTGTACGGTCTCTCTTTCCGCGAATACCTTGAGTTGGAAGGGATCTTCAAGACCGAGGCAATATCGCTGGATGATGTCTTGATGCACCACGTAAAGAAAGCGATGAACATCGTCGGAAGAATCAAAGTGGCTCCGCTTTTCGAAGCATACCTTGCTCACGGCTACTACCCCTTCTACCGTGAATCCCTAGAAGATTTTCCTTCCCGGCTGCGTGAGACAGTTACCGTCGTTATCGATTCCGACCTTCCTGCCGTAGAGAATGTAACCTATGAGACACTGCAGAAGACGAAAAAACTCCTGATGATCATCAGCGAGCACGTTCCCTTCGAGCCAACAATGTCGGAACTCTGGCGACAACTTTCCACGGACAACGAATCCGGGCTCAAGATGCTCTATGCCCTTGACAAGGCTCAGGTCCTCGCGCTGCTCACAGCCAAGACCAATAATTACAAGTCCCTCTCCAAGCCTGACAAGATTTTCCTTAGTAATCCCAACCTGATGCACGTCCTATGTCCGAAAGTGGACAAGGGAAACGAAAGGGAGACATTCTTCATCAGCCAATTGCGCGTCCTGCACGATGTTCGTTACCCCAAGCAGGGAGACTTCCTCATCGACAACAAGTTCCTCTTTGAGGTGGGGGGCAAGAATAAGACCTTCGAACAAATTGCCGATGTACCGAACAGTTACCTCGCAGTTGACGACACCGAGGTCGGCTCCGGTTGTCGAATTCCGCTTTGGATGTTCGGTTTTCTGTATTAGTCTAATGTTTCCATTTTCCTTATTCAGGTGACAACGCTTAGAATCTCAGTGCCAAAGCTACGCCGTTTGGAGTCGGACCGTATTCCATAACACACTACCTCCTATCCAGACGGCAGCCCCCACTCCGGTAACTGCGAGGCCACTATAAAAAGTCGTTTGAGCGACCTTATACTCCTTTGTCGAAGTCACATCCGTATTCTGATAATTAGCATACTGCCCCATAGCGGCCATTGGAAATAGTAGCATTAAAATAGCGGAGAAAATAATCTTATTCATAACTTTTAAATTATTAGATTTCACGAATATACATAAATATAATAACAAATATCCCTATAAATAGCAGATGCTTTCAGGCGTACTCGCTCCTGGACATTAAAACAAACAGGAGCGCCGCGGCGCTCCTGCCCATACTAACTATTCTGATTATAGTTTAAGAACTTCCTCTTCCGAAAGACCGGTCATCTGACATATAAAGTCTATCGGAGAATTTGCTTCCAGCATCTTCTTCGCGATTTCAAGAGACTTTTCTTCTTTACCTTCCGCAAGTCCTTCTTCCTTAGCGTAATAAAGCTGATTTATGACATCTTGTTCTCTCATAACACTTCTGTTGTATAATGTTCGCTTCGCCGGGCTGAATGCTGCTATCTCACACGCCGCGCTTAGCTGCTTTATCTCCGGAATGTCTTTCAGAACTTCAGGGATGCCGTTAACATCGTACTTCCATCCGTTCAGAAACCAGTAAAGCAAATAATCGCAAGGGCTTTCACACGCCTCCAGCGTCTTCGTGAAACGAGCAGTTTCCACGAAGTTAATAATAATTGTCGAAGGTGCAAACTCCTTAGTCCGAGTTTCGGTGAATTTATAATGAGAAATCAGATTGTTCTCATCCCACTCCGATTCATTCTGATGTGGATAATTCTTTCCGAGAATACAGATGATGTAGAGAGGCTTTAACTCGGAATAGTAATCTCCAGAGCTAATCTGGTTACGATAAATATCGCAACCATAATACATGCAACGTTCGAAAATCCACTTTTCTCCTTCTTGCTGCACTTCCACTGAAAAGATACTTCCATCTTCACCTTGACAGACTAAGTCCAGATAAGTTCTTTTTCCGCTTTCCACTTCCGGGTCCTGTTCCCTGTCGAGATAAGCTTCGATGTCCGAGACCTTAACGTCTTCCGGAAGAAAAAAGTTAAGCAGTTCGATAAAAAGTTGCTTGTTGCCCCTGTCGGCATAGACAGCCTTGAATCCACTGTCTCTCATTAAGTAATCATTAAAAAATGACCTGATAATCTTTGTGCGTCTTTTTGGTCTATATTCCTTTTCTCATCAGTCGTGTGCGTCCAGCACACTCCTTCTTCCAAAAGAAATCTATCCTCGAAAATTTATCACAAATCTTTATCAACTTATTTTTAATGCTTACTAAATTGACAAACGTACCACCTTGAGTACTTTGTCGCGAGTCATAGTTTGACATGAATTTTTTTAATTTAAGTCAAAGGCCAAGCCTTTGAAGTTTTAAAAATTTAAGTTCGCAGAGTCCCTGCTTAAAGGCGAATATAGAAATAACAATCGAGAAAAGCTTAAAAAATGACTGTTTCTTTATGAAAGAAAAATTCTTTCGTCCGGAAATTATGGACAAGAGCCTGACGCTGAACCCGAAAAACACCTTTTGAGTCAGGATGCAGTAGAGACGCTTCTAGATGGTCCGGTGGCTAAAGGTGTACAGAAATTTCGTACACCTTCAGGTTACACCCTTAGTAGAACGCTGTAGAATGCGGCAGGTGTTCAAAGGTGTTTTTCGGGTTGCGAAATAATGTCGCCTATGCTTCAGCGAGCAGGCAATACACCCTGAGGGCAATGCCATAAATCAAGTCATCGTTTCTAAAGAAGCGAGAAACATATACAGCGAGGAAGCCGCTTACTTTGGGGGCACCAGCCCCCTGACCGCCACTAACGTGGCTACCCCTGGCGGCCTACCTGCCTTTCCATATTTTGCTGCCGCAAAATACACGGCCCGGCCGGCGCACTGATGTGCGCTCCTGATATAGTGGGTAGGTGTCCGCCGGAGAC
>Ga0256405_10012694_pt1 | contig 10366 bp, 8 predicted proteins | sample RumenRJG_02DNA_FD_189096 | JGI IMG/M metagenome (GOLD analysis project Ga0256405, IMG submission 189096) | Bovine rumen microbial communities from Lethbridge, Alberta, Canada - RJG_02 | ecosystem: Host-associated > Mammals > Digestive system > Stomach > Rumen | place: Canada: Alberta | collected... | reverse complement strand
CCGCAGCTTCAGCAAAACAGCTACACCCGCAGCTTCAGCAAAACAGCTACACCCGCGGCTTCAGCAAAACAGCTACACCCGCGGCTGCCACCTCATGCCGTCATATGGATCGCAAGCATGAATCCGGCCGCGAGGGCGAGCGCCCAGGTGAAGCTTTCAATCAGTCTGATCTCACCTGAAATGGTGTTGCCGACCATCATTTCCCGGACGGCATTGATCATCGTGATGCCGGGGTTCAGCAGCATGATGTCCCCGATCATGATCATCGGCCTGCTGAAATACGGGACGACGCGGCAGATCGCGCCGATTCCCAGTCCGACGATGGCTGAAACAACCATCGTGTACAGAATCCGGTTGGTGGAGTACTTCCCAAGCGTGCACTGGAGCAAAACGATCAGCAGTGAGAAAAGTGCCGCTGCAAGCCCGTCCGGTACGCTCCCGCCAAAGAAGACGGAAAAGCTGAAGGCGCCGAGTGCATTTCCAAGAATCAGAATCCACACAGGATTTGTTTTCTGCCGGATCCGGTCAATCTCCCTCTCGAGCGCTGATACTGTCATCGGCGAGCTGCAGCAGCGTCTCGACAGATCATTAAGTCTGTCCAGCCTTTCGAAGTCAATGTTGTCGTTGTCCCCGACGCGTCTCGTCTGCGTCACCGTCACGCCGTCCGGAAAACGAAGCGTGATGGCAATGCTGAAAACGATGACGTACACATCCGGTGTCGCACCGTATGCACGCCCCAGGCGGCAAAGCGTGTCCTCCACCCGGTTGATCTCCGCCCCGGACTGAAGCATCAGCTCTCCGATATCCAGAATCCGCTCCAGGAGACGCTCCTTGTTTATGGAATCAAAATCCCTGTTCTGTGAATGCTTGTTCTCTGTCATTTTTCTATATGATATCTGTCACTGCCGCCCAGGTTCAAGGAAGGCAGCATCCTCTTCTAGCTGCCCCGATTTCTCACAGCAAGACGGCTCTTTCAACGCAGCAAGCCCCATAAGGTTGTTGGAGGGAAGCATCCTGTGTCCGCTGAAACCACCTCCTGCACTATACCAAAATTTGCTCCGCAGCGCGATGGAATTTTACACTGTCGATCAAGATTGATCCGCCTTGTGCCATGCTCTATAATATTTTTCGCGTGAAAACAATGGAATTCAAAGGGTTCAGATAACGGTGATATCAGGAATGCCAGAACTTTTAGATCAATCAGAAATACAGCAAGCGCCAGAACGGAATCCCTTCCCTGTGAGGGACGAGATCAATTTCAGAGATCTGGGCGGGTATCGGTCTTCAGACGGGAGAACCATTCGCCGGGGCTGCTTTTTCAGAAGCGGCGGCCTCTACAAGATGAATGCTCAAGAGCTTGCCTTCCTGAAATCGCTCCGCATCCGCACGCTGCTTGATCTGCGGACGAAGGAGGAGGCTGCCAAAAAGCCGGATCCTGTTCTGCCAGGCGTTACAATCCTGCAGCACAGCGGTGTTGTGTCCGCCGGCGGGGAGGAGATTGATTTTTCACCGGCGGGAATGAAGCTGCTTGGTGAAGCCGGTCTCACTCAGATTGAGAATATGCACAAGTATTATCAGATGATGCCGTTTCACAACGAGGCTTTTCACATCCTGATGCAGGAAGTGATCAGTGGGAATGTTCCTGTCCTGTTTCACTGCGCAACCGGAAAAGACCGCACGGGCGTCGCCGCAATGATTCTCCTGCTGCTGCTTGGCGCACCGGAGCAGACAGTCCTTCAGGATTATCTGCTCAGCAATTTTTACCGCCGCGATGTCATCCGGCGGCACATGGAAGAAAACCAGGCTGTCATTCGGCAGCACCCGGAGCGCGAAGTCCTCCTGCAGCTGCAGCATGGCGTCTCTCCGATGATCGGACGGGAAATTCTGGAAACCATCCGGAAGACCTGCGGCGGATATGAGGGATATTTTGAGAAAGAGTACGGGCTGGGGCAGGCAGAGGTTAAGAAGGTTAGGGAAAGGTACCTGGTCTGACCGGCCAGTCGCCCCAGGCGATGCGGGCTTTCGGATTTATAGTGCGCAGTTTTTATGCGAGCTTCTGGCTTTGCAGTGCGCATTCTCTGATGCGGGCCTCCGGCTTCGCAGAACGCAGTTTTACGCTGACTGCCCTCCCTCAAGGAAATGAACAGCCTTCCGGACGAGCGCCTCCTGTCCGGGGCCTTCGATTGCATGGTTCATATCCGGAATGACGTGGAACTCTGCATCCTCATAAATTGACTTCCAGCGATTGACTGAGTCCGGATCCACAATTTCATCGGATGCACCGATGGCGAAGAAAACCGGACCGCGGAACCGGGATGCGGTCTCCAGAACCGGAAGGCTCTGTGCGATTCTGAAGTAGTGTCCGCCCACTTCATTCGGCCCGATCTGAAGCTTCTCCGGAACATGATCCGGATCATATGCGACCCCCATGCAGGTTCCCTGACGGGCATCGTCCACCAGCGTGGCCGCCGGGGCAAAGAGCACAACTCTCCCGATCTGATCATGATAAAGCCCTGCCAGCATAGATGCCACAACCCCTCCCTGTGAATGCCCCATCAGCGAGATTTTTCCGGCATGAGGAAGCCTTTCTGCATACTGCAGAACCGCAATCGCATCCAGGATTTCCCGCAGGACATCCATATCTCTCATCGCTCCGTCGCTGCTTCCGTGTCCGTCAAAGTCAAACCGGAGTGTCTGAAATCCGGCTTCCAGGAGCTTTTCATTCAGAACAGGCAGGATCTCCCGGTCATTTTTTCCCATGGTTCCGCCAAAGCCGTGCATCAGGATGACGAGCGGTCTGCCCGCCCCTTCCTGATCCAGCTCTCCCCGAAGCACCAGGCCATCCCGGATGATTTCGATCTTTCTTCTGGTCATATCTGTTCTTCCTCCAAGTCCGCCATCTCAATGACAATATCCACATCACCCGGCTGATCGCCGCCTGACACGCTTCCTCTCAGTTCAGCTGTCTCCAGGTAAGACAGCACATCGCTGTCTGTGAAAATTCTCGGTGTCGTTCGAATGCGTCCGTCCTCTTCAGCCATACCATTGTTTTCAATAAAGATACTGCATGGCGTTCCGCTCAAATCTGTCCCCCGCATCATATAGCGCGCCGACAGATGAAGCGGCCCTCCTTCCAGCTGAATCTGCGTATCAACGCCACCCTCCAGAACCTTCCCATTGAATACTGCCGATTCGCAGGTTCCGGTAAACCCCAGCATCATAGCCCTTCCCATCTTCCCCTGAACCTGCTGCGTGACTGTCAGCCTCACATGGATGCGAAGTACTTCCTTCCACGATTTCATTCTGCTGTTTCAATCCTTTCTGAAACCTGCCGCTCTGGCTGCTTTTCTGCTTAGTCCTTCACCGCTCCGGCTGTCATCCCGCTGACAATGTATTTCTGTGCACAGAAGTATACAATAATAGTCGGCACCATCGCAATGAGTGCTCCGGCAAATGCGACACTGACGTTGGAGGAATATTCCCCGAAGAACGCATACTGCATCATCGGGATTGTCCGCATCTCCTTTTTCTGGCAGATAATCATAGAGATGGCAAAATCATTCCATGAATTCAGAAATGACAATACCAGCACCGTCATATTGACGGGCTTCAGCAATGGAAATACGATCCTGATAAAAACCTGATAACGGTTGCAGCCGTCCAGCTCCGCCGCTTCTTCCAGCGATACCGGTACCCCTTTGATAAAGCCGGCATAGAGAAACACGACATAGCCGACACACATCCCGACCTGGGCGAAGACCAGCCCCCACAGGGTATTCAGGGCATGCATCGAGTTAAGTTCCCGGTACAATGGAAACATCAGCGTCTGAAATGGAATCAGAACAATCAGCTGAAATACATAGTACATCATGGAATAGAACCGGTTGTTCTTTCTGACAATGATGTAGGCTCCCGTCGCCGATATCAGCATAATAATCAGAACCATGAAAAAAGCAACCACCGCGCTGTTCAGGATCGCCTTGAAGTAGTAAGGTACCTTCAGCGCTTCTGCAAAATTGCTCAGATACAGCTTTGTCGGGAAGGCCAGCTTTGTCCGGACAAACTCGGTTCTTGACTTGAACGCGTAGCAGAGAGCAACATAAAAGGGTGACAGGGCGATCACACTTGCAGCCACCAGTATAACGAGCTGTGCCGCACGCCCGCTTCGATTCTTTTTCGTTCTCATAGGTCAATCTCCCTCGCCCGAAGCTTTTTCGTCACTGTTGTGGAGATCACAATGCAGACCAGCAGGAAGATCAGAGCAACTGTCTGTCCATATCCAACCTTGTTGTATGGAAACAGATACTTGTAGATATAGTATGTCATCGTTGTGGAGGCATCTCCCGGTCCTCCGCTGGTTGCCACAGCCGAATAATCGAACTGTCTGAGTCCCCCGCCAACCCACAGGGGAATACAGTAGGTAAACGCAGGTGCAAGAAACGGAATGGTCACATAGCGGAATCTCTGCCATTTGCTGGCTCCATCCATGATTGCCGCTTCTTCAACATCCTGCGGGATCCCCTTCAGGCCTGCCAGATAGACCATCATCGCCAGTCCGGATTCTTTCCAGACGCACATGCCGCATAGCCCCAGCATCACAAGCTTTTTGTTCACAAGCGGATTCTCCAGATGAATCAGGCTGAAGAAGTCATTGTAGACATACATCCACATCTGAGATGTCAGTACAAGACTGATCACCAGTGGCATGAAAAGAATGCTTTTCACGACATTGATGCCCCGGAACTCATGATTGACCAGCAATGCAAGGCCAAGACCGACCGCATTGACCAGGACCACAGTGACAACTGTGAAGATCGCGGTGTTCCGGATCGGGACCAGAAGGTCCCGGTCATGAAACACCGTGATATAGTTATGAAATCCGACAAAATTCTTTGTCGCAGAGATTCCGTCCCAATCCGTGAATGTAAACTGCACGCCTTCTATCAGCGGAAGCAGGATGATCAGGACAAAGACAAGAAGCGATGGAAGCAGAAAGCTGAAGTCCATCAGCTCTTTCCGCAGTTTTCTGGTACGGTTCATGATGGCAGCCTCCTGACGATTACTTCGAGGCAGCTGCGAATTTGTCGTCGACCTCGGAACAGAACTGGTCAACCGTCATGTCCGGTGTCACTGCATACTCCAGCAGTGTCTCTCCCCAGGATGAGAAATACTGTCCCGAGAATACGGTTCCTGCAGCATAATTACAGACATTTCCGCTCGAAATAATATCAGCTGTCTCCTGCATGGCAGCCGGAAGGGATTTTGTCTTGACGTCCTTCAGAATCGAAATCTCCTGCGTGGTATCACACCATTGTGCATTGACGTCCGGTCTTGTCATATACTCGAAGAACTTCTCCGCCGCTGCATGATTCGGCGAATCCTTGACCATCATCCAGCAGTCCCCTGCGCAGACCGGAATCCGATTGTCCTCCGCTTTATCCTCAGACGGATACATGAATGCGCCGTAGTTTCCATCCGGGTTGTAGCTTGAAACTGCGCCGATCCCCCAGGTACCAATGATCAGCATCGCAGCATCTCCATTGGCAAATGTCTGTTCTGCACGGTCTGTATTGACAGATCTCTGGTCCTTGTTCTGATACTGCATGACCTCTCGCCACTGCGTCAGCGCTTTTGCCAGCTCCGGATAATCCTCTGCCTTCTTCTTTCCTGAAAGCATCTCATCCTCGAAGGAACTCATCTTATAGTATGGCGCTCCATAGAAGATCGTATAAAAGTTCGCTCCTACAGATATGCCATCCTGATATCCTGCTGCTGCCGCATCATACCCTGCATCCTTCAGCTTCTTGCAGACATCCTGAAATTCCGCATAGGTCGTCGGAACGGACAGCCCAAGCTTGCTGAAGATATCCTTGTTATAGAGCACCACATTCGCCATGACATCCAGCGGGATTCCGTAAACCTTGTCGTCAATGCGGACATTATCTGTCATGCTGTCCTGAATTCTCGACACATACTTCTCGTCCGTCAGATCCTGAATGTTGCCGGACTCAACAAAACCCGCATACGTTTTGGGTGAGCCAAAAAGTACATCCGGAACATCCCCTGTAGAAAATTTCAGTTTCAGCACATCCTGATAATTCTCAAGCGTCGTTGACTCCTGATTGACCTTGACGCCTGGATATTCCTTCTCAAACCCACTGACCAGATTATCAAGTGCTTCGACCTTCTGCGGTTCCGACAGATAATGCACGATATTGAGTTCTCCGGTCACCTGCTCCGAATCCCCCTCTGTCTGCTGCGTATCTCCGCTCTCCGTTTCCGAAGCTCCTGCATTGCCTGCAAGCAGAGATATCGCCATCCCTGCACAGAGCATCATGCTGATCCACTGTTTTCTCATCATCAGTCCCTCCTTTGTTTCTGGTTGTGATTTTGATCCTGATCCTATTTAGCCATATCGGGAGAGACGTTTAAATGTGTGAAAACTCACATTTTATTAGAGCTCATTCTATCAAAAATCCAACAATTCCTTATAAAGAACCCGCATCACAGATAGTCCTTCGGGGACTTTCCTGTGATTTTGCGGAAAATCTGATAGAAATATGCGTAGTTTGAGAATCCACACAGCTCCGCTACCTCATAGACTTTGTACCCTCCTTCTTTCAGGAGCCGGATGCTCTCACGCACTCTGACCTTGTTAAGGAACGAGACAAATGTCTCTCCTGTATCGCTGCGAAGCAGGCGCGTTACATGCGTCCCGGTGATCCCGATTGCATTCGCACAGTCACTCAGAGAGATTTCCTCCGCGTAATGCGTATTCAGGTAGTCGATGATCCTGGCTGTCTGCGGGCTCAGCGCCGTATTCTGCCCGGAAGCTTTTTCAATCTCCGCCGCGACCTCCCGCATCACCGCTCCCGCTTCTCCGACCGAAACCGCCCCACGGATATTCCTGATAAAGTGCTCTGCATCCGGAATCCCTGTCAGATTACACTTGTTCTCTCTTGCAATCAGAAACATCATCAGAATGGCCTGCGTATATATATTTTTCAGAAAAACTGTATCCGCTACAGTATCCGGTGCTTCGAAGGACGCCAGCAAAAGATTCATTTTCTCGCGGATTCCTGTCGGATTGCTGCGGCAGGCCTGGTAAAGCTGTTCAAGAAGAAGCATCCTGCCATAATCATTGGAAACACTCTGGCTTGTAAAGCTTTCATACTGGATCACTCGTTGGTTCTCCAGAAAGAATCGGTTATCGCGGCAGAAATGAATCTCTTCAAAGGCTCTTCCAAGCTCTCGCAGATGATGATGCGTGCTGCTGACTGCGATGAAAGCCGACCGGCCCTTGCAGCAATGCTGATACAGATATTCTGCCAGCCGTCTGGACAGAATCTGATATTCTCTGATTGTCATGACAGAGCAAAAGCTCGCGAGAACCAGGAACTCGCCTCCGCTGATGGTCATCAACGTCCGAACCGGATACAAGTCCTGCATGCTGTCTGCTGCCTCTTCAATTTCCCGCTCCGTCTGATCGACCGTAATCTGATCCGGCTGCTCGGGAACGACAGAAAAAAGCGTAAAGTCATGAACGCCCCCTTGCTTCCCGATCCAGTTCCCCAGCTCTGCCGCTCCACGATCAGATCCATGAATCGCATCGAGCATTGATTTCTGCGCAACCGTTTTTTCTGCCGCTTCTCTTTCCTGCCTGATATCTTCAACTCCCGAGTCGTTTCCTGTTCCACCGGAATGATCGGCATCCGTTCTTCTCTGTTTCTGCAGTACGCGTGCCGATGATGCTGCCCTCCCCAACGATTCCGTCATTTCTTCAATATGAATAGGCTTGAGGATATAGTCAAACACCTTGTCCTGGATTCCTCTGCGCATCAGTTCATAATCGTCATACGCTGTCAATATGATATACAGCGGTTTTGGATCCAAATCTGACAGCTTTTCAATGACATCCAATCCTGTCAAAACCGGCATCTTGATATCCATCAGTGCAATGTCCGGCTGCTTGTCTCTGATCGCCTGAAGCGCTTCTTCTCCGTTCGAAGCTTCTCCGCAGATTTCCATTCCTAATTTCTTCCATGGGATGTCCTGAATAACTGCCTTTCTTGACAGCCTGTTATCCTCTGCAATAAAAACTTTCAGCTTGTCTGACGGCATGATCCCCCCCCGAACTTCATTCTTACCCACTGACCGATTGACAATTCCCGTCTCTGTCCCGCCTCGAGCATTCTGCCTTCTCACCGGAAAGCTGAACAGAACGGTGGTACCCTGTCCCGACGACGCCCGGATATCCATCGTCCCATCTTCACCGTACAGATGGCGAATTCGCTCCCGGATACTCAGAAGGCCGATATGCCTTCTGCTATCGTTTTCTCCCGTAACTTTCTCATTGTCCGGCGTCAGGATCCTCCTGAGCGCCGACGCGTCCATCCCCTGCCCATTATCCGACACCTCTATGACCAGCTGGTTTTCCTTCAGATAACAGACAATAATGATCATAGCATCTTCCGGCATCTTCTCGAACCCGTGCACAAAACAGTTCTCGATGACCGGCTGAAGAATCAGTTTCGGAACAAAGACTTCCTTCAAATCATCCTCACAGTCGATATCCCAAGTAAACTGATCCCCTGTGATCAGCTGCTGAAGCTTCAGGTACTGTGTGACATAGGAAAGCTCCATTCCAAGTGTAATTTTCTCCTGCTTCACGGACAGTGTAATTCGCATCAGCCCGGACAAGCCACTGATCGCCTCCGCAATATCCGGCTCGTGATGAAGACTGGCCATCGCCCGGACCGCCTCCAGCGAATTATAGATAAAATGAGGATTCATCTGCGCTACCAGCGCGTTGTATTCCGCCTTTTCTTTCTGAATCTGGCTGTCCGTAATCCTCGCAATGCTCTCTTTCAGCCGGTCATTCATATTGTTGAATGCCTCGACCAGATCGCTTGTCTCATCCCGGACCGTTGTCAGGATCGGCTCCGCCTGCCTTCCTTCCCGGATGTCCTTCATGCGGGCAGCCAGACTTCTCAGGTTGGCAGTTGCCGATATCGACACCTTTTTTGCGATATAGACGCAGGCCATTCCAAATGCTGTTTCCAAAAGCAGCAGGAAAACAATCAACCGCCGAAGAGGCTCAAACAGCTCTCCATTCGGCACCGCCGCTTTCAGCGTCCAGCCCTTCTTATACAAGTGGCTTGTCTCCTCCAGCAAAACGCCATCCTGCCCTTCTGTTTCCCCTTTTTGGAATAGGACCTGTCCACTGCTGTTCTGGATTGTCAGCGCCGCATTCATATTTTTCCCAAATGGAGAAAAAAAGTCCTCATCAGCAATCAGGCACAAGGTTCCAATTCTTCTCACAGTATTCGGATCGACAACCGTTTTCACAATACAAAGCCTGCCATCATCGTCGTCAAACCTTAGCCAGAAAACCGTTCCCCTGTTCTGGTGAAGTGCCTCTATGTTATCAGACAGATATTTTCCAGCTTCACTTTCTCTGAAGTCCTCAAGGTTTCGTGCTTGCCTGCTCCAGAATACCTCTGTCCCATCCTCTGCCAGCAGATAACTGTCAAATATTTTCAGTCCGGTATTGGAGAGAAGGGCAGAAAGAAGCCGCAGGCGTCTTTCATTTTCCGCAGGTGTATCCGGCGACACTGCGAGCACGCCGTTCTGAATCAGATCACTTTGCTGAATCTTATTATAGATGCCTTCCTCCGACTGGAGCACGGTCCGCTCCATGTTTTCTGACATCTGAGAAATTGCGGACTGAATAAATGACCGAAGATTTCCGGACAGATCATGGCGGTATGCCATCAGGACAAATGCGTCAGCCACAATGGTAAGAAGCAGCGAGAAAAGTATGATCGACAGATAGATTTTTTTCTGAATGCGTCCCATGTTACACTCCAAAGAACAATGCTGCATCTTTTACTCTGCAAGTGTAACACTTCTCCCTTTCAGCAGCTATTTCAGTTGGCATATCTATCCGTTGAATGAGCGGGCGGTACATCGTCGCTGGGGCTTGGTTTGCTACCTCAGATATACATACCGTATGCATTCTAATAGAATTGAGATAGAAAAACAGGCTGGCCCCTGCCTGTTTTTTTACTGTGCTAGGAAATCCCTTACACTTATGATTCTTGGATCTTCACTGCGCGTTATCCTCTCTTCTGGCCTTCGTGATCCACTCCGCGATATCATCCTCAGACATGAAACCAGCCTTTTTCGCCTCTCCCTTCATCTGCTTCTGAAAGCGCTTCAGCGCATACACAGCAGAGTTCATCATCCGGATTTCATTCCCGTCTACAATAAATGTGACTCTGTCGCCGACATCAATGCCGAGTGCCTCCCGGACATTTTTAGGGATCGTCACCTGTCCCTTGGACATGACCTTCGCGTCATTCAC
>Ga0256405_10012693_pt1 | contig 10366 bp, 8 predicted proteins | sample RumenRJG_02DNA_FD_189096 | JGI IMG/M metagenome (GOLD analysis project Ga0256405, IMG submission 189096) | Bovine rumen microbial communities from Lethbridge, Alberta, Canada - RJG_02 | ecosystem: Host-associated > Mammals > Digestive system > Stomach > Rumen | place: Canada: Alberta | collected... | reverse complement strand
CAATCTTTAATAACATGTGCAACTGCTTTATTAGCATCAATTGTTGTAAAAGGATAATTAGCCATTTCAGCAGCAGATGAAGTTGCTGAATTGAAAAAAGATGATTTTCCTACATTTGGTTTTCCTGTAACTGCAATTTGAAGCATAATAATCACATTTATAATATAATTTTTAAAATATAAATAGTTTCACGAACTTATTTAAAAAATAAGGTGAAAATATTGGTAAATGAAAGACCTCCAGCAATGATGATTAGACAAGGATTTCAAACATTTATGACACAAACAAGAGGACCTACAAAATTTAAACCGGAACTCTTTGATTTAGTTAATGTGAATGTTAAAATTAATGATTTGCCATTTACATTCCACAATTACAGGATAATTAACCTGACAGATATTCATTTAGGCCAATGGATTAGCCCAGAATATTTAAATGGAGTGGCAGATTACGTTAATAGCTTAAACCCAGATATGATTACACTAACGGGAGATTACGTTTCCTATATTCTAGAAGGATACGAAGATGATTTATTAGATTCCTTTAAAAAATTAAAAGCAAAAGATGGAAAATATGCTGTTTTAGGAAACCATGACCACTGGGCAGGTGCAGAAGAAATTAGAAAAATACTTAAAAAGTCCAATATTGTTGATTTGAGTAATGATGTTTTTACTATTGAAAAAGATGGAGAAAAACTAAATATTTCAGGCGTTGACAGCCTTACTGTTGGAGCAGATGATTTAGACAAAGTTCTTGAAAAACTTCCCCATGATGGTGCAAGTATATTGCTTGTTCATGAACCCGATTTTGCTAAAATCTCATCAAAAACCAATAGGTTTGATTTGCAGATGTCCGGCCATTCACATGGGGGCCAACTTGTAATCCCTGGTGTTAAGACAACACCATTCAGGTGCTCATATTCCATCAAATATCCTGTAGGAGCATATAAAGTTAAAAATATGATTCAATATACAAGCAAAGGACTTGGAACAAATTCTTTTTGGATTAGAGTTAATTGTAAACCAGAAATTACACAATTTTATCTTAAAACAACAAAAAGAAAAAATATTGAAATTGAGGGTTAAATGAATATAAATAATTTAATTAAATCCACAATAATATTAATTTTAATGATAATTGCAAATACAATAACAATTATCGCATTTTCCATAATTTTTACTTCATTTAAACTAGGAAACTGGAATAATGCAATCATCATAACCATTGGTGTTAGTATAGCCAATGCACTATTATGGCCAATATTAAGAAGATTATTAATGAAGTTTATTGTTTTGACCTTTGGAATAGGTGCACTAATAATAAATTCGCTGATTTTTTATGGAGTTTGTTGTTTAATTCCAGAAGTTTCACTTCAAGCCACAGATGCATTTTTAATTCCTTTAGCAATGGCTGTTGCAACCACACTCATTTCCAACCTGTCAAATATTGATTATTATGACTCATACACAACCAGAGTATCTGACTATGTGTCCAAAGAAAAATCACATGAACAGAAATTTTCTGGTTTGATAATGCTTGAAATAGATGGTCTTTCAATAGATATATTAAAAGAGGCAATTGACAAGGACATGATGCCGACACTGAAAAAATGGATAAATAATACTCACACATTAAAGGAATGGGAAACTGATTTATCATCACAAACCGGAGCGAGTCAAGCGGGAATATTGCATGGAAACAATGAAAATATTGTTGCATACAGATGGGTTGAAAAAAAGAACAATAATCAGATTATGATATCTGGAAAATTAGCTCATGCACCCATAATAGAAAAGAGAATATCTGATGGAAATGGATTATTATGTGATAAAGGAACAAGCATAACAAATATGTTTACTGGAGACAGTGATAATCCCATATTAACATCATCAAGCTTTAAATTATGGAGCAACGTGCATAGCAAATCATTAGATGTAGTATTTCTTGAGTCATACTCTTACCAAAGAATCATAATTTTATTTATATGGGAAATATTTGTTGAGATAAAATCCCAAATAGTACACAAAGTAAAAGATATACAACCAAGATTAAGGAGAAACATAATTTATGCTGCAATTAGAGCAGGAGCTAATGTGCTTTTACGTGAAGTTGCAACAGAAACATTAATTGCTGACATGCTGAAAGGAGATATAAACAGTGCTTATGCAAGTTATGTGGGTTATGATGAAGTTGCACACCATTCAGGAATAAGAGATGATGATGTTTGGAATGTTCTAAAACAAATCGATTTAGAATTCAAAAGACTTGAAAAGGCTGAAAAAAATTGTGAAAGAAATTATGAATTCGTAGTATTATCTGATCATGGGCAGGGAAATGGTGCAACATTCAAACAAAGATATGGGATAACTTTAGCAAATTATGTGAGAAGATTACTCCCAGAAGATATGAAAATCTATGATAAAAATCCATTTATTTCAGACCATTTTAAAGACGCATTCATTCCAGAAAATAAACAAATAGGAACAATAATGGATAAAGTTGATGATATTAAAGAAAAAGATTTCTTTTCAGAGACAATAGATAGCATAAAAGAAAGAACACCTGATTTTATAAACATTGAAGAACTGAAATCCAAATATAACAATAATCTAGAGTATATTAAAACCCATGAAAGTAAAGAACAAACAACGAAAAAGGCAAAAAACTCCGAATTGATTGTTTTAGGTTCTGGAAATTTAGGATTAATCTATCTTACACAATGGAGGAAACGATTAAATTATGAAGAGATAGTAATGCTATTTCCAAATTTGATTCCTGGCCTTGTAAAACATGAGGGCATTGGATTCATATTAGTTGATTCATTTACCAATGGCCCAATGGTAATTGGTGCAGAAGGAATATACTATTTGAATACAGATAGGATAGAAGGAAAAAATCCTTTAGAAAACTTTGGAGAAAATGCTGCAATGCATTTGAAAAGACATAATAAATTCAAAAATATGCCAGACATTTTAGTTAATAGTTTTTATGACCCCAAAACTGAAGAAATATGTGCATTTGAAGAATTGATTGGTAGCCACGGAGGACTTGGTGGAAGTCAAACAAGACCATTTATTTTATATCCTTCAAACTGGGAAAATCCTGGTGTGTTGGTTGGTGCAAAATCCATTTATGATTTCTTAAAAAAAGAAATTGATGAATTAAAAAATCCTTGAAAGCCAATATTCAAATATTTCATCCATATCTTCATCAAAACTAACTGTTTTAGATACATTTTCCTTTATTGCATCAGGATAATCCCTATTTATTCTAATTAATGTTGCATTTTCATTATCATAAGTCCATTGTTCAAAAGGATACTTAATAATAGATGGTGTATTGAAACCTACGCCCAATTCCAAAAATACAACTTTATTATCTTGTATTTTACTTAAAAAATTAGAATATCTTTTATTTGCATCATACCAATTTTTATCTTGAACAAATAAATTATCCTTTCTAAGGTTAGTTTCCATTTCTTCCCCACAGACAGGACATTTAGGAATTAAATCAGTTGGAATTCTACAGTCTTCAGTTTTTTCAACCATTTCCTTAATTATTTCCTCATCATAATATAATTTATCATGACAAGCATCCCCACACTGCAACAATCCATAATCTCCCTGTGTTGCAAAAATTCTTTCATCCTCAAAGCCATTTATCCAAAATTGATGTTCAACATTTGTAGTGATTACAAAATAATCCTTATTTTCCACCAATTTTAATAATTTTTTATATAATTCGGTTTCTCCAACCTGAAACCTGTTAACATCAATATGGCGAGCCCAATATGCCCATTTTTCTTCAGATGTTTTGAATGGGTAAAACCCTGACGAATACATATCAGTCATGGAATATTTAGCAATAAAATCTTTAAAATTATTAGTGAAACGTTCACCAGAATATTCTATACCCGCAGCTGCAGATAAACCTGCTCCCGCACCAATTACAATAAAATCTGCTTCATCAATAGCTTTTTTAGCTTTATCTAATCTCAATACAAAACGATCCATCTTAATCACCGAACAATAAATTTTTATAAATTAAATAATCATCATGAGTGAAAACATTGAATATTATATGATTCAATGATGTTTCATTATCAGCCAAATAGTTATTTGTAGTTTTAATAGCAATTTTTGCAGCTTCTTTTTTTGGAAAATTGAAAACACCAGTTGAAATACAACAAAAAGCAATAGATTTTAAATTATACTGACTTGCAATTTCCAAACATGAATTATAACAGCTTGAAAGTCTTTTAGAATCCAATTCACTTGGTTTGGAATTTTGAGGAATTGCCGGACCGACAGTGTGGATTACATATTTGGAAGCTAAATTGTAAGCGCTGGTTATTTTAGCTTTACCAATCTCTTCATCCTTATTTTGGACCTTCATGATTTTATCGCATTCCAACCTTAATTGAATGCCACTATCTGAATGAATAACATTATCAATACAGTTATGCATTGGGATAAAACATCCCAACAACTTAGAATTAGCTGCATTAACAATAGCATCAACTTTTAAATCAGTTATATCTCCTTTCCAAAGCATTAATTTATCATTAAATTCTGTAATATCCCTTACAGTGACTAAATCTTTTGACAATATTTCATTTGTTAAATAGTTATCTTGAACATCTAAAAATTCTTCACTAATTGGCAGAGGCGGCCTTACATTCATTAATGAACGAAGCAAATTCTTTTTTTGAATAATATTTTCTGGAATTTCTATATTTTCCTGTCTTTCATCAATCAAATAATTTAAAAGATAGTTCAATTGCTGATTTGTATCTATTTTAATTCCTCCTTTACTCATAATATTATTAAATCATATTTAAATGATTTTTGTAACTTAAAAGGAACTGAGTTACCTCAAAGTAACATATTAAATACAACATATTTAATATTTAGAAAAATTAAAATTAAAACAAGTAGGTGATTTTTCATGTCAAATGAAATAGTTTGTCCAGTAGATAGAACTTTAAGTTTAATTAATAAAAAATGGAGTATTCAAATAATTAGAGACATATTTTTTGGAAAAAAACATTTTAAAGAATTTAAAGAAGGAAAAGATATTAGCAATAAAGTTTTATCAAGTTGTTTAGCAGATTTAGAAAAAAACGGATTGATTGAAAAAAAACTTTTAAATACAAAACCAGTAAGTACAGAATACTCACTAACAGATTATGGAAAATCAATGAATAAAATTATTTACGAAATAGCGATGTTCACATTAGCTGATGAAAAAGACAATGTTTACAGTGAAAAAACAAAAGAAGAATTGAAGGAAAATTTTAAACAAACATTGGGAATTAATGATTAATATGTCTGGAAAAATATTTATTATCGGAATTGGACCTGGTGCAGAAGAATATTTAACCCTAAAAGCAGTGAATTGTGTTAAGAATTGTGATTATACTGTAGGAAGTACCCGTGCTATTGATTTATTTAGTGACACTAAAAATACTATTGCATTTAATGTGAAAGATTTAGTTGATAAACTTGAAGAAGGTGTTGAATTAGCAGTTTCAGGAAACAGCGTTGCAATTCTATCAACAGGTGATCCGGGATTTTCTGGTGTTTTAAACACTGTTTTAAGAATTTCCGAAGAAAAAAATTTTTCAAAAGACAATATTGAAGTAATACCAGGAATCAGTTCCCTACAACTTGCAGCTGCCAGAAATCATATCCAATGGGATAATGCCAATGTAATGACATTTCACGGAAGAGAAAATATTGAAGATATTTTAGAGGTTATTGACAACGGAAAAGTAACAATTGCACTTCCTTCAAGAAAAGTCAAAGACATGGCACAGTTTTTACTGGATAATGGTGTTAGCGAAAACAGACAGGTTACGGTGTGTGAGAGACTTTCATATCCTGATGAAAAAATTGTCTCAACATCATTAAAAAATATTGCTACAAGCGAATTTACCTACATGTGTATTATGGTCATAAGTAATAAAAATTAATGTCAAAAATTCATTTTAATAAACATTTTCTTTTTAAATTTTAAATTAAAACATTTATATCAATTTAATCATAGTTTGAGTGTTAATTTACTAGAAAAAAATTAACAGGTTTGGTTGATACTATGATTAAAAAAATTAACATAATAGTTTTAATTTTCCTAACTATTTTTTTAATAAGTTCTGTTTCAGCTACAGAACTAGAAAATAAAACTATAACAACAGAAAGCACACAATCAAAAAATATTCATGTAGAAACACATGATGTGGAAATGTATTATAAAGATGGGACAAGATTCATAGCCAATGTTCATGATGAAGATATGAACCCTCAAAACAATACAAAAGTAACATTCAATTTAAATGATATTAATTATTCGAGAAAAAGTAATGAAAATGGACAAGCATCAATTGCTATTAATTTAAACAGTGGAAAATACAGAATAACAACAACTGTAAACGAAGTATCAGTGAACAATACTATTAATATTAAAAGCACTATCCAAGGATCAGATGTAGTAAAAATGTATAGGAATTCAACCCAATACTATGCTAAATTTTTAGACGATAACGGAAATGCTTTAAAAAACACCAAAATTACTTATAATATTAATGGTGTGTTCTATACAAGAACAACGAATGAAAGCGGAATAGCCAAATTAAATTTGAATTTGAATCCTGGACACTACATATTAACCGCAATCAACCCCATTAATAGTGAAATGAAAAGCAATAACATTACAATACTGCCAACAATAATAAATAACAAGGACATTGTAAAATATTATAGAAACGGTACAAAATATTCAGTTACTATTGTTGAAGATAATGGACAAATATGCGGAGCAGGAAAAGAAGTAACATTTAATATCAATGGTGTATTTTACAAACGTCAAACCAATGCATCCGGAATAGTAAATCTTAATTTAAACTTAAATCCTGGAAATTACATCATAACTGCAGAATATAGAAATTGTAAAGTTTCAAATACTGTCAGTATTTTACCTATATTACGTGCAAATGATATAACAATGTCCTATATGGATGGAACATCATTTAAGGTATATTTAGTTGATGGTACAGGAAAACCAAAAGCATATGATTCAGTGGTATTCAATATAAATGGAGTATTCTACAAAAGAACAACAAATGAAGATGGAATAGCAAAATTAAAAATAAACCTTCAGCCAGGAGAGTACATAATAACTTCTGAAAGCAATTATCTCTCTATTGCAAATAAAATCATAATACATGCACATGAAAAAACCGAAAAGGAAATTATTAAAAATACAACATTTACACACGAAATAAATCTACCGAATTATGTAAACGTTACATTTCCTTATGTTTTTGAAAATAGTGCATATTCCATAAAAAGTGGAATCAATGGAATTATTAGAATGGAAAAAAACCAATTATTTGAAATTCAAATTGGAAATAAAACCCATGTATTTGCAACAGGTTTAATGCCGGAATATTCAGCAAAATATTTAGGTTCAGAGTACTGGTTATTACCATTTGATAATAGTGCACCGCAACATAGTTATAAATTTGAAAATTTAACTGGAAACGGAATTATACTTCAAAGAAGCTCAAATTATACACACATCATTTATAGAAATAACTGCAGCAGCAATATTGAACAATTTGGAGCATATATAGATAAATTCATTGATCAAAGTGAAATAATAAATTATATACAAAATGGAAAAAGCCTTGCTAAAATCAAATTCCAAACAATGAGTTTTGATGAATTAGGATTGAAATATACATTAGCCAAATATTATGGGAAAACAATATATGATTTTTATTATAAGAGTTATGGTGAAATAACAAACGGAGAAATTGATAAAATCAAATTTGTAAAGACAAACGAACCCGTAATCTTTGATTATTTCGGCACTAAAATTATCGGTATTTTAAAAGAAGAAGACATCATAACAAAATTCAATTCAACAAATTGTATTGAATTTGAAAAACCTGAATTAATTACTTACGGATTAAGTGATAAATATAAAGGAGATTTTGATGTTTTGCAGTCATTCGCTATAATTAACAAAAAGATAACAGATAAAGATATGAACCAATGGATTAATAAAGAAGTTGAATATAAATCCAATGTTAAAATGCAAAGCATTTACACAATGTTTTTAACTTCATTGAACACTGCATATATAAGCGATAAATTATCCGACAATATGACAATAAATACAGACATCAAATGGTCAAGAGCAAACAATACTGTTATCCTAGGAGCAATGAACTGGAAAGAAACATTCATCCATGTCTTAACGCCAAATATGGGAATGTCAATAAAAGCAAACAATGAAAGCGACATTATTAATTTCCGCTTTGCCAACTCCATTTTATTATCAAAAATTGAGCAAAATTCACTAATGCCTATTGCTCAGGATGCCGAAGATAATATCACATCAGTATTTGACGATGTATTCAATTCATTAAAATCTTTTAAAGCAAGTATTGTATTTTATAATAATACAGCAATAATAAGTGATAAAAGTGGAAATTCTAGCTTTGTGATTAATTTGAAAACTGGTTTGGTTGCTCCATTATCCATGAAAGACGGTTTTGCATATAAGGGCATTACTGTGACGAGAGACTGTGGATTATGCAGCATTAACAGCATGATGAATTCGGTTATCCAAAAAGTAAATAATGGAATTGGCAACTTAAACAATATATTAGATTATATAGGAGACAATATCCAGCCGTTAACATCACTGACAGTTAAAGGAACATTATTGGCTAAAGGAATTATAGGGGCTTTGATTGGAGGTAGTGTTGCTGTAGGATTAAGCATTATTGGAACTGCAATAGGTCTTCAATCACTTGGAGTCTATGTAGTTGACAATTATTTGGACGATAAAGATAGACACTCAGCCTATGACCATGTTACATTTACACGTCCAGGATATTTACAGAATACAAAAATATACAATATCCCAAAAGAGGATGGAAGTGTCGATTACCTTGAAATTCCAATAAAAAAAGATAATTCTTTAGATAGGGATAATGTGAAATATATAAGTAAAGGTAGTGTTAAAACATTATCTAAACAAGAAACTTACAACTATTTCAATGAGGAAACATGGAATCCATTCAATGTTCCACAAAAATACTGGAGATAGAACATGAAATTAGACAAAGTAAAAGAAAATTGGTCCAAACAGCCAATAATTATTAGAATCGTATTTATCCTGCTAATCATTGCATTTATCTATGATTTAATTACAGGTCATGCATTTAGTATATTCTTCAGCATATGCCTGCTTCTATTAATAATTGCGGAATTTTATTATTGGTTTACTAATAAAAAAGAAGAATGAAATTTTTAAAGTTAAAATTAAAAAATTTTAACTTATTTAATTTTTTAAAGCTGAATAGCTTCTTGAGTTATTTCATCATTATCCTTATCATCATAAAGAATATGAGCCAAGTTCAATAGTTTATCCTGACCTTTAACTTCATCTTTGAATAAAGGAACTTCAGCTATATGCTGATTAGCAAATTTTTGGTCAATTAAAGCTAAACGTTTTTGCTGCAATTTATGTCTTGAATGACAAAAATCACAATCACAAATATCCGGCATGACCTGATTTACGATTACACTATCAACATTCATTTCATTTTTCTCCAATGCTTCAAGTGCCCTTTCTGATTCATAAATAGACATTTCTTCTGGTATTACAACCATTTTAAATGAAGTCCTGTCCGGGTCAGACAATACTTTTTTAGCTTCATCAATTTGTTCTTTGGTTCTTTTTAAATCTTCGGCAGTTTGCGGATTGTCAACTGCATCCATAAATGGCATGATGTTTTTTAATGAATTTGCAAGTGAACCTAATTTAGCTTTAGCCATCATTGCCTTACCTACCCAAGAATCCATTACTTCAGGGAAAGATAATAATCTTAAAGTGTGACCTGTTGGTGCTGTATCAAATACAACCACATCATATTCATTTGAAGTCATGACTGATAAGAATACTTCAAAAGCTGCAACTTCATCAGCACCTGGTGAAGAGGAAGCCAAATCCATTTGGTCAGTTAAAAAGTCAAGTCCCCCAAGCATGTCACCAGATGCCGTATCTTTTTGAGCTTCCAATGCATTTTGTTTTTCTGCCATAGCTTCATCAGGATCAATTTCAACAGCATACAAATTTGTTTTAATTTCTCTTGGATAATGTCCAATAGGAACTTCTAATGAATCTGAAAGTGAATGGGCAGGGTCAGTGGAAACAACCAATGTTTTTTTACCTTGTTCAGCTAACCATAAAGCAGTTGCTGAGGAAATGGATGTTTTTCCAACACCCCCTTTACCACCAACAAAAATGAAAGTTGTTTTATCTTTATTAAATTTAAAATAATCTCTAAATG
>Ga0256405_10012692_pt1 | contig 10366 bp, 12 predicted proteins | sample RumenRJG_02DNA_FD_189096 | JGI IMG/M metagenome (GOLD analysis project Ga0256405, IMG submission 189096) | Bovine rumen microbial communities from Lethbridge, Alberta, Canada - RJG_02 | ecosystem: Host-associated > Mammals > Digestive system > Stomach > Rumen | place: Canada: Alberta... | reverse complement strand
TTCGACAATAATCTGTGCATTCGCAAATGTCACTGCTTTCAGCATAGCCAGCAGAAGCAGAAATCGTCTGTAGTGTATCATTCTGCCTCGGCCTCTTTGATTTTCGCTAATAGTTCTTCGCGTTTCGTCTCGTTGGTGCCATGGACGGCGTTGAACAGTCTTTCTTTCATAAAGTCCTCTGTTTACGATGCAAAGATAGCAAAATTATTCAATCCCCACAAATATATTTCAATAAAATATACTAATCCCCACAGAATTTTCTCTCAAGAACCATCTATTCCCCACAAATTTCTTTTCCGATGTGTTTTCATGTCTCAATCGATGTAAGGCTTTCCAGGCTGTAGGCGGTAGGCTGTCTCGGCGGAGGCAATCTGGTCGTGAATGGGGCTACCGGGGGTAAAAATCTGAAAGTAGTTTCAGAGTTTTTGGATTTTAAGTTTTAATACGTTCTATTCGACTCTCTTTCCTTGTTGTCACGATAGACACCGTTCACTTTGTTGCGGCCAAAGTTATAGGCGATGCGGAACGAGACGGCATGGGAATGTATGTTATTTCGAGTATAGACACTATAGTCATTATATAAAGCGGTGGACTTAGTAATGTTCCAGCCAAAGGGATCACTGACTGAAGCAGAAAGTGTAAGACGATTATTAAGCAGCATATACCTGATGTCGCAACTGATGAGAGACATGCGCTCGAAGTGTACCATATGCTCATGATACGGGAAATAGTGGCTGAAGCGCAAACCGAGGATAAGCGTCTTGGAGTGGTTGAGCATCCACGTGTTATTCAATTCCAATTTTCCGCTCCAGCTGTTATCATCCTTGTCTTTGAAGTCGGCAATATTGGATTTCGCATCGGTATAGAAAACTTCACCGCCAACATTCACGCCCCACCAGCCGAAGAACGAGCGGTTATAGGAGGCATACAGGCCTGTCTTGCTGTTATTGATGCAGTTCTCGGGGATGGTGTACTGACTGCCGTCGGCGTTGAACCGGGTGACGTAGCCAATAGAATTGTGGTTATAGGAGTGATACAACACGGCGTAGGCTCCTTTGAAACTGTAGTTGATTTCGGCATTGTGCGCAAGACTAGGTCGAAGGTCGGGATTGCCAGACACGTAATCGCTAGTGGTCGTATAGTAGCGGAAAGGATTGAGGTCGGCAAAGTTCGGACGTGTAATACCCATTGAATAAGAGACAGAGAAGCGACCGATCTTCTGATTGTTCCAGCTGAGATTTACGGACGGAAACAAATATCCGTAGCTATTGTTGTGGCTTTCGTTGCCAATTGTTTGCCGCCCCTTGACATCTGTATGCTCATAGCGAAGTCCGAGTTTCCCGAAAAGAGATTTAGTAAAACTCTTCTCCACACTAATGTATGCTGCAACAGTATTTTCGTCATAATCAAATCCGTTGCTTTGCATTGGATCAATTTCCCATTGGTTGTTGATGTAGCGATTCACAGTTAAGGATGTCTTGTTCCCAATGCTCGTATATGCCAGTCCAGCCTCCATTTTGAAACCATCGAAAGGAAGCACCGCATCCAGTTTCGCGGAATGGATGTGATACTTATTGTGGGCATCGTCAGTAAGCCGTACAGTCTCATCATTTCCTGTTGTGGTCACATCGGTAAAAGACTCTGTAGATTTGTTGAAATAGTTATAAGTCAGGCTAAGTATCTTTCCTTTTGAATCCAAAAGCCAGTCGGAAAACGCCGTCAAGGTAAGCGCATTATTAGGACGCGACGGTGAATTGTTATATGAGTTGAAGCAGGTGCCGTTGTCAATCGTCACATCCGTAAGTTGACTTTTCAGGCGAATTCCGCTGGCATTGACAATGGCTCCAGCACTTAGTCGGTCGGAGAACTTATATTTGAATAAGCCATTGATACCAAACTGCCTGTTAGTGAAGTCGGTTCGGCGGTTGGAAGTCTTGATGTGGTCAATGAACGTATAAGTACGGTCAAGGTCATTGATCCCCTTGGTATCTGTCCAACTTGCATCTGCCGACAATTCAACTTTTCGGGTTGTATGTGATATATTTCCACCTAATTGGTAGCAGAAATCCTCTTTAATTATTCCGCGTCCCCATACGTTGCCCCGAGTTCCTAATGACTCGTTACGTGTGACGATGCTGATATATGCGACATTCGTGCCTGCTGCATACTTTGCAGGGGGAGTAGTCAGCAATTCAATCTTTTCAATACCAGATGCCTGAAGATTCTTTAGTTGTAAGGTTATGGCTTCTTCGGACATTTCCAACAGCCGACCATCGACAATATATCTAACGGATGATTTGCCTGCAACGGTCACCAAGTCATTTACTACTGATACGCGTGGTATTCTGTCAAGAACCTCAATACCATTCAGTCCTTTGGCATAGATATCGTTTCGTGTCAGGTAAACGATGCGGTCAGGCGATTGTTTCAGTACTGTCCGTTGTCCCACAACTACGACCTCTTTCAAGTTCTGTTCCTGTTTCCACCATGCCGTGGAATCATTTTCTTCTTGCGCGAAAAGGCACATGGGGAGTAAAGCCATCCCCAAAATGGCTTGCAAAAGTCTTTTCATATTCTGTGATTATTTGTTATTGAAATGCTTTCTCCTTGCCCTGTATGAAGAAAAATCCCCCACCAGACTTATCTCGTTGCAGTCCTATATATATTGTCTCCCCGTTATTCACTATCTGAAGCGAGGTATATTGCCCATCATTACCTTGATAATCGGAGAAGTCCTTTGCCCGTGGCTGATCTTTGGCTATGGCCTCGGCTATCTGCTTGATGATTTCGGGATTGTTCTTGACAGTCAGACCACGATAGTAGTTGCCATTGCTCTTGTAGATGGAGATGGTCACACTCTTATTGTTGTTGTATCTGCCGTCGAAGAGGTTCTCCACATTCAACTTGGGAGGATTGGCATAGATGCTGACAGCACTGACTATGTACAGTAATAATATAAATAGGCGTTTCATCATCTTGAGTTATTTTTGTGGTTCATAAACTGTTCTACCTTCGCTTGCTCCGTAGCCCTCTGCGTTTCCACCGTCCGCATGAACTGTTCCATTCTGGCAACATCCGCTTCGGCGATATTGCGTGCTTGTTCGGTGCTTACTTGATGGCCTTCAACAAAAGCGATGCATTCAACATCGTCCGTAAAAAGGTCGTTTCTGAGAATTGTGACACAAGCCAAAAGAATTACCACACAAGCTGCTACACGTAAGCCCCATTTTAATAGTATGTGAGTTGCTTGGTGTTTGGTAACACTAGAGAACTTGACAGAACGCGATATACCCATCAGTTCTCTCGTTTCACGAATCACAAGCGAATCTATTTCTGCTTGTGACAATACAAACTCCAGTTCGGTTTCTTCTAGAACTGACAACTGGCAGTCCATATATAATTGGCAAAGTCTTTCGGCTTCCTCTATGGATATTTTTTCTAATGTCTGTTTCATCTGTTCAATCGTTTATAGTTCTCACGTATTTTCCTTCTTGTACGGCTCATATTCATCCTTACGGCTTCTACGGACATTGAGAGCTTTTCGGCAATCTGTTCGTATTCCATTCCTTCGTGAGTGACGAGGTCAAAAATCTCACGTTGTTGTGGAGTCAGTCCCTTTTGCAGTAGCGTTTCAAGATGTTTCAAATCCTCAACATCCATATTATAACCTTTTGTTTCGTAGGCACTGACGGTATCAATCGGGATAGATTTGGCTTTCCTTAAGTGGTCTATGCAGACGTGACGCAGCACGGTTACGAGTTTATTCTTTGCTTCAGATGTGGTCTCGACCTTGCTCCCATTCCTCAGTTTCAGCCATGTGTCCTGTAGTGCATCCTTGGCATCCTCATCGCTTTCCAGATAATTCAGGGCGATGTGGTGCAACTTGTCGCGCAAGCCAAGAAACGAGGATGTCAGCACGTCGATTTCCATATACTTCTACTAATGATACGATTGAAAACACGAAACGTAACAAGGGATAGTTGTTTTTATCGTAGTCCAAAGTTACGGGAAACCGCACAAAAATCCCTCGGCAGAGCCAGGAAATCGGGCGCCGAGGGTGAAGGTCTTAACCCAGGTTAAGAGTTTTTCTATTTATTGGAGAATGTGATTTCTTTGCGAATCTTGCTGATAGTCTTGGGGGTGACATTAAGGAACGAAGCGATATCCTGTAGGTTGAGATGCTCCACGATGCCAGGACAACGCCGCATCAGCAGATTGTAACGTTCATGGGGCGTGGCACGATGAAAGTCCTGATAGCGTGCCTTGAACTGGTTGAGCATGTGCTCACCTATAGCGGCACGTAGTTCCATGTTTTTGATGCTCCGATGGAAGAACCCAAGCAGTTCCTCACCGCTAACCCTCCACACACGGCTGGGCATCATGGCTTCGATGGTAGCCTGAGACGTTTGGCCAGACAGGACACAAGGATAGTCGGCTACGAACTCGCCTTCGAACGAGAACCAAGTGAGGTGGTCGCGCCCGTCGCTGAAGCCTCGTGTTATGAATTTGAAGCAACCGCTCTCTACGAAGCCGAACCAACGTGCAGGATCGCCCTCGCGCTCCAGTTGTTCACCCTTGCGGTATTCCACCATCTTGCCCTCTTTCTTGCAGAAGTCAAGTAGTGCCTGTAAGTCAATGTCATTATCTGATTTCCTGAATTTATGTTCCATCGTCCTATAGATTTGCTACGGGACTTGTCGTAATGAACTCATTTTACCCAATCCTCTATTTCTAGGTCTTTTATATGGCTAAAATGCTTCACATTGTGCGTCACTACTGTAAGCCCAGCAGCCTTAGCTGCACAGCCTATAAGCAAATCAAAGTCCTCTATGGGTTTACCTTCGTTCCACAACGCTACTCTTTCTTTAGCGAAAGTCTCCACGCAATCTTCAAAAGGTAAAACATTCATCTCCTCAATGAAGGCTTGGGCCAATTTCAGGTTCTCTTCTACACGATTACTTCTATATGCCCCAAAAAGTAATTCTGCGACAACAATCTGAGAAATGAAACACTTATCTTTTCCTACCTCTTCCATTTTGTTTGCAACATCACGGTTACCCCTGAAGATTGCTACACAGGTACTTGTATCAAGAAGATAGCCTTTCATAACTCGATATCAATATTGTTAGAAGTTCTGGCGCTGCGTATGTCATCAACAATCTCGTCAGCAGTACGATCATCTTCCCAGGCGCCCACAAATCGAGTAGCCCATCCTGCATCTTCCTTTGTCTTTTTCGCAGGAGCAAGCCCTTTCACATATTTAAGAACCTTGGCCAACAACGTTTCATCGTTAGCTATTTCGCCCATGGCGCGGTATATCTCCGCATTCAATTCTAATGCCGTCATAATCCTATTTTTTGTTTATTTCTGGCGGCAAAGATAGTGCAAATCGAATGAAAAACCAAATTTATTTGGATTTTTCTGAGATGCAGCCTATCTTCGCCTCATTTTGAGGCAAAGATACAACTAATATTTTAAACTTGCAAGGAAACATAGCAAAAAAGAAATAAGGGCAGCGTCGGTCCTAAGCCGACAACTGCCCATGCGAGAGAATTTATAGTCGGTTACGTTCGCTTTGTCCAGCATGACTTCCTTTGTAGCGGCTCTTGGTTGCATTAAACTTCCACGAGAGGTTGATGCCGATGCGACGGGCATCGCGATACTCCTTGAACTGGGTACGGACATTGATGCCGCCGTAAGCCGTCATCTCGATGTAGCGGGTATGGAAGATGTCATTGGCGAAGATGGCTACGCTGAGACTCTTGTCTTTGAAAAACTGGCGACTCAGCCGGAGGTTTATTACGCTTGTGGTCTTCGTCTGCGAGCAGCCCTGCTCATTGTAGGGTTGCAGTTCCATTCTGATGTTTAGCAACCAGTCGTGTGGCAGTGATAATGTATTGTCAAGATTGAAGTAAGTGCCAAGTCCGTTCCACTTATGCTTGATGCCGATGGCTTCTAAGTCTCGGTTGTTGAAATAGAAATCTGCAGAGTAGTTCATCTGCCAGATACCTATCTTTGGCGTGACGTTTATTTCCAGTCCGTAATTCTGGCACTGGGGTACGTTGCGGCGGTCATCGAGAATAACGCCTGGGTGGTTAGTATCATCATAGGCGACCTGAAAAGAATAGTTGAGGTTCTTGATGTATTGGTAATACAACTCGGCGTGAACCCATCGGTAGTTAGTCGTCCATGAGACATAGTGGGTTGTTGTAGGACGGAGGTAAGGGTTACCCGTCTGGTACTCGTATTTGCTGCGATAGTTGACGGCTGTGCTGAGCGTGGAATAAGCGGGATTGCGCCGGAAACATTGATAACTGAAGGTGTGCGTCCATCGCTCTGTGCGGTAACTTAGCGAGAGTCGCGGGATGAGCACATGGTAGTTGGGACTCTGCTCGAGGTCCTTCTGCCCATTGGTTTCGTAGTCGTTGTGCTCGTTCTGCCATCGCAATCCGGCATTGAGATTGAACTTCCTCACTTGCAGGGCATAGTTGGCGAACAGTGACCACGTCACGGTCTGTTGGTGTACGCTGTTGTCGGCAGAGAAGCCGCTCTGGGTGAAATCGCTTTTGCGGTCCACTCCCGATACTTCCTCGCCGAAGGTCAAAGTGCCTTTAGGGATGGGGGCTGTGACGACGAGTTTCTCTGCCAACAGGTTGTTCTTGGTCAGCGTGTTGCTGCTGACTCCCTTCTCGCCAACGGTGCCCCCGTCCATCTCACTCTCTGATTGTCCGCCGTAGTAGTCGGCACTGAAGTCCAGTTTCCAGTTGCCGATTTTGCCGACATAGTAGGCATTCACGGCATGTTCCATCCGAGGCTTTAGCGAGGTGACCGTCTTGTTGGTCTCTGCTTCCCAGGATTGGTGGTCACGCCACACTTCTTCATCGGTCTCTATGCTACGTGTCGCATCGGTGATATAGTTGTTGGCGGTGTAGGTCAGCCCGAGAGAATGTTTCTCGGATATCTCCCAGTTCCAGCCGAGGTCGACAAAATAGTAGTTGTAGCGGTTGAGAAAAGTGTTTTCTTTCTTGAAGTCCCACGTGCTGGAAGCCTGTAGTTGGTCGTTGGCAGTGGCGTTAACCACCAGGTTGTTGCTCGTCAGAAACCCTCGGGCAAAGAAGTCCATGCCATTGCGGGTGCGATAGTTCAGGGCTGCATTGCCATTGGCATAGTATTCCTTGCCTTGGCTGTAGACAGCGGAGAAGTTGCCACTCCAGCCCTCGCCCGTCTTGCGGACAGTTTTCAGCCGAATGACGGAGGTGACTTCAGCGCCGTACTCTACGCCAGGGTTGGTGATAATTTCGGCAGAGAGTATTTCGTCAGCACGGATGCGATTCAATTCATCCTCATTGCGCACCTTCTTGTTGTTGATATAGATCTCCGGTTTGCCGTGACCTGCTACCTCGCCGTTGCTCATCATAAGTGGCAGATGACTGAGCATCTCCGAGACAGAACCAAATTGTTCTAACGGAGTACCCAGAATGGAGACTTGTATTCCTCTATCTGTTGCAGTATATAAAAGCCTTTGGCCTTTAACAGTTACCCCTTTCAGCGTTTGTGTCTCTGGCTGCATTTGTATTGTACCAAGCATAGTGTTATTACATTGCTTAAAAAACGTCTTGTAACCGACGTAGGAGATACGGGCGAGGATATTGGTTTGATCAACAGGAATAACAAAAATGCCGCTCTCATTGGAGACGCCACCACAAAGGAGGGTGCTGTCAGCAGGATTGAGAACAGCAATATTGGCGTAGGGCACTGGCTGGCGGTTCTCGTCGATAATTGTACCCGTTAGGTGGCGTTCCGTCTTATGGGTACATTCCACATAGATTTCATTCTCCCCACGCTTTACAACACGGACAGGATAGAAACCAATGACTTGCATAATAGCACCTGAAATGGACTTGCGCCTGATATTGGTGGTTACACGAAAGTCTTCCAACTCATTGTACAGAAAACTGATATTATATTCATGTGTCTGCTCGTTGAGGTCACGCAGAGCCTCCGACATAGATACATTATCGTAACTGCGCGTAATCTTCTGCGCCTGAACGTTGATGAAACAGAACAGGGCAATAAGGGTCATCATGAAGTGCTTCATCATCGGATAATCAGTTTGCCGTCCTCTACAGCCATATTGACATGCTCGAACATATTCAACTTCTCGACCACTTCTTGCAGGCTGTCGTCCCGTTCCCAAACGAAATAGAAACGGAGTTGCTTGGCCTGATCGTTCCGCAAGTCCATACCGATGTGATGATAGACTGCAATGTCCTTGGCAATGCTATCCAGCGTAACATTGTCGAAAACAACTGGTGTTGCCATAACAATGGTGTCGCTTTTGATGGTATCAGCTGAAATAACAGGTTGATGAGAGTCTGAAATCTCTGTTTCTTGAACAGGGGCTTTTGTATCTTTTTCTACAACGTTACGAACGATGTGGATAGTCGCAAAAGCCATGCCTGTGATAAAGAGTACACCTATGAATGTTGCAGCGACCTTCAGCCATCCGCGACGAGGTTCGTGTTCGGTGTAATGGGTCTTTGAAAAGCGCTGCCACTCGGCATCTACGTTTCCAGTATTCTTGCTTTCATTTTCCCAAGTCATGGCCTGCTTCAACTGCGCCGTAGCCTCCATGAGTTCGCGCACTTCGGGGTCTTTTAGCATTGTCTCCAATGTCTGTTCCGAGTAGTTTTCGGGATGCTCCTGCATATCGAGCAGCATCTGGATTTTTTCGTTCAGTTCCATAGTCCTATCTATTTTTCTGTTTATACTCATTGATTGTTGTCATTGCTTTCGTCAGGTGCTTGTAAACCATCACCTTACTGATGCCCAGTTCGTTGGCAATATCCTGATACTTCATGCCTTTCAGGTGTCGCATTTGGAAAACCATTAGCGTCTGAACTGTCATGTTTCGTCTGGCATACTCCATCAGTCGCTCCCACCGCTCTGCGTAGGCAGGTTCCGTTTCGCCGTAAGTCAATGGCTCTTGGTTAGAAGAATTGGAGATTTTCTCTGCGGTGTAAGCCTGTTTAAACCTCGCCCTCACCTCCTTGTGCTCCAACAGGTTCAGGCAACGGTTCTTTACGCTCGTTATCAGATAGCTCTCAACATTCTTTGGCATAATGTCCGTCTTCACCAGCGTAGCAAAAACCTCGCTTACCACGTCGCGCGATTCCTCGTCGTCGTAGAGCATCGTCCTCGCCAACCGTATCATCCGGTCATAGTGTTGACGGAAAAGCCGTTCTATCTCTATTTCTTTCATCTACTATAATAGACAGGAAAAGGTATCCAAAAGCTAACCAGAATTCTAAAATTTTACAGAAAAAAGATATCCGCACCAGTTCCACTGTACAAATAAACATAGTCATTTCTACCTATTTATATAGTAGGCAGAAAGCGAAAATGTTACAGTTCATAATTCATCAGTTTTGTTTGGCAAAGTTACAGAAAACGGCATACAAAAACCTCGGCAAAGCCCGGAAATCGGTTGTCGAGGGTACAGGTCTTAACCTAGGTAAAGAGTTTTTCTATTTATTGGAGAAAGTGATTTCTTTGCGAATCTTGCTGATAGTCTTGGGGGTGACGTTAAGGAACGAAGCGATATCAGGGCATCATGGCTTCGATGGTAGCCTGAGACGTTTGGCCTGACAGGGCGCAAGGATAGTCGGCTACGAACTCGCCTTCGAACGAAAACCAAGTGAGGTGATCACGTCCATCGCTGATGCCACGGGTTATGAATTTGAAGCAACCGCTCTCCACGAAGCCAAACCAACGTGCAGGATCGCCCTCGCGCTCCAGTTGTTCACCCTTGCGGTATTCCACCATCTTGCCCTCTTTCTTGCAGAAGTCAAGTAGTGCCTGCAGGTCAATGCCATTATCTGATTTCCTGAATTTATGTTCCATCGTCCTATAGATTTGCTGGTGCAAAGTTACAACTATTATTATAAACTTGCAAGGGAACTATGCAAAAAAGGAATAAGGGCAGCGCCGAATCTAATCCGACTACCGCCCCGAAAAAGCAGGTTGTATTATTTAAATCGTCCTTTTGTATCATTACCAGCACCTTGTCCACGATACTTGCTCTTGGCAGGATTGAAGTTGTAGCGCACAATAAGTTCTAAATTGCGGGTGTCTAGTCGCTTGTCAAGGTAGATTTCGCGGATATCACTATAGATAGTTGCTTTCTGTCGGATGCTTGCAAAAAGATCAGTGCAGGCCAGTTTGACAGTAAGGCGATCGTTCCAGAAGGCTTTATATAGACTAATGTCGAACTGCCATGACTGTGCGAGGTGTATGTTTTCGGTATCGCCAGCCGAACGCCATGAGAAATCCGCATTGAGCCATGAGTCAAAGGGCAGGTTGACAG
>Ga0256405_10012691_pt1 | contig 10367 bp, 2 predicted proteins | sample RumenRJG_02DNA_FD_189096 | JGI IMG/M metagenome (GOLD analysis project Ga0256405, IMG submission 189096) | Bovine rumen microbial communities from Lethbridge, Alberta, Canada - RJG_02 | ecosystem: Host-associated > Mammals > Digestive system > Stomach > Rumen | place: Canada: Alberta | collected... | reverse complement strand
CCCAAGGCTGGACTACCATAGTTCTCGAAAAGAACATATTTGGTCCATGTTTCGCAGTTGTCATCAGAGACGATTGCTCTTAGTGAAGAATAACGATAATCGTCATTATTAATAGGATTCGTGCGATAGAAAATAATCACTCGACCATTCGGTAAAACAAGCGGTGAAAAGTTGGCAGATGTAGCTTCCAATACGGTATCTTCATGCGTAGAAGGATCTCTAACATAATCCTGCCCATAAGAATTGTTCCTTGTTTTCCAATTTGTAAAAGCATTCTCAGATATAGAATCGCCGACGGCATAACCAGAAGTGGCGGTTAACAAATACTTTCCATTATGAAGTTTCTTTAAAGACGGCCAACTATAGGCGGCATGGACGCTTTTGCCATTCGCCGCAAAGCTTGTAAAAGAGCCTAGCGTTTCGTTGGTAACTGGATTAGGAGATACTCCAAGTCCTTCTGCAGATTTATAATCGAAATATTGTTTGACTAAGAATGAGCCAGTAACGCTCGCCCCAGGCTGAACCTCTGTAGTCACATAGCCAAGAGTCGAGGCGCCTCCGCCAATGGCATTCAATTGGCTTGCCAGTTTAGAAGTGCTGCCCATCGTCAACGTGGCGCCTTCATAGCAGCCACAGTTTAGAACATCACGTCTTGCAACACCTGCAACACCAGCGGTGGATGAACCAACACCGGTAACGTCTCCATAGTTGATGCAATTTTTAACTGCAGATCCAGCATATGATTTTCTTAAAATGCCAACAACACCGCCAACATATTGGCTACCACTTACTGCGCCAAGGTTAACACAATTGTCGATAATCAAAATTGAATAACTACCATTGTTATCATTGCTGGCTCCAAGGATGCCACCTGTTCCAGGTGCGCTAGCGTTATTCGTGCTATAAGTGCTTGTAACTGAGCCAAAATTCACACAATCTATAATCTTAGCAGTTGAGCTTGCTGAATAAGCAAAGGCAACGCCAGCAATGCCGCCGATAGAACCGCCACCAGATTGCACGGTCCCTTTGTTCACACAATTATAAACATAACCATTGGAAGGAGCGTCTGTGCCAGCGTCTAGTTTTCCTAGCGCGCCAACGATACCGCCAGTTCCGATTGCTTGGCCTGTTGCAGCCGTTGAAGTAACAGAACCGTTATTTACGCAATTAAGAATTCTATGGGTCTTTGCCGAACTGTTGCTAGCTACTTGACCCACAATGCCGCCAGTGGCTCTATTCGCCGATGAAATAGCACCATTATTAACGCATCCATGAATTGTAACTTGTATTGAACTCGCACCAATATATGTGCCGCCTAAAATGCCACCAACTTTCGCACCGTTTGCATCATATGCTTTTGAAGAGGAAACGTCGCCATTATTTTCGCAATGATCAATCTCAACTTCGTTTGAATATGCATAGCCAAGGATGCCACCAACAAAAGCGTCTCCTGCAGAAACGCTGGCCTCATTAGAACAACTACGAATTATCGTTCCATCCAGACCAATACCAGCAATGCCACCGGTCTCACCAGTTTTCGAAGCAACCGTTCCAGAGAGGACATGGCAATTGTAAATCATCGAACCTTTTGCTCTACCAATAACAGCAGCGCCACGATTCCCGGTAGAAGTAAGCCCTGCATCCGATAAATTAATATTCTTAATAACCGAACCTTCAGCAGACTTGAATAAACCAGATTGAGTCGCCACCGAATCAGTAAGTCCGCTGATTGTGTGGCCGCATCCATCAAAAACACCAGCAAAGGGGTAACTGACATTACCGATGCCACCACCGAAATTGGCGCCAGAAGCATCAATATCATTTTCAAGTTTGTAAAACGAACCAGAAGACGAAGCACTATTAATTGTAGTTCTTGCAGCTTTTAATTCAGCGAGCGTGCTGATTGACGTTGCGTTAATAGACGCACCGTCTTGATCACAATTATCATAAATAGAGATCGTAGGGGTATTTTCTGTGATGCCAATAATTCTCCCAGCGTAAGCGGGCGATGTAGAAGACGTGCCAAGCATATTTGATGTAATTGCGCCATTGTTATCAATGGTTGCACCAGCATAACAATAATTATCTTTATATGTACCAGTTCTTGCTCTGCCAACAATACCACCGACAGATCCATTGTTTGATACAACATTGCCGAAATTGGCACAGTGGCTCACTTCCATTGATCCTGTATTAACTACCCTAACAAGACCGCCAATGCCACCGACCATGCCATTGTTGGCTGATGTTGCAAGATTACCGCTAATTGACCCGTAATTCTTGCAACCAACAACAATTACCTTTTGTTTAGCGCTGTTTGTTTCACCAAATATTCCACCAAAAAGAGCGAATTGGCTGGACGCTGTTTTGGTGATATCAGCTTTATTTATGCAATTCGAAATATATGTTTCACGCGTTCCTCTATCATCGATAAAACCAATAATACCACCAGTGCCTTGTTTCGAATTGATGGTGCCAGATTCAATTGTAACATTCTCAACCCAGACACCACTGCCAGCACCAATTAATCCACCATTGTATTGGCTCGTGGCAGTAACTGAAATATTGTCAATCGTCAAATTACGAATGGTCGCATCAACAGCATTACCGAATAACCCTCTATACGATGCGCCACTTGCAATCAATAAATTCGAAATCGTGTGATTATGACCTTCAAACGTGCCTTTAAATGGTTTAGCATTGGCTTCACCGATTGGCACCAACGGCATCTGAGCGTTATCTTTAACCAGCGTTGTCATATCTAAATCGGCAGTCAATTCAACTGTTTGTCCTTCGTAAGAATTACCCCAGTTAACAGTTGTTTTGAATCTCTCAAGCATGGAGGCGCTATCGATTTTTAGATTCTCTCCTTTTTCTTCACCCCTATTGCAAGAATAATTCAACGAGATCTTGCTGACCGTAACATTTTTAACCGCCCTAATACAAATATAGTTTGGATTTTCACTTAAAAACCCATAGGACTGAGTTTTTGGGAAAACATATCCCCTTCTTTGATAATAAGGTGCGCTGCCAGTCAATGATTCACCCCAAGTATAATCAACGGCGATATCTCCTTGCTCACCATCATGTGTGATTAAAATACCGGTCATGCCAGAAATCGCATTATCACCATAAATACCATCAGTTCCATCAGCTTCAAAATATGGATTTAAGATATATCCACCAGCGGAGAAAACTAAATCTCCGTCAGAAATAGTAACGCCCTCTGATTCAAATTTAATTTTATTGCCATTGGCTGTTCTCATATAGAAAGAACCATCGTCTATGCTGCCTTCGAGGAATTCGTTGCCGTCTGAAACAGTAATATTATCGGCTTCGGCTTTGATAACCGCGAAAGAATTGTAATTCGCATTGGAAGTGAGACAAGCACCAACTGTAAGCGCCAAAGCAGCTATAGAACACCCAAAATATAAGACACTTTTTCGATCCATAATAAAACCTCTCTGAAGATCGGATTTCGATACGCTAAGTGCATTATATATATATATATATATTGTAAAGGAAATATTTTTTCACTTTTTACGCTAAAAATCACAAAAAAATATGAAAAAATGAAAAAAATTTGCAGTTGGATATACCATAGAATAGCGGGCTATTCCGCAAAATGAAAAGGCGGAAACCCGCCTTTTCAAATTATGAATTGTTCGCTATTTATTCTGCATCGAAGCGATAGCATCCACTAACGGTGCCGTGGTAATTACCGGAGGTATCGATACTACCGCAGACATAGCCTGGAGCACCTACACCACTATCCGCGCATTCAGCAGCGGTTTTGATTGTAGATCCAACTTTTAATGTCACAGAATTCTCACAGCCGCAATTGATAATATCGATACGAGCACGCGAGACGATGCCGCCGACCATAGAACCTGTGCCAGTTACATTGCCATAGTTCTTGCAGCCATTGATCTGGCTATCCATGCTAGAAGCTCTTGGCAAGCCAGCGATACCGCCAACATGGCTCGCGCCAGAAACATCACCATGGTTATCGCAATCGCGAATTATCAGTACTAATGCAGTGCTATCAACATGGCAACCAAAGACACCACCGGTGCCATTGCCAGCACCACTTATTGCACCATAGTTCACGCAACGATCGATGGTAATCGCACTTGGCCCTTTTGGAGCATAGCCGAGGATACCACCGGTGCCATCGCTCTTGCCGGTGACACTACCATAGTTCACACAATCTTCAATGGTAATCGTGCCATCGAAAGACATGCCGATAATGCCACCATTGCCATTGCCAGTTGCTGTTGATGTGATCGTAGCGCGGTTAGAGCAATTGCGGATAACGCAATCAGAGCGAGTAGTTCCGACAATCGCACCGTTTTCCTTAACGCCAGTAATCGTGCCTGAGAGTACGTGGCAGTTATCGATCGTGCCACCCATCAAACGTCCAACGAAAGCAGATGAACGCTGCGTGGTTGTCGTGACAGTGACCTCTTCCATATTGAGGTTCTTCAACGTTCCATCAGTGACTCTTGAGAATAATGCAATCGCATCACTGCCTGATTTGCTGAATCCTTTAATGGTGTGGTTATCGCCATCAAAAGTTCCAGAGAACGGGCCATCATCGGTATTGCCGATGCAATTGCCAAACGTCACGCCAGTTAGATCGATATCATTCGCAAGCTTGACGTATTTGCCGGAGAAGGTGTCATTCGAACCTGCGATCTTGGTTGCTTTCCCGTCGATCGTTTCCATTTCAAAGTTGACATCATCGCGGAAAGCAAGCAGATCTTCTACGCTAGAAATCAAATATGGATTCTCTTCTGTGCCATAGGCATCATTGCCGCGAGAACCAGCGGCATTGAAGATCTCATCATGAGACTTCGCAACATAGGTGTCACCTTCTAGCACATAATACTGCCCTTCCGTGGCATCATGGTCTTCGAAGGAACAGGTGTAATATTCCACATTGCCAGAGGTATAATTGATGTTTGCATCATGCTTCACGAATTGATGATCCGCAAGTGCAAGAACAACATCTTCATGATTCACTTCTTGGGTTGCTTCTGCATCAAGGAAGTCGTGGTTGCAGGTTGGACAATGATAATATTCAATGTTGCCTTGTTCATGGCAAGTTGAGCTCTTCGCTTCAACATGCGCCATATTCTCATGGTCGCAACTATAAGGCACATTGACCGTCTTCTCATATCCGCAAACAGAGCATGCATAATAATAAATACCGTCTTCAGTGGTCGTAGGTTCAACACTACGTTCAGTATCCTTAACAAAAGTATGAGCAGCGGCTTCTTCGTGTTCATCACAATTGACGCAATGCAGTTGATGTGTATCTTCCGTAATCACATATTGCATATCATGCTCAAGCTGAGGAGTGACTTCGCCGCCGTGATCGCCACATAATGAGCATTCCCAATATCCAACATGGCCTTCATGTTGGCAAGTGGCGTCATCGGTCAATGGCTGATGATCGCCAAGCTGGTGTGATGGGGTTCCATCGCCATCGCAGAAACAGCAATACTCATAGCTTGGGCTATTGCCAGTGATCTCGCCGATGATATGGCCAACGTTTCTGCTGCCGTCTTTGCCATTAAGCGCAGAAGGGGTGATGCTAAGGTCTGCACCAGCGCAAACGCTCGCAACAGAAGATTCATAGCATCTGATTAATTGACCAGCTCTTAAGCATCCGGCAATGCCGCCAACAGAAGTCTTCTCAGCGTGAATATAACCAAAGTTATAGCAATTGCGGATGGTCAACGAGCCACTGCCCGCGGTTGCTCTTGTTAGGCCAACAATGCCACCAGCATAAGCTAGGATAGCCGATGCATCAGCGTTGATTTCACCATAGTTTTTATTGTTTTCAAGCAAGATGGTTGCTTCGTTGGCGTTAACCGTTGCGCCAAGGATGCCAGCAGAGCAGCCATAATCAGCGGTAAGAAGCTCAATGGTCGCACGATTGACGCAGTTCTTAACAATTGTTTCACCAGCGGTTTTGCTGATTGCGCCAACGATACCAGCGCATTCCGTCGTGCCTTTGATGGTGCCAGTGACTTCAACGTTTTCAATCGTTACCGCAGTGGCGGAAGAAACAAGCCCTGCGTTACGCATGCTATCGCCATCGACATAGACATTCTCTAATTTAAGATTTTTGAATGAAGCGCCGTTAACCCTGGAGAACAAGGCCAAGGAGTCACCGGGAAGCTCGCCAGCGGCATGCGCCTTGCGTCCATAGAGTTTCAAGCCTTTAATCGAATGGTTATTGCCATCGATATTGCCAGCGAAACTATAGTTGTTGCTATAACCGATTGGGGCGCCGAAGTATTCATCTTCGCCGAAATTGAAATCGATATCATTGCTCAATTCAAAATATTTGCCTTCAAAGACATCCGTGCCTCCATTAACGAGGGTGCGAAGCATATAAAGGTCTTCTTTGCATGCAAGAACATATGGCTGTTCCTCACTGCCATAAGCATCATCGTTATAAAGGATATTCGCATCATCAAAGATGACGTCATAAGCACGTTCTTCATATACTGGATTTTCATCCGTGCCGACATTTTCGAAGAAGCGGCCACAGTCAGGGCAAAGGTGATATGCCGTATGGCAGGTTGCGAAAGTGCGACTCTCAGGGATCAGTTCACCAGGATGATGGCCTTTCGCCTCGCCGACAGAGAACGTATGCTCATGGTCATAATGGCTATGGTCATGAGAGCAAACATAACCATACTGGGCAGGTTCGGTGCAAGTAGCATCCGAAATCTTATTCGCATCATTATCTAAGACGATCTCTAAAGAATAATCATGGCCATTAGGAACGACGAATGTCTCATCTGAAGAAGTAGAATGAGCGCCGCAGACACAGGAAAGATAATATTCGTTGGAGCTCTCGCAATCGCTTGTTTTTTCGCCGACAAGATATTCATCCTTCTCCAAGCGGAAGACAAAGGAATGGCTCGATTGTTCTTTCTCATGGCAAAGTGCGCATTCGCGATAATGGGTCGCTTCCCCTTCTTCAAACTGCCAATCGCCAAACTGGTGTTCTTCTAATTCGCCATATTCTGCGCCGCAAACCTCGCATCTAGCGCGTTCAGTGCAGCTAGCGGTGCCGCCGCGGTGATACTCTTTCTCGGTTTTTTCGCCACAAACAGTGCATTCCTGATAATGGTAATTGCCATCCACTTTGTAACCATCATAGGAATGGACGTGTGCTTCTGAATGAACGGAAGAAACACCACTATCTTGATGCGTCGATTGGATGGTTCCGCTAGAAGCTTCTCCTCCTTGTTGACACGCAGCAAGAGCAAAGGTCAATAATATAAGTGCAGTACCTTTCTTCATATATGCCTCCTTTCTTATATTATTAAATTGTATCTATCTGAATATCGGCAAATGCGCCAGCGCTGCGATAAGCATATAACGCACATGCGCCAACATGGAACGGCAATGGATCTATGACGGATAGAATCTGCTTTCCATCTAAGAACACAATGATCATGTTGCCTTTCGCCTCGATAACATAATCATGTATCTGGCCAAGCAACCCTTGTAGTGGATAAGACGCCATAACATAAGATTTCACATCGCCAAAATTATATTTGCTTAGATTGATGCGATCTTCTTTGATCTCCAAATAATAGCCTTGGATATGGGTGTTCGCATCCTTGAAGTCCTGCTTAGGGACATCGCTATAGGCATAATTATCCTGGCGGACCATCAAACCAATCGAACCTTTTTCTTCGGTGATTGAATCCAAACGAATGCGAGCGCTCATCCTGACATTGGTCAATAATTGTGAGGACAAAGGCGCGAAATTGCGTCTGCCCTGCACCACTAACTCATCTCCTTGCTGCATGAACCCGTCGGTAACAAAACAGCCTTCATTGACCTTCCCCTTGAAATGATAGTCGTTAAAAGACGGGGCAAATCTCAATGAGACAAGCGTCATCTCGTCTAGCGCTTCAACGATCATTGTATGCAAACCTTTCTCGACAAAGCCATAATCCGCATCAACGCATACAATGTCTTCTTCGCTTTCACCAAGCATCGAAGTAGAAATGGTTCTGGATTCATCTAAATGGCAGCAAAGCTTTTTGTTAAGAGATGCTTTTGGCAATGTCAGAAGTAACTCATAATGGCCATCATGATCAAAATATAGCGGGAATGATAACGTGTCGCCTTTTTTAAGATGCACTGCTTTAGTGGTCTGATATTCGCTTCTAATGCCAGTTAAAGAAACGAAATCAAGGTCTTCTTCAAGGCAATCAAAGGCAGGGATCTCCATACGCGCATATTTGATGGTCTGCTTATCACTCGAACCATTTGCATGCGAGGAAATCGCGCTATAACCGATTTCAAAATGCTTGCCCTCAAAAGCATAGCCCATCCGACCAGGGGCAAGATTAACCTTCAAGCTTATTTTGCGAAGATTATTGAAATAAACATTAAGCTCGCCATCATAAGCGATGCGAATCGTCTGCATATCATCGATGTTATACTGATAACGCAGGGATCCTCTTGCTAAAACGGATTCATTTTCCCACTCGACGCGATAAAGAGCAATCTCATGGTTTGGATAGTCCATCTGGATATAACAATAATGGTGCTCATCTTCATAAGCGAAGATGTATTTCACTTGCTTGCCACCCCGTGAATTGAATTCGCAGCTAAAACGTGGGGTAGCGATTTTCTTAGAGAGGTAGATGCCATCCTTCAGCTTAAAGCCTTCTAATCCCCTCGATTGGAAGAATGGGAACGATGGATAAATGCTCCTATTTTTACGGGGCAACGAAGTCATCAATCCGTGGTTAAGCAATAATCGATCAATATTGAACGAACGATGGGTCATGCCATCTTCATACAAGGCGTCGAGGTTATGGTAGCAAATATAATAGCTATCGAGATCCGGCCCCATGAAATTGATGGAATGTCCAAGCCCAACATGGCCTTCATTCTTATCGCAGTTAAGCAAGACGATACGGCTTGGGCCACGCTTAAATGAATCGGCAACCGTTTGGATATTCGTTTTATCAAGATGATCACAGGTTGCATAAAGGACCTGATAGCCCGGGGTCTGATAATGGCAGCCGGTATAGGTCAGATAGTAATGGCCGCGGACCTTAGTTAGACCAGGACCTTCCGTCCAAGCACCGGTGCCGTCAGTTGCTTCAATCAATGCCCCTTCGCCCAACTGCTTCATATCCGTGAATTCATGAATGGTGATGCCTTTCGGCGTGGCATGGGCGAAATAGACGGTTTCATCATCATCGATAAGCAATGTCCCATCAATGCGTGCGTCGATTTGCCCACTGTGGGCTTGGAATGGGCCTTCTGGCGAGGAGGCTACCAAAATACGATGCCCACGTTCTGGGGATACGGCAGCAGGCCCAGGGGAAATGATCATATAGAATTTGCCATTGAAGTAATAGACTTCAGGGGCATAAGCGTTTTGGGTATAACGGAGGTCTGCATCGTTATCATCAATGACATAGCCTTCTTTTAAGCCTTTGCCTTGGCATTTCTCCCAGTGCAATAAATCGGTGCTTTTCCAAGCACGAAGACCACGATTCTCCAATCCACTGGTCGTGACATATAGATAGTAGGTTCCGTTGAAGCGCATGATATAAGGGTCTGCGCATCCTGTTGGGAATTGGCCTTTTACGACGCTTTTGTCGTAACCACCGCAATCCATATTATTAAAGATCTCATTATCATAGAAACGGCGTCTCATGATCTTTGCCCTCCTTTGCTTACAATCGAAAGGTTTTGGAATGCAACTTCAGAGCCTGTTGTATATAGACCGCAACTGCCGGTTGATAAGCTATAATCATCGGTAAATGATGCAGCAAAGCTCTGATTGATGAAGACATCAAACTGATTGCCGCGCGCTTTCAAGATAACGTTGTTTTTGGCTTTGCTACCAAAAGCAGTCGTGCGGATCAGCTCTAATGTAACGTCTTTATGCAAACCAACATCCAATCGATATAAGCTCATCTTCCTCGGGGTGAAAGCAAGATAATACCCACGCAGCGCCAGGAAGCGTCTGTTCCATTGATCGTAATCTGGGCGATTATCCATATAACAGGAATAATCCACATATTGGTCACAACGGAAAACGATGCCAGCTTCTTTGCTTTCAGAGAAGATCGAATCCGAGCCAATCAAGGACATATCGACGGACAAATCAAAGTCCGCGATGTTGGATTCGCTCGTCAACGCCACGTTGCGGTAATTTGAAAGCGAGGTCAATCGATTTTGATCGAAATACCAACGCGAATCCTTGCTGAAAGATAGTCCCCGCAATTCATTCTCGTTTTGAAGCGTTGCCGATAATGCAAACGGCGCACTGATTTCTTTGAAGGTGAATTGTGAGAACATAAACG
>Ga0256405_10012690_pt1 | contig 10367 bp, 7 predicted proteins | sample RumenRJG_02DNA_FD_189096 | JGI IMG/M metagenome (GOLD analysis project Ga0256405, IMG submission 189096) | Bovine rumen microbial communities from Lethbridge, Alberta, Canada - RJG_02 | ecosystem: Host-associated > Mammals > Digestive system > Stomach > Rumen | place: Canada: Alberta | collected... | reverse complement strand
CTTGAATTCATATGAATATTTATTATTCGGTTTCCCTGCCATAAAAAAGCACCTCCTGTATTTTCATTGTACAGAAGGTGCTTTTTAGCCCTTCATTTTACTGTCCGTTTTGAATGGGGCAGTTCATCCTCAGGCCTTTTTTCTTATTCGACTTTCAGTGATCCCAAGGCGACGAACTCTCCGGTCTTCCGATCGAAGAGGATCGCGTTTCTGCCTTTGAATCCAAGCTTGACTTTGTCTCCCAGTTTGTAGACGACACCGCCGAACATGACGCCGGTCAGCAGATAGTTGCCGATCGCGACACGGACCGTCGTCTCCATACCGGTAGGCATTGAAGAATAGATCTCACCTTCAAGCTTTTCCTTTTCACCGATCTCGATGAATTCCGGACGGATACCGATCACGTAATCATCGTCGGTATAGGCGGCTTCATCTCCGTAGTCTTCCGGTACATCGATCAAAGCGACATGGTACTTGAAATGGGATTCCTTGTTTCCTCTTTCAACGTAGCCTTTTGCGGCTGCCTTCCGGTTGAATTCTTCCTCTTTCGCTTTTTCTTTTGCCTTCAGGTCTTCGCGCCACTTCTTGATATCCAGTTCCTTGTTCGGCACGAAGGTCAGCTTCTTTCCGTCAAAGACTTCGAACTCGAATTTGCCGTCGATCTGCTTGCCATGGGCATCGATGAAGTTGATGGCCGGGTTACCGACGAAGTCGGCGACGAAGAGGTTGTTCGGTTTGTTATAGACATCCAGCGGTGCATCGTACTGCTGCAGATCGCCGTTGTCGATCAGACAGATCCTGGTGGCAAGCGTCATGGCTTCCATCTGATCGTGAGTGACGTAGACGAACGTGGAACCCGTATCCAGATGCAGACGCTGCAGCTCCGATCTCATTTCCAGACGCAGTTTCGCATCCAGGTTGGATAACGGCTCATCCATGAACAGGACTGTCGGTTCCGGTGCGAGCGTTCTGGCGATGGCGACACGCTGCTGCTGACCGCCGGAGAGCTCAGCCGGATATCTGTCCATAAACATGGCGATGTTCGTGATCCTGGCAACTCTTCTGACGGAGAGATCGATCTCCTCCTTCGTGAGTTTTCTGACTTCCTTGACGATTTCGCCATTCTTGAGACTGACGAAATCCTCATTCAGCGTATAGCCCTTGCCTGCAGCATCGGATTTTGCCTTTTCGATGACACCCTTCAGTTCGGCGATGTGCTTTTCCGCATCCGCCTCGACATCGGACGCCTTGTGCAGGTTGTAACCCATCAGTTTCTTGGCCGTATACTGCGAGATCTCATAGGCGTCGATCAGCTTGATGATCGCCTTGTTTTCATCCAGCTTGCCTTTCTTGTCGTAGCACTCGTTGATGGTCCTGGCGACATCTTTCGGCCTCTGCAGAGCCTTCAGCAGCTGGGAAGCGGTCTTTGCTTCAAAGTTGACGACAGGCAGCGGTTCCTTGACGTTGGTCAGACCGAAGGAGATGTTCTCATAAACGGTCATGTTCGGCCACAGGGCGTAGTTCTGGAAAAGGAATCCGACCTTACGCTTGTTGGCAGGGATGTTGATGCCTTCTTCCGAATCGAATACCACGCGGTCTCCGATCGTGATCTTTCCAGACGTAGGCGTTTCCAGTCCGGCGATCATTCTTAAGGTCGTCGTCTTGCCGCATCCGGAAGGACCTAGCAGAGTGACGAACGCGTTGTCTTCGATGACCAGGTTCAGATCATCTACGGCATAGAATTTATCATAACGTTTTGTGACATGTTCCAATACAATTTTCGGCATATTTTTATCCTCCTATTCCTTCATCCAGACTTGCTCCGGTGATCTTGTTTACCGCAAAGTTGCTGATCAGGATCGTAATGATCAGGATCAGGTTGATACCGCTGGAGAACGCATACAGTCCCATTTCATCGAAGTAATCCAATGTCGTGGAAAGGATGAATCCCTGCACGCACAGAAGCATGAACAGAGACAGTTCTCTCAGACAGGTCATAAACGGAAGCAGGAAGCCGGAAACGATGGATGACTTCTGGATCGGAATGATGATCCTGGTCATGCGCTTGATCCAAGGGACATCCTGGATGATCGCCGACTCTTCGATCTCGTTGGACAGCTGCAGCATGGAGTTCAGGGAACTCCTGGATGCGAACGGAATGTACTTGACCGTACCGACGATGACCAGAGCCAGATAGGTATTGAACAGATTGATCTTTCCTGAAGAGAACAGGATGAAGTAAGCTGCACCTACCGCAACGGAAGGCATCAGATAAGGCAGGAACGCCATGGAGTTGACATAGCTTGCGAGCTTTCCGCGCCTGTTCTTGCTGACGGCATAGCCGATCAGCGTACCGACCGTACCGGCAGTCAGACAGCAGATCACCGATACAAGGATCGTTCCTCTGAAGGCGTTCCAGATGGTCTTGTTGTGCAGGATACCCATCTGGCCGTACATGCCGTTTTCAGTAACGTTTTCGGATGTTACCCACCACTTGGTGGTCAGGTTGTTCGTATTTCCCGTATAAAGGAACGAATAGTCTCCGGGGTTCGGCAGGAATGTCTCAAACGCAAAGGAGATGATCGGGAAGATGGATGTAAAGAACGTGACTACGATAAACACCGCCGCAATGACGTATCTTCCGGTCTTTCCCAGGTTGACCTTGGTGATCTGTCCGGATTTTCCGGTAACTGTCGTATAGGATTTGCGGGAATGCAGGGATCTCTGGTTGAGATACATGATCGCCACACCGAACAGCATCATGATGATGCCGATGATCGAAGCCTCGCCGGTATACTTGTCGTTCATGGATACGTATTTGGTAGCCAGAGTCGCCAGTCCCAGATAATGCGGGACCGGATAGGAACCGATCGTGCTTCCGGCAACCAGCAGGATCGTGGAAAGGATGGCCGGCTTTACCATCGGAATGGTCACTCTGGTAAAGATCTTCCATCTCGGCGTATCCAGGATCGTTGCAGCCTCTTCCAGGTTGGCATCCATGTTCTTGAAGATGCCGCCGATCAGAATGTAGGCAAACGGCGCATAGTGCATGCCCAGAACGATGATGCACGGGAACAGACCGACGCACCACCATGCCGGCATCTGGATACCGAACAGTGACGCCAGCAGGCCGTTGGATGTTCCTGTCACCTGGTTGGAGTTGAACAGGTTCTGCCATACGACAGCCAGAGTCCACTGAGGCATGATATACGGAAAGATAAAGATCGAGCTCAGGTACTTCTTGAACGCCATGTTTGTTCTGGTGATCAGATAGGCAAACACACCGCCGAACAGGATCGCAAACGTACAGGAGCCGATCGCCAGGATCGTCGTATTGATCAAAGGCGTCCACAGGTTGGTTTTTGCCAGTTTGCTGGTAAACAGATCGACGTAGTTGGCAAAGGTATATCCGCTGGCTTTGCCGGAAAGATACTGGTCGATGGTACCCGGATGGATCTGAACGGTATCCTTGATGATCGCAAAGATCGGAGCGATCGTCGTGAAGGTGACCAGGATACCCGTCAGGATGAGGATGACGTTCTGAGGCTTACTGAGATAGGTCTTTATGCTGTTGAGTCTGATTTTCATTGATTTTGACATTCATTCACCTCTTTATAGAAAGTGCCTCTGTAGATAATACTACAAAGGCACTATCGTTATTGATTACCGATAACAGATAAAGCTGTCTCTTATTCCGGTGTGTACTTGTCGAGCATCTCGATCCATGAACCGACCGTGAATGCTACGGAAGCACAGTATACAGGATCTTCCACAACGAGCTTGCCGTCGTTGACCCACCAGTCATAACCCTTATCCATTGTGGTCTCGCAGGCAACCTTTGCAGATAAGCCTTCGGAATGGTGATACTTTTCTTCAGTTCCCTGAGCTACTACAGGGTTGGAAGAATAACCGCCGAGGTCCTTGCCCCATGCAGAGAAACCGTCAACAGTTTCCGTCATGTAAGCGATGAACGCACATGCAGTCCAAGGATACGGTGAGTTGTCTGTAACGAACAGATAGTGGCAGTATGCATAGCCGCCGATTCCTTCGTAACCAGGCTGGTAAGCAGCTACCTTGATGTTGTTTACGGAAACGGTATCGGTTTCTTCAACGGAACGTACCTTTGAGTAAACAAGCAGACCGAACTTGTCGACAGCGGAAGCATCGACCAGAGTGTTGCAGATCGGGCCGTCATCAGTTACGGCGTTATAGCTGTTGACCCACAGTTTGATCCAGGCAAGGGCATATTTGCCGTTTTCGCCTAAACCGAGTTCTTCAGCGTCTTTTGCCATCGCATCGATGGTCGGCTGGAAATATGCCTGTTCAGCAGCCGGAAGCTTGTCGAAAGCATCCTTCAGATAAGCGGCATATTCATCCTTTGTCAGCATGTACAGGAAGTTCTTGCCAACGATTTCGGAGTCGATGTCCATGAACAGACCGTGTTCGCCTTCAGCTACGAAATCCCAGCAGTTGTCATAAGTCTTGTCCGGATTGACGCAGTTGAATTCGAAGATCTTGTTCAGGGTCTGCAACGGCAGATAGCCTTTGTATTCTTCCGGAGTCGTGCCGTTTGCTTCAGCCCACTCTTTCGGAATGAACGTGTCAAGAACACCTGTCTGGACCATCTTGGATTCGATCTGGTTGCCGTCCTGGATCAGAGTCATGAAGAACGTGCCCGTATCCTTCAGGCCGTCAGCTGTCAGCTGATCGAAGATCTTGTTGTTCTTCGGCTGCTGCCATTCGAATTCCAGCGTATAGTTCGGGTCGATCGTCTGAAGATATTCGATGAACAGAGGAAGAGCGCTCTTGCCACGGGAGGAGTTACCGACACCGTAGACTTTCTTGCCATTTGATTCTTCAATGGCCTTCTGAGCCAGTTCTTCCAGAGTCATTGACTGTGCTTCAGCAATGATCTTCTGAACTTCTGACTGATTGTCAGCCGGAGCAGGCGTGTTTCCGCCGCCGGAGCAGCCAGCCATTGTTAATGCCATTAAAACTGCCAACATTAACGCTAAAAGCTTTTTCATTTTATTCCCTTCTTTCTATAAAACGCTTGCCATCTGCAAGCGTTTACATTATAACACCATCTTACGGATGTGTTAAGCGGTTTTTCACCGTCCTTTCACAATCTGTATCTATCTGCGGTCTTCCGTGTGCGATCCTTCGACGCAGAGTTTCATGACCGATCGGCCTTCATACCTCTTCCATTCCGGAAGATCCTTTCCGTTGGGATCTCCTGTTTTTGCGAAGTTTGCCCAGTATTTCCGCATCAGTTCAGAAAGAGCGTGATCCTCCTCCGTATACGGTCTCCAGGAGCCGTCCAAGGTACCGAACTGGTAGCGGTTGTCGCAGGAATGCGGCACTCCCGCATCGTCTCCCGGCTGTTTCCGGTCGAAGACATAGACAAAGGAACGCGGATAACGTTCCGCAAAATCCAGGACCTGAGCGAAAGTATTGCTGCCGAAAGGCGGTTCCTTTTCGTTCGCTCCTTCATCCGCCGTACAGCCGATGATCACATCGACGTCGGCCATCCTTCCTGAAGCGACCGTTTCATCGATCTCTTCCGTCAGCGAATATCCGTCAACGCAGAGGGTGAATCCGTTGAAGAATCCCAGTCTGTCGTTGGCATCTCTCAACGTCTGCCAGTCGAGCTTTCTGAGTTCTCCGATAGTTGAACAGCCAAGCGACTTCATGAATTCGACACCCATCTTTTCCTGTTTCTCGTAATCCGCTTCCGGCATCATGGTCCCGATGCCTCCGGCCGATTGAACGGAGATATGGGAGATCAGATCTTTCGACAGCGGAGAACATGCCAAGGCCAGGGAGGATCTTCCTCCGGCTGACTGCCCGAAGACCGTCAGGTTCTCAGGATCTCCCCCAAAGCCTGCGATATTTTCCTTGACCCACTTTACCGCCATGATCTGATCCATCAGACCGTAGTTGCCGCTGTGTCCCTGTTCCTTCTTCAGATCGGGATGACAGAAATAGCCGAAGACATTCAGCCGGTAAGTGATGCTGACGAGGATGACGCCCTGTTCACAGAAACCGTCACCGCAGTATTCGTAGTCCGATCCGTACCACTGCTGCAGTCCGCCGCCGTGGATGTAGATCATCACCGGCAGTCCGTCCTTTTCGGATCCCGCCGGAGTATAGATGTTCAGATAGAGACAGTCTTCCGACATCTTCGGCGGATAGGGATAATTGTCGATATGGATGTAGGGATGTCCGCTGTCATCGGTGATATCGTCGACAGCGCTGTCCCAACGGTCGAACTGGGCACAGGCGTCGCCGTAGGTATCGCAGATCCGAATGCCTTCAAAAGGTTCCGGCTCTTCCGGAGCTCTCCAGCGGAGTTCTCCGACCGGAGGTTTTGCGTAGGGGATCCCCCGGAACAGCGCGTATCCGGCGTTGGACCGCACCGACTGATAGATGCCCTGCTTCGTTTTGACCAGGTCGATCATTCTTTTACGATCTTCCCGTCTCTGCGGGAGAACTGTTTCAGGAAGGCGTAGGCCAGACGGCAGGTATAAGGACGGATCTCGTGTTTCTGTTTCGAAACGGAGACGAACTTCGTATAGACTTCGCCGTCCTTGCTTCGGAAGGAGCGCACATGAGTGACGCTTCCTTCAAAGTCCGGATCGTGCAGGAGCTCTTCCTCATCGCCCTTGACGCCATAGACCGGGTCTTCCCAGCTTTCCTTATGATCTTTGTCGGCGTCGTAAGGTCTTGCGACACCGTTCACCTTGAACGTATGTTTTACTCTCTCGAAGCACTTTCCTTCCTGGAAAGGCAATTCCGCCAGCGGAGACTCCTCTCCGCCCACATAGAAGACCGGAACCATGACGTCTTCATTGACTCTTGCTGCCTTGGAGAATTGGGTGTTCTCGCCGACGTCGACTGTCGCACACATCGGCGCCAGTGCCGCGAAATATTCCGGATATTCCTGATACATGTCCCAGGACTTGATGCCGCCCATGGAGAAGCCGGTCGCATAGATCTTTCCCTTGTCGATCGCGTATTCTTCTTCCAGTTTTTCGACGATCTGCATCGTCTCGTTGGCCGTGACGCCCATATGCATCTCAACTGCACACAGCATGAACCCGTTCTCCTTGGCGATCTGCGGCCATTCTCCGATGATGGCTGTCGCAATGGCCGTATCTCCGCCTCCATGGAAGCACAGAAGCAGCGGGAACGGATGATCGGTATCCTTCAGATCGATCTTTTCATCGTAGAACAGCACATAGCCGACCTCATGTTCCGCTTCCTTGAACTGCATGTTGTCAGGGGAAGTCCTGACGGTCATCCTCTCCGGCTTCATCACGATGCCTTCCTTGCGGTAGTTGACCGATCTTCTGATCTTGCCTGCCCAGCGCTTGTAGTCGCCGATGTATCTGTCATACTGATCGATGACGTCGAGTTTCTCGCAGACCGCGACCCTGTTCCGGCTGGAAAGCAGGGCTTTGTTGATGTCTTCGCTGTTTCCGACGGAGACGACACTGACGTCTTCGAACTCCACTTTCGGAACCACGCTTAATCCTTCCAGAGTGATCGCCGTCATCGTGATATCCGCCATGCCGAGATCTCCCATCGAAGACTTTCCTTTGATCTCTTTCAGATAGTTACGGGCAAAGTAATCGGCCCCTCTTCCTTTTGTATAGACATAGGCAGCGACCGGGGAACCGAAGATGTAGTATTCCGGTATCGGATCGAAACCTTCCCGTTCCATAGCCTTGGCTTCAAAAGGAGTCCTTGGGATCTTGTCGTCATAGAGGATCCCGTGGCTGAAGCCCCACTGCTTGATCCTGGTCTTGGCGATGACGTTCTCATAGAGCCCCACCTTCTCTTCTTCCCAGGATTTCAGCGGATTGAGGAAGACCACCGATCCGCCGTTTTCCGCAGCGATCTGCGCAAGACCGCTTTCTTCCGCATAAGTCACAGCCTCTTTCGGGCTGTAAGCTTCATCGCCGACCGCTATCAGCAGAGGTGCCGAATAGCCGTAGTTGATGATGTCGCCGTTCATCGTATCCAGCGGCTGATAGACAAACACATCATGTCCGTCGATCTTCAAAGTCGTGATATAGCCGCCGTTTTCCGTCTGTTCCGTAATTACCGTTCTGATCGCATCCATTGTTTTCTCTCCTCTTATCGTCTCTTATTGTCTATCATCCCGCCCTTCCGTTCATTAAATCATCTATGATGTATTTCCAAAAAAGTATATTCGATGATCCGTTTTTGAAAGAAGCTTCCACATATTCAAAATACTTTCTTCCGGATATCCTCTACAATGACATTGAATGAACAGTAACAGGATCTTTACACTTCCCTTCCTCATGGTCCTCTTCATGAGCGTCATCAGTGGAGCGGCCTCCTACATGGTCAACCCGATCCTCCCGGCCTTCCTGGTCTCGAGAGGTGCCCCGATGGAACTCACCGGGATCATCTCGTCCCTGATGAGTCTGGTCGCCCTTTTCGGAAGGCCCTTTTCCGGAGCCGCCAGCGACCGCTTCAACAAGAAGCACCTGATGATCCTCTCCTATATCATGTCGATCTTCTGTCTTTTCCTGTATTCAAAGGCCAACAGTGTTCCGATGATCATCTTCGTCCGCATCCTCAACGGCATCGCCTTTTCCCTGAGCGGAACGGTATCGATGGCGTTCGGAGCGGACTTCCTGCCTCTGGACAGGCTGGGAGAAGGTCTCAGCTACATCGGCATCGGGACCGTCATCTCGACGATGATCGGACCGCAGCTCGGTGATTTGATCGATGCCCGCTTCGGCATGGAACAGATCTTCGTCTGGGCCAGCCTGCTGAACTTGCTTTGTGCCGTATTGACCTATCTGATCCCCTATAAACCTAGAAATACGCAAAAGAAGGAGAAGTTCGTCTTCCGCTTCGAGAACTTCTTTGCGCCGGAGCTGACGATGTATGTCTTCCTGATCGGCATGCTGTCGGTAGGAAACGGTATCCTGCTCTACTATTTGAAAGACTTCGGAAGCAGCCGGAACATCGCCGGCATCTCCCTCTTCTATACCGTCAGTTCGATCGCCACGGTACTGACCAAGCCGTTTACTGGGAAATGGCTCGACAGAAAAGGAATGGCCTATACCATCTATCCGGCCTTCCTCATCTCCATCGCCTTTGCCCTGTGCTTCGGTCATGCGTATGCCCTGCCGCTGGTGCTGGTCGCCTCCGTCCTGAAAGCGATCGGTCAGGGCAGCGGATCTTCAGCCATTCAGGTCGATTCTGTCAGGATGCTTGGGCTCGACAGAAGCGGTGTCGCTTCCAGCAGCTGCTACATCGGCATGGATCTGGGCAACGTCCTGGGACCGGCGATCGGCGCCTTCGTCATCTCGAGGTCCGGATACGGCACTCTGTTCGACATCTATGCGATCCTGCTGACTCTGTGCATCCCGGCCTACTACTTCTATTCCAAGAAGAGATCCTGAAAAGATATAATGTAATTGAACACACATGAAGCACTTCTGGACACACAAGGACAACATTCCCGATGGATTGGGCTACGGACAGTTTAAACCGGGTCATTTCGTGTGGCTCGGGATCACGGTCTTTTTCGTGATCTTCTATTCCCTGATCTATCGGCGCGCAGATCTTCCGATGAAGGTGATCCTGTTAAGATCGGTCGGTGTCGCGCTCATCCTCAGCGACGTTTTGAAGATGTTCATCCTGGCCAGATCCGACGTAAAGTTTACCGACTATCTGCCGCTGGAAGTCTGCAGCTTCGGCGCCTACTTCATCGTCCTGGATTCGATCTGGTACGACAATCCGTTCTTCCTGCAGATGCTGCTGATCCTCTTCCTTCCGGCAGCCATCATGGCTGTCATCTTCCCGACAACGACTCCGCTTCCTTTCTGGAACTTCTATACGATCCACCAGTTCTTCTTCCACGGACTGATCATCGCCTATGTCGTTGCCCGCTTTGTCAGCAACGAGATCCCTCTCGATTACCCGAGCGTCCTGGCATCCATCGCCAAGGTCTTTGTGCTTGTGGCTGTCATGTATATCGTGGATACGGTATTCGACAAGAACTTCATGTTTCTGCGGGACACCTACGGCAATCCGATGCTGCAGTTCATCTGGGACAGGACGAAAGGCGGTTTCTCTTATACGATCGGTCTGGTCTGTTTCGCTGTCTTTGTGATCCACGTCTTCTATCTGATCTTCAAGGTCATATCGCTGCTGTTCATCCGCTAAAAAGCTATGTAAAGAAAAAGCCTCGCATGAGTAATGTCACTAACTTAATGTGACTCTATATCAGCCTTTGAAACAGGATATGAGTAAAATCATACCCTGTTTTTTTTTGGATAACAAACATTTTTTGAATTGGAATAGTTATATGAAGTTGATGA
>Ga0256405_10012688_pt1 | contig 10369 bp, 8 predicted proteins | sample RumenRJG_02DNA_FD_189096 | JGI IMG/M metagenome (GOLD analysis project Ga0256405, IMG submission 189096) | Bovine rumen microbial communities from Lethbridge, Alberta, Canada - RJG_02 | ecosystem: Host-associated > Mammals > Digestive system > Stomach > Rumen | place: Canada: Alberta | collected... | reverse complement strand
CCAAGATGAAAGCCTTTAGGTCATGCCTGAAGGGAATAAGGGATATACCCTTCTTTTTCTATAGATGTGTTACTGTCTTTGGTTAGGCAGCGGCATCTGCCCGCCACGGACAATCCCCCTTGGGCCTTTCTTTTGAAATTCTGGAATTGTACCTACCCAATAATTGGGCATCAATTCAAATTACCCCCCGAGTGCCCTCTATCAAAAGAGGCTCTGCAAGTCTTTACAGATTAGCGGAGCCTTTTTTAATGAGCAATAAAACAACCATATTTTGACGCAAAGGTACAAAATAAATATGAAAATCAAGAATTGTTGCACCAATGTTGCACCAAAAATAAAAAAGTGTGTTGTAACTAATTGATAGCCAACACACTTTGCTTTCAAGCCTTGTACCCAGAGCCGGGGTCGAACCGGCACGGGTTGCCCCACTGGTGTTTGAGACCAGCGCGTCTACCGATTCCGCCATCTGGGCCTTTTTGCGGTGCAAAGGTAATAAGAAAAAATGAAATGACAAAAGTTTCCGCTAAAAATCTTAAAAATACTTGCTATTCTCAATAATATTATGTATCTTCGTGGCCGAAAACCTACTAACTCTTCAATCTATACGTGATGGAAATATCAGAAAAACATTTCGGCATCATATTGGCCGGTGGAAGAGGGCGCCGGCTGTGGCCTTGCAGCCGTGAGCAAAAGCCCAAGCAGTTTATCGACTTTTTTGGCACTGGCCGTACACAGTTGCAGCAGGCCTACGACCATCTCATACGTCTCATCCCTCGCGCAAACATTTATGTCAGTACGCAGGTGGAGTATGCTCATTGGGTTAGTGAGCAGCTGCCGGAGCTGCCTTCCGAGAATATTCTGGCGGAGCCAGTAGCCCGCAATACGGCGCCGAGTGTGGCGTGGGCCGCCTATCGCATTTCGCATGTCTGTCCTGACGCTCGTGTTATTATCATACCGTCCGACCAGGCCGTCATCGGCGATGATGCCTTCCGTCGCGACGTGCTCAACTGTCTGGACTTTGTCGGCAAGAAAGACTGCCTGATTGCCATGGGTGTGAAGCCTACGCGTCCTGAGCCAGGCTATGGCTATATTCAGATGGGTGAGGAAACGGAGACGGAGGGCCTGTATCGTGTGCAGTCGTTCACTGAGAAACCCGAGCGCGATTTTGCCCGTATATTTGTAGAGAGTGGTGAGTTCCTGTGGAACACCGGCATCTTTCTGGCCAATGTGAAGCATCTCGTTAACAGTCTGCGGCGTATTCTGCCCGTTGTGTTGCGCCTGATAGACAAGGAGGATATGATGGTGACGATGGAGCAGGAGCTGGCCTTTGTCAAGGAGAATTTCTCTAAGTTCCCGAACCTCTCGATGGACAACGGCGTGCTTGAGAAGTCGCATGGTGTGTACGTCATGCGGTCAGGCTTCGGATGGGCCGACATGGGTACGTGGCACTCCATCTACGAGAGCGAGCAGAAGGGTGAGGGCGACAACGTCGTGATTGACTCTGAGGTAATTTTGGAGAACTGCCGTGACAATATCATTAAGATGCCTAAAGGACATCTGGCCGTCATCAACGGTCTGGAAGGCTATATTGTGGCAGAGTCTGGCGATGCTCTGCTGATTTGCAAGAAGGGCGACTCGTCGGCGCTGATTCGGAAATATGTCAACGAAGTCAGGCTAAAATACGGTGATGAGTTTGTCTAAGAGGTGAGAAGTGAGAAGTGAGAACTTTGCTGCCGCCGTTCCGCTGGTTACGTTGCGGGACGGCGGCGGCAAATTTTTCACATTCCGGTTATTTACTTCGAAAATTCTGCAAGGATTTTCGATGCAATCTCCTTGAACTCCTCTTCCGTCAGCTTCAGTTTCTCGCGGCGGAAGTCGGCGTCCTGTTCCGTCTGCATGGGGATGAGGTGGATATGGGCATGAGGTACCTCCAGTCCGAGCACCACCTGTGCCACCTTGCGGCAGGGGAATGCGCGCTTGATGGCGACGGCCACACGCTTGGCGAACTGCTGGTAACGTGCCAGTTCGTCGTCGTCCATATCAAAGAAGTAGTCTACCTCGCGGCGGGGAATCACCAGTGTGTGGCCCTTCACCAGCGGGTTGATGTCGAGGAATGCGTAGAACTCTTCGTTCTCGGCGCACTTGTAGCTGGGAATCTCGCCAGCAGCAATCTTACTGAATATATCCATAATACGATGATTTATCCGACGGTAATATTGTCAATTCTCAGTTTGATGGTGCCGCGTGGAATCTTCACCTCCACCTCGTCGCCAACCTTATGGTTCAGCAGTCCCTGGGCTATCGGGGTGGTGATGCTGATTTTGCCCTCGCGCAGGTTAGCCTCGCTCTCGCTGACGATGGTGTAGGTCATCTTGGCCTTGTTGGCCAGGTTTGTCATCTCCACCTTCGACAGAATCTGCACCGAGTCGGTCGACAGTCGCGAGGTGTCCACGATTTTGGCTTCCGCGATGGCCAGTTTCAGCTGGTTGATCTTTGCCTCCAAGTGGCCTTGCGCCTCCTTGGCGGCGTCGTACTCACTATTCTCACTCAGGTCGCCCTTGTCGCGTGCTTCCGCGATGGCGGCCGATGCCTTGGGGCGTTCCACGCTCTCCAAGTGTTTCAGTTCGGCTAACAGTTTGTCGTAGCCTTCTTGTGACATATATGCCATAGTTGCTATTTTTTTGATTTACAATTTACAAATTTTAGGCAGACAAAAAATAAAGAATTCCGACGCACGCTTTTGATGTCGGAATCCTCGGATTAATATGTCTTTGTTATCTGCCTGCAAAGTTATGCATAAATTTTGAGATTGCCAAATTTTCTGACGAAAAAAAGTGAGAGAGAAGAGATTTTTTCGTATCTTTGCAGCATGAACGACGTAAGAGAAGACGAGAAATATATGCGTCGCTGCCTGCAGCTTGCGCGCTGTGGGCGGCAGAATGCTAAGCCGAACCCGATGGTGGGAGCTGTGATTGTTGACCCTCTCACTCACAGGATTATCGGCGAGGGTTATCATGTGCGCTGTGGTGAGGGTCATGCCGAGGTGAACGCCTTCGCCTCGGTAAGTGCCGCCGACGACGCGCTGCTGGGCAGTGCGACGATGTACGTCTCTTTAGAACCCTGTTCCCACTACGGCAAGACGCCCCCTTGTGCCGACTTGATTGTGCGTAAGGGCGTGCGGCGCGTCGTCGTCGGCTGCGTCGACGAGTTCGCCGAAGTGCAGGGTAGGGGTATCCGCCGGTTGCGTGATGCCGGCATTGACGTCACTGTCGGCGTCTTGGAGGAAGCCTGCAAGGCGCTGAACCGCCGCTTCTTCACCTATCACCGTCTGCATCGCCCGTACATTATATTAAAATGGGCACAGACGGCCAATGGCTTTATCGACGACCACGGTCAGCCGCTGCAGATATCGTCGGCATTCACCCAGATGCTGTCACACAAGTTGCGTGCCGAGGAAGATGCTATCCTCGTGGGGCGTGTCACCGACGAGCGCGAGCACCCGCAGCTCACCGTCCGTCACTGGCGGGGTCCGTCGCCTCGCCGGCTGGTGGTCGACCATCTGCATCCGCTGAACCTCGAGAGCCTGTATGCTCACGGCGTGCAGTCGCTGATTGTAGAAGGCGGTGGCAAGACCCTGCAGTCGTTTTTTGATGACGGCCTGTGGGACGAGCTGCGTGTGGAGACCAACCTGGCGCTGACCGTCAGTGACGGGACGCCGGCACCCCGGCTTCCCCGTGCCGTCGCTGTTGCCCGTCGTGAGCAGTACGGCGACAACATCATTGTGAACTACCAAAAAAAGAATCTCACACCGTGATGTGAGATTCTTTTTTTCTGTGGGTTATAGTGCCCGTCAGCTTACTTCGTCAGGTTCACCAGCGTGTTGCGGGCGGTGGCAATCTGCTCCTTGGCATCCACCAGCTGGCTCTTCAGCTCGTTGACGGTAGTAGCGTTGAGTACTGCCAGCGGAGCGATGGCCTGAGACACGGGTGAGATTTCGGGGTCATACTCTGTCAGACGGTCCAGAGCGTCCTGAATGAGGATGAGGCGGAAAGTCACGTTGGCAGCAGCGTCATCTGTGAACGAACCGATGAACTTATCAGTGTTCTGCGAGGTGATGTAGAGCTGCTCGACGAGCGATGTGGCCACAATCTGCCAGAAGTAGTTGATGCGGCCGTTCTCGTTCATGGCATCGTACAGAGCCTGTGTAGCCTCATAGACACCTTCGCCTTCTTCCACAGCCTTGAACGAGGGGTCGTTGATTTCGGCCACCAGTTTGCCGATAGCCTTGTCATAGTCCTCAACGGGCATCTCGTAGAGCTTGGCCAGCTCCTTGTCAACCTCGATGGCGCTGAGCACGCGGTACTTCTCCGACAGCGTCATGGCATTGTCGGCAGCGGCCAGGTCCAGCAGATAGTCGGGCTTCACCTGCTTCTCCTCCTCGGTCAGTGCAATCTTGCCGTCCTTCTCGACGACGGGCAGCTGCTTGAGTTTTCCTAATTCTGATGCGAGGCTGTCGAAGTGCATCTTGATGCTGGCCTCAATCTGTTCCTGTTCAAAACTCTTTACCGAGTCCTCCTGCTCAGCGTTCTGAGCGGTTTTGTTGCCACCGCAGGCGGCAAACATCATGGCTGCAAAAGCCACGGCAAAAATTGATAATTTCTTCATTTTACAAAAATTTTAGTTATTAATAATACTATTACTATCATACTCATGAGCAGCATCACGGCCAGGTTAAACCACAGGGTCTTCACCTTCCACGGGCCTATTATCTTCATGCTGCTGTAGAACGGGGCACGGCCGATGTGGCTCGAAGGCGTCAGGAACACCAGTCCGGCACGCGGCACGATGTGGTTGTCGACGACGTCGAGCATACGTCCTTGGTCGGCACCTGCTACGAACTCCTCTAACTTCAGATTATAGTTGTCGCGTTTCAGCTGTAGCATCCCGTCCTTGCCGTTTTCGCGGATGAAGCGGCTCATCAGGCGGTCGCCCCGTAGTGTCGCCTCATTACCGCGCTTGTTCAGCACGTGCCCGGCATCCTTCAGATACTCGTGCAGCGAGGCGTAGTCGTAGTTGCCGCTGTAGGGCTTGATGCCACAGAATGCTGTCAGCACGGGCAGGTTCTCCTTGATGGTCAGCAGGTGGCCGGGCTTCACCTCGCGCCCGCGTTTCTGCTCGTCCTTCATCGTCTCGAGCTGCGACTCCAGCTCGTAGCGTACGCCCATATTATAATATTGGTTCTCGTACTTCTCACGGTCGATGTCGAAGAACGGCTTCTCATAGAGGTTTTCCGTGAACGACGTGACGGCCAGTGCCTCGTAGGCCCATCGTGAGGGTATGAGGTCGCCTATTACCGGCACGTTGCCTGTGGTGCTCTTCGGCGTCAGGTCCGAGAAGCTGACCACCAGTCCGCAGAGCAGTATCTGCGGTATGAGGAGTATCGGTATGCTGATGTAGATGGCCACCACCGAACTGAGGCACTGTGACAGCAGCAGCCCCGTCAGGCCGGCCAGGAAGGCGGTGACGAAGAGTATGAGCCACCACACGCCAAAGAGTCCTTGCAGCCCCATGATGGTGTTGCCCACTATAATGAATAGGAACGTCTGCAGCAGTGCGACGCCTGCCATAAACAGGATTTTCGACCATATATAGCTGCCATACGACAGGTGGAGGAATTTTTCGCGCTTCAGCAGTGCCCGGTCGCGGATAATCTCCTCTGCCGAACCGCTCATGCCGATGAATGTGGCCACGATGACCGACATGAAGAAGTAGCTCACCAGGTTCTTGTTGTCCATCACGGTATAGCCGCTTGGCGGGGCATAGCGCGTCAGGAACGAGCATACCAATGCCAGCAGCGGTGCCTCCAGCAGCGTGATGAGCAGGTATTGCAGGTTGGTAATCTTCGTGCGGAAGTTGCGGTGCAGGAAGATGGCCAGCTGCTTCAGCGGTCCCGGCTTACGCTGGTCTGACGGTGGTATGTTGCTGACGGCGGGCTGCTTCATCGGCTTGCGGTGCTTCAGGTACAGCTCGTGCCACTCCTGTGGTTTCATCTTGCGCTCGTCCGACAGTTCGCCGGTGCTGGTGAGTGCTTTCTCGTCGATGATGTTCAGCACCACCTCCGGGTTCACGTTGCCACACATGGGGCAGGCGCTGGTCTGGGCGTCGGCATAGCAGGCCGCCTCCTTGAAGTAGGTGATGGCGTCGATGGGGTTGCCGTCGAAGACGGGGTAGCCGCCCTTGTCGAGCAGCCACAGGCGGTCGAACAGCTTATAGACGTCGCTCGACGGCTGGTGAATGTTGACAATGATGAGTTTTCCCTTGAAGGTCTGTTCCTTCAGCAGGTTGATGACCTTCTCGGTGTCCGACGACGAGAGTCCCGACGTCGGCTCGTCGAGGAAGAGCACCGCCGGTTCGCGTATCAGCTCCAGGGCGATGTTCAGGCGCTTGCGCTGTCCGCCGCTGATAAACTTGTTGATGGCTGAACCCACCTTCAGGTCCTTGGCGGCCTCCAGTCCCAAGTCCTTCAGGATTTTCATGACGCGGCGGTCCAACTCGTCGCCGGCCATACCCTCGAAACACAGCTTGGCCGTGAACCACAGGTTCTGGTAGACCGTCAGTTCCTCTATCAGCAGGTCGTCCTGCGGCACGAAGCCTATGAGCGACTTCGCCGCCGGTTCCGAGATGTCGTGGCCGTTGATGGTGAGCGTGCCCTCCTGCGGCTTCATACTGCCGTTCAGGAGCGAGAGCAGCGTCGTCTTGCCCGTGCCGGAGCCGCCCATGACGGCCAGCAGTTCGCCGTTGCGGAGCGTGAAGCTCAGGTTGTGTATGCCGTTGTCGCTGCCGGGGAATCGGAAGTTGATGTCGCGTCCGCAGTACTCTACCGGGTGTACCTTCTCCACCTTTCCGCCCATCCTTTGCTGGTAGGCTTCGATGATGGTGGAGTAGTAGACGGGCCGGCCGTTGCGGCTCTTCAGCACACTGCTTTGCAGCATCACCTGATAGGCTCCCGGCAATACTGGCACGTCGTTCAGCAGCAGACTGTCTGTGCCGGTATAGGTGAATATCAGCACGCCTGTCGACGGCTCCAGAAGCGTCTTCACCTGTCCGTCGCTGCCCTCTAATGGGAGAATCATCACGTGCTCCGTCTCACGGCCACTCACGTAGTCCTTATAATCCGCGAACACGCTGTCGGGGATGTGGAACTGCTCGGCCATCGCCTGGAACATCGCCGGCGTACCCTCTTTGAATCCGCAGAACTCCATCAGACGGAGTAATAATAGCGACTCCTCGCGCGCCGAACTGTTGCCGTGCAGATTGGCGCAGATGGTCTTCACCGTCTCCGTCATGTCCATATTGTCTGTCAGCTCATACGCACTGCGCATGTCGCTGTACAGGTCCAGATAGGCGTCGACGTTGCGGATGCCGAAATGATGGCGCAAATAGTTGCTCAGCATGGTTTTTGCCCATGCCTCGTCTACTTGCTCTTCCTTGCCAAACAAGGCAAACAAGCTAAGAAAACTGGATAAAATGATATCGGTCATTCGTTTCTTAGCGCGAAATTAACGTTAATTGCCTGCAAATATATGAAAAAAATCACGTAGCGGACAATTCCGAAAGGTTAAAAAGAATTAAAGACTCGTAATTGGACTATTTGCGCCCGAAATCTGCGGGTACTTCGCCCCACTTTTGGGTATCCCATTTAATGATAGGATTGCGGAAGTCGTGGGTCTGCAGCCACCGTTCTGCCCGTGCGATAATCTGGTAGAGCGGCTCCGTCTGCGGTGTCCGTTCCAATTTTGTCTTACACTGCCGTTTCCTCACCCAAAGCATGGCGTTCACCGAGTCCGAGTAGATGGTTTTCGTGTGCAGTCCCTGTTGCCAGCAGAGTGCCAGGGCGTGGACTATGGCGAGGAACTCGCCTATGTTGTTCGTGCCCTTCATCGGACCGAAGTGAAACACGCGGGCACCGGTAGCCAGGTCGATGGCCTGGTACTCCATCGGCCCGGGGTTGCCCGAGCACGCCGCGTCCACGGCCCAGGCGTCGGCCGTCACCTCCGGTGGCAGCGGCAGCACGGTATCATTTCTGTATGTTGGTGGATTCTGTAGCATATTCTGTCCTCTCCGTTACATGCGTTCCAGCCCCCCCAGTGTCCTCTGAACTACATGCGCTCAGGAACCTCGATGCCTAAGAGCGCCATGCCGTTCTTGATAATCTTGGCAACGTTCTTGGCCAGGACGAGGCGGACGGCACGCTTGTCGGCGTCGGGCTCGTTGAGGATGGAGTAGTCGTGGTAGAACTGGTTGAAGACCTTCGTCAGTTCGTAGCAGTAGTTGGCAATGCCCGAGGGGCTGTAGTCCTTGCCGGCCTGCTCGACGGCGGCGCCGAACTCGTTCATCTTCTGAATCAATTCTATTTCCTTGTCAGAAAGGGAAGCCCCCCCTACGGCCCCCGAGGGGGCTTCTATAGTTTTAAGGGCAGAGGCAATCGTGTCCCCCTCGGGGGACGAAAGGGGGGCTTTGCGCAGAATCGAGCGGATGCGGGCGTAGGTGTACTGGATGAAGGGACCCGTGTTGCCGTTGAAGTCGATGGACTCCTCGGGGTTGAAGAGCATGTTCTTACGCGCGTCTACCTTTAATATAAAGTACTTCAGGGCACCCATGCCGACGATGCGGGCTATCTCGCGGCGCTCCTCTTCGGTCATGTCGTCGAACTTGCCCAGTTCCATCGACGTCTTGTAGGCGTCTTCTACCATCAGTGCCATCAGATCGTCGGCATCGACCACCGTTCCCTCGCGGCTCTTCATCTTGCCGTTGGGCAGCTCCACCATGCCGTATGAGAAGTGTACCAGCTCCTTGCCCCACTTGAAGCCGAGGCGGTCGAGTAGGATAGAGAGCACCTGGAAGTGGTAGTTCTGCTCGTTGCCCACGACGTAGATCATCTTGTCGATGGGGAAGTCCTGGAAGCGCATCTCGGCAGTGCCGATGTCCTGCGTCATGTAGACGGAGGTGCCGTCGCTGCGCAGCAGCAGCTTCTGGTCGAGACCCTCGTTGGTGAGGTCGGCCCAGACGGAGCCGTCGTCGTGGCGCTCGAAGAGTCCTTTCTTGAGACCCTCCTCCACCTTGGCCTTGCCTTTGAGGTAGGTCTGCGACTCATAGTATATCTTGTCGAACGAGACGCCCATCTTCTTGTACGTCTCGTCGAAACCGGCATACACCCATGAGTTCATCTTCTCCCAGAGGGCGCGCACCTCGGGGTCGCCCTGCTCCCATTTGACGAGCATCTCGTGAGCCTCCTTGATGAGCGGTGCCTCGTCCTTGGCCCGCTTGGCAGCCTCGTCGGGAGCCATGCCGGCCTCCACGAGCTGTGCCTGCAGCTGCGACTGCTCCTCGCGGTAGTGTTTGTCGAAGAGCACATAGTAGTCGCCGATGAGGTGGTCGCCCTTCTTGCCGCTCGACTCCGGTGTCTCGCCGTTGCCCCATTTCTGCCAGGCCAGCATCGACTTGCAGATGTGGATGCCGCGGTCGTTGACGATGTTCGTCTTCACCACGCGGTTGCCGTTGGCCTCCATGATCTGAGCCAGCGACCAGCCGAGCAGGTTGTTGCGCACGTGGCCGAGGTGTAGCGGCTTGTTGGTGTTGGGCGACGAGTATTCAATCATCACGAGGGGAGAAGCCTCTGTTGCCTGTTTCGTGCCGAAGTGGTCGTCCTGGTCGATGGCTTGCAGCAGGCTGAGCCAGGCGCCGTCGCCGATGCTCAGGTTCAGGAAACCTTTCACCACGTTGAACTTGTCGATGGCCGTGCAGTTCTGTACGAGATAGTCGCCAATCTCCTGGGCTGTCTGTTCCGGACTCTTCTTGGCGGCCTTTACAAACGGGAAGACCACGAGCGTCAGGTTACCCTCAAACTCGCTGCGCGTTTTCTGCAGCTGCAACATCTTCTCTGTCGCATCCATGCCGTAGAGCGTCTTCACGGCCTCGCCGGCAGCCTTGCTTATCAATGCTTCGATATTCATCAGTCTATATGCAATTTGACTATTTACGATTTACAATTTGTATTTTCGGCTGCAAAGGTACAAAAAATAAAATAAAAAGCGTAACTTTGCCGCCGAAAATGAGTAAACATGTAATAATAAGGTATGAAGATTTTTGCTATCGGCATGAACTATGCCGCCCACAATAAGGAGTTACATGGTATTGTCAAGCGTCCCGACGAGCCAGTCATTTTCACCAAGGCCGACTCGGCACTGCTGACGCGTGGCAAGCCGTTTTTCGTGCCCGACCATCTGGGGCGTATCGATTACGAGACCGAGGTGGTGGTACGCATCTGCCGTCTGGGTAAGAACATTCCCGAGCGCTTCGCCCACCGCTA
>Ga0256405_10012685_pt1 | contig 10376 bp, 6 predicted proteins | sample RumenRJG_02DNA_FD_189096 | JGI IMG/M metagenome (GOLD analysis project Ga0256405, IMG submission 189096) | Bovine rumen microbial communities from Lethbridge, Alberta, Canada - RJG_02 | ecosystem: Host-associated > Mammals > Digestive system > Stomach > Rumen | place: Canada: Alberta | collected... | reverse complement strand
ACCGTCGGGCTGTCGTTCAGCATCCTGGACCGGACTGTCCACTGCGTCGTTCCCAGACAGGACATAAACCGTTTCCGACCCCGGAATGATGCCCGTCCGTCCTGTGACTCCGCACAGCATATCATTTCCTGTTCCTGGTCCGCCCCCTCAATCACGAACTCAAACATGTCCTTTTTCAGGGAACCGCCCGAAAGCTCAAGGGTACCGGAGATTTCATATGCTGCCTCCGTCTGGACGACTGAAACCTGTCGGAATTGGCCGGGTTGTAAATCCGTCTGCAGCTCCGTGCCTTCTCTGAACACCCGTCCATCCGCCGACATCTGCGTAATCAGGTTGTCCGGATCCGCGGCAATGACTTTGCAGAAAAGTCCGGCGAGGCGTCCCTCCAGCAGAACCGTGTCGCCGTCCCGGACCGCGATGGATCCGTTATTCAGCTTTGACAGTGACCCGTTATGCCTGACACGGAGAATCGGTTCTATCTGTTTTCCGTCATCCGGATCTCCTTCATAAAACCGGAACCGGACTTCACTCTCGCCTGCATTCTCCGCGATCTGTCTCATCTGCAGTTCAAGCGCCGCCTCTTTCCGGCAAATCGTCAGTCTGCACAGGGTAGGGCCATCCAGCTTTCCGTCAGAAGCCTCCTGCGCAGTCAGTTCCATCCGGTTGTTCGCGTTTTCAGCCGGCTCAAAGGAATAGCTGGTTCCAACAGGCAGACAAAAGGAAAGATGATCCCCTTTTTTCACCGACAGCAGATTCCCATCCTCCTGAATGACCAGCTCATTTTCTGTTCCGTTCCGGATCATCCGGATCAGCCCGTCTTTCAGCTGAACGGTTTCATGGACAAAGGCGGCCGCCACATCAAACGTTTCATCCGAATCCATTCCGTCAATGACCAGTTCCAGCGTTTCCATCCCACAGCAGGGCAAGGCCGTTCGGTCTATGCTGAATGAAAGAACATCCGATCCATCACAGACAGCCTGCACCTGAAGCAGTCCGCCGTCCTTCTGAAAACCGATTCTGCCCGGGTCAGCCTGTACCGGAACCATCCGGAACAGATAGTTCCCCACACAGTGCAGCTGAACTCCGCATTCCTCCCCGCTTTCATCCAAAAAACGGACTTCCGCGCTGCCATCGGCCGACGGAAACGCTTTTCCGCAGGCATCTTTCGGCAATTGAATCCATCCCTCAGCGACCGCCTTTTCGGTATCGTCATCCGCCGGAATCAGGGAAAACGCGGGAAACTGATCCTCTTCAATCCGGGTCAGACAGTGAAGCGCCAGCCGCGGCAGAAACGTCCCCTCCGGATAAATCATCAGCACATCATATTCAGGGAGGCTTTTCCCGATCTCCCCTTCCATGGATGAGGTGGTATAGCTCTGTCCGTTCCAGGTAAACCCGGCAATGATGCGCTCATCCACGTCCTCCGCGGAAATCCGGTAGGCCGTTCCGAGAGGCAGACCGGCCAGTTCAATCCGATCCCCGTCCGACACCTCAAAGAGATAGACGGTTTTCCCGTTTTCCACCTTTCCGGAGAGGTGATTCTGTTCCCCGTTCAGGGCCGCCGGTTTTGACATTTCTCCGTCCAGTGTCACTTTCAGGCGGTACAGACAGGTCCCGAGTGCCGCCGGCTTATGATGTTCCCTGAAATGAACAGAGAGATCTGTTTCGTGTACATAGTCAAAGTGAATTTCCTGTTCATTGTCCACCTGTACGAGCATATGACCTTTTCCGTCATCCTGCGTTGTGAGATTCAGCACCACTTTTGCCTCCGGCCGCCTCAATCCCTTTTCCGCCTGCCGTTCTGTCAGCACTCCCGGTGTGATTTCAATTGAAAAGGAACGGTCCTGCATGCTGCTCAGGAAAACAATGGGCTGAAAAGCAAATGTTCCATCCGCATTGCAGCCGGCTCGGGCAATCTCCTCCCCGTTCTGCGACATCACCGAATAAAGGTTTTCCCCAGCCGGATTTCCCTGGTCCACCGTGATCCTTCCGCGTACAATGTATTCACCGCTGGCCAGATACTCATCTGTGAGGGCAAGTTCCGTTTTTTCCGTGCTCTTCCCGTCTTTTTCCTCCAGAACAGTCACCTGCCCGAGTTCAAGCAGATTTGTCTCCTCATTCCGTCGTATCTCCGTCATGATCCGCACACGGTCTGCCCGATGCCGAATTCCCTGTTCCTGCAGGTTATCCTGACGGATTTCAAATTCATACTGTCCTTCCCGAAGAAACTCCAGAGGTCCGAATGAAAACTTTCCGTCTCTGCAAACGACCACTGCCGTCAGATTGGAAGGAAGACGCACGTATTTCTCATCTGCCGCCAGATCCAATGCCTCCAGCGTGAGCAGACGTGTTTCCTCAGCCTGCAGTTCCCGTCCGGTCAGCGTATAGGTCCCCTCTATCTGCCAGCTTACCCCTTCCCGGTACGGAATCAGCACCTTCTCATTGGACCGGTAGAGCCCCTGCTGCGCATTTGCCGTGTTTCCGATTGTAACAGGCACCGTTGTTTTAAGAGGCAGATAGCCGGCCGGCGTCTTCGTCTCCCTCAATTCGTAACCTGTATCCTTGTCCAGACTCCAGCTGTAAGCATTGGATTCGTCATCTTTTTCACCGCAAAGCCGGGCAAGACCATTCTCATCTGTCTTCACGTTTCGACTCTGCCCGGAAAGTTTTGCCGGCTTCCCGTCCTGAAGGATTTCAAACTCTGCTCCGGATACCCGGATGCCGTGATCCGCGGCGCTGACAGTCAGAAGATCCACATACACGGTCGCCTCATAGTTATATGGATGAGAATACTTTACCGCTTTACGTATCCCGTCCTGCAAGTCGCCTGCACGGGCTTTCACCCTGATGCTGCCCTCTCCTGTAAAGTCCGGGACGGCACTAAACCGGATATGAATCATCTTCTCGTCCGGCACTTCAAAAAGGAGAGCATTGTTTTCAAGTGTCCACCTGACCTCAGCGGGCTCCACTGAAACAGATGTCGCATCCGGAATCTGATTCTCAAATACGCAAAACAGGGTATAGCTGTTTCCCAGATTTCTCTTTTCAAGCGTTTCATTGTAGAAAAGCTCATACGAAAGCTCCGTAAGCGAACCATCCCTGAGCTTTGTTTCCTCCGTCAGCAGGTTCAGCGTCAGTTTGGGAACCGTGATATTCATCTGCCCATTTACATCAGTTCCGTTGACCCACAGTGTATTCAGAATGATCTCAGCTGTACTTTCCTCCTGCATTTTCAAGTAGGCAGCTTTCGACTTTGGTGCTTCAAAAAAGGAAAATGTACATTCTCCCGGCACCTGACCAAAGCAATTAATGGTTATCTGGTTCCCATCATTCACAGTGAAACTGTTTATTTCTCTGCCTTCCTTATCCCGCAGTACCATATCCTCATCTGTGCTTGTTCCTACCTGATCCTGCGCGACAAAGCGCATGGTTTCTGCTGTTTTTCCATCCAGTTTTATTGTCAGCGGATTCACGGTCAGGTTTCTGAATGTCAGTGTCCCCCGAAAAACGGGAATGGGCGTTCCATCCTCGAAAATGGTTCCGGCAGAGACAATATTCTGTTCAATTGAGAATTCTGAAACGGCAGTGAACATGATGCTGACCAGAATGAGCCAGAGAATTAAACCGATCCGTCGTTTCATTTCATTGCTGCCTCCCCTCATTTGCCCTTTTCCGGGACTGACAAAATTTGTTTTTTCACTTATACATTATATTCAAATCATTCCCGGTAATCCAGTCTATACTTTGTTAATTTTCAGTAATATTCCTGTCATATTTATAAACTTTTATCTAATTTCGTTTCTATCGTGTTTTCAAAATAAAAAATTACTCTCCCAAACAGACAATTTGGGAGAGTAATTTTTTATCCATCTTTCCTTGTTCAAAGGACCAACAGATCATGTGGATTCCAATCAGAAATTCCGGCTCATATCGTACTTTGCGAAAAATGCATTTCTGAATTCCTCATAACAGTTTTCTTCAATTGCTTTGCGGATCCGTTCCATCAGGCGGAGCAGATAACGAAGGTTATGAATGGTGCACAGCCGGCCGCCCGTGATTTCCCCTGCTTTCAGGAGATGCCGGATATAGGCTCTCGTGAAATTCTGGCAGGCATAGCAGTCACACCCTTCCTCAATCGGACCAAAGTCACGGGCGTATTTTGCGTTTCTCACCACCAGACGGCCATAGTCCGTAAAGCAGGTACCGTTTCGAGCAATACGGGTCGCCAGGACGCAGTCAAACATGTCAATGCCGCGGTAAACCCCTTCAACCAGACAGTCAGGACTTCCGACGCCCATCAGATACCTGGGTTTCTCATCCGGCATATACGGCATGATCTCATCCAGAATCTCATACATCATCGGCTTGGGTTCGCCGACCGAGAGCCCGCCGATCCCGTATCCGGGGAAATCCATGTCCGCCAGAGCTTTGGCGCTTTCGATCCGAAGGTCCGTGAAAAAAGCTCCCTGGACAATCCCGAACAGCGCCTGATCCGCCCGGGTATGCGCTTTCTGGCAGCGAATGGCCCATCTGTGTGTCCGTTCCATCGCGTCTTTGGCGGTCTGATGGTCGCAGGGATACGCGGTACACACATCAAACGCCATCGCGATGTCGCTCCCCAGTGCTTCCTGAATCGCCATGCTCTCCTCCGGTCCCATAAACATGGCAGACCCATCCAGATGGCTGCGGAAGCTGACGCCCTCCTCCCGGATTTTCCGGAGACTGGCCAGTGAAAATACCTGAAATCCGCCCGAGTCGGTCAGGATCGGCTTGTCCCAGCTCATGAAGCGATGCAGTCCGCCGGCCTCCCGGATCAGTTCCTCGCCCGGACGCAGATGCAGATGATAGGTATTGGAAAGCATAATCTGCGTGCCGATTTCCTTGAGTTCTCTTGGCGTCATCGCCTTCACCGTCGCCTGGGTTCCCACCGGCATGAAAATCGGCGTCTGGATCTCCCCGTGCGGAGTCGTCAATATGCCGCGCCGCGCATGCGTCTTGGCATCCCTGGCAACCATTTTAAATGTAATCGGATGATTCATTCTGTCCTCCCGTGCGCAGCGCCGTACACGCGCAGGCACAAAAAAATGCGGTCAATGACCGCATCAAGTGTAACATGAAGCCGGGCAGATGACAAGCCGTTATCTTTTTCTGCCCCAGTAGATCAGCGCCAGCATGCCTGGTCCGGTATGTGCCCCAATCAGCGCGCCGATATAGGCCGGGCGGATGTCCGCCTGCGGGAATTCCGCCAGAACCGCCTCTTTGCACTGGTTCATTGCATCCACGTCATCCCCGTGACCGATAACCACCAGATTTCCCATCTCCTCGGGAATCCAGTCCTCTTTCATGTGGGCGATCTGGTGACGGATCGCCTGCTTGCGGCCTCTGGGCTTCTCCATCACCTTCAGTGTTCCGTCATTTTCGATGTGCAGCAGCGGCTTAATATTGAGCAGCGAGCCCACCGTCGCCGCAGCACCTGAAACCCGTCCGCCATGACGCAGATGTTCAAAAACATCCACCGTAAACCAGTGGCAGATATTCAGCCGATGCTTTTCAACCCAGTCCACCAGTTCCTCAAATGTATATCCCTGGCCCTGCATTCTGGCCGCCTCATGCACCAGCATTCCAAGGCCGACGGCTGCGCAATAGGTTTCAACCGCCACGATTTTCCGCTCCGGATATTTCTCCCGCAGATCTTCCATGGCCAGATTAGCCGACATAAATGAACCTGAAATGCCCTGGGTCAGCCCGAGATAGATGACATCTTCCCCTTTTTCCAGCGATCTGCTGAAATATTCCTTGTATGTCACAGGGTTGATCTGAGACGTGCTGGCAAATTTTCCTGACCGCTGTGCCGCATAAAACATCTTGTTATCCAGGTTTCCGCCAGGACCATAAAGATAGGGAACCCCATCCAGTTCCACATTCATGGGGATCATTTCAACAGCCGGAACATCATGCATCAGTTCCTCACTGACATCGGCAGAGGCATCTGTGTAGATTTTATAACTCATTCCGCATCTCCTTCATACGTTTCAATCCCGGTCATTCGCCATCGTTTCCTCGCCATGAACCGGATCTGACAAACTGCCGCAAAACGGCAGAGACCATTTCTTTTAGAAAATCGCTGTTAAGTCTATCACTTTACCCGAAAAAGTCAACATGATTCTGTATGATCACCATTTCAGGACAATCGGCTCTGTACATGCCTCACTGTTGATCATTTCCGGTTCTGCATCCGTATACGGCCAAAAAATGAGCCGGAAACACGGCAAAAGTATATCGGGTATACAGAAGATTGGCAATCTTTTTTTACCCTTTCTGAGAAAATTCCGGACAAGCCGAAAATGATCTTTTTTGCCGATCGTTTTATGATATAATCAGAATGGTTCAGAATGCTATTCTTATGTACAGGCAAGCTTCGCATCGCCGGACGTTTATCGGCTCAGATTTCCCGGTTTCCGGACATATCTGTCAACCAATATCCACATTGACGATTCTTAAACAAAGCGCCGGTTTGCCAAATAGGCACACCGGAAAAGCGACGTTGCCGAAAATCAAGCTACGATTCAACAAGGAGGTTTCATGTCAGCTTTTTCCTTACGAAAAAGAAGCAGAAGTTCCCGGGTCATTCATATGACCGAAGGACCCCTTCTGACGACTGTCCTGTATTACTCCATTCCCCTGATGATTTCAAGTCTTCTGCAGCTCGTTTTCAATGCAGCAGATACCATTGTCGTCGGTCAGTTTGCCGGAAATGAAGCACTGGCCGCTGTCGGCTCCGTCGGTTCGCTTTATAACATGATCATCAGCCTGTTCATCGGACTCTCCATCGGCGTCAATGTCCTTGTCGCCAACTTTTCCGGAGCAGCGCTCAACAATGAGGTTTCCGATACGGTTCATACCGCCATTCTTCTCTCGGTAGTCGGCGGTGCGGGTCTGGCCGTGATCGGTTTCATCCTGGCCAAGCCGCTTCTGTCGCTCATGGGAACACCGGATGATGTCATCGGCCTGGCGGTCCTGTACACCCGCATTATCTTTATCGGCATGCCGGTGACCATGCTTTACAACTTCGCTGCCGCCGTCCTGCGGGCCATCGGCGATACAAAACGTCCGCTGTATTTTCTCACGATTGCGGGGATTGTCAATATCGTTCTCAATCTGATTTTCGTCATTCTTTTCCACATGAGCGTTGCCGGTGTCGCACTGGCCACCATCCTCTCCCAGGCCATTTCAGCGGTGCTGGTTACCCGTTCCCTCCTGCACATGGACGGCCCGACCCGTCTTTATCTGCACAAACTGCGCATCCACCGGGGATTGCTGGTCAGAATTATCACCATCGGGCTTCCCGCCGGCATTCAGAGCATGATGTTCTCCATTTCAAACGTCGTCATTCAGTCCTCCGTCAACAGTTTCGGTTCCATTGTCATTGCCGGCAATGCCGCCGCAGCCAATGTGGGGAATTTCGTCTATCAGGCCATGAATACCTTTCAGCAGTCGGTGACCAGCTTCGCCGGTCAGAATCTGGGTGCCCGAAAGCCGGGCCGGGTAATCGGTTCTCTTCAGGCCTGCCTGTTCTGGGCAGCTGTATTCGGTCTTGTTCTCGGTCCGCTGTCCACCTATTTCAGCCATCCGCTTCTTTCCCTGTTTTCATCGGATCCCGGCGTCATCGAGGTGGGCGTTGAGCGGATGAAGATCGTCGTGTTGCCTTATGCCCTGTGCGGCATCATGGATGTCATGACCGGTGTTCTGAGAGGCATCGGCTATTCCACCCTTCCCATGATCGTCAGCCTGATGGGTGCCTGTGTTTTCCGCCTGCTCTGGATTGCCACGGTTTTCCAGGCCCATCGCAGCATGTTTGTCCTTCTGCTGTCCTATCCCGTTTCCTGGGCGCTGACCTTTATCGTTCTGGTCATTCTGTTTGCCGTCCTCTGGAAACGCGTCAAAAAGCGCTTTGACGAGCAAAGCAATGCCTGAACCGCAAAGAGACTATGCCGTGCATAGTCTCTTTCTTTTATCCCGTCTCAGATCACGCCCAGCTGACGCATGGCCAGACAGATTCCGTCCTGATCAAACGGCTTTGTCACCAGATCCGCATGCGCGAGGGCAATCTCCGTCCCGTCTCCCATGGCAACGGCCACACCGGCTGCATCAAACATCTCCACATCGTTTCGGCCATCCCCGAACGCAATGGAATTCTCTACCGGAATCCCCTTCATCCGGCACACATTTATCAGTCCGGATCCTTTTGTAAATCCGTGCGGAACCAGTTCCAGAACGTTCTCATGATGCCAGAACAGTTCATAGGACTCACTGAGCCAGTTCAGCGCCTCTTCCCGCTGAATCGCATCCCGCAGTTCACAGGAAATCTTCTGGAATTCCCATTGGCCCTCATTCCCCGTGACCGGAAGCATTCTGTCCCCCATTCGCCCGGCCAATTGCCGGATGAACGGGTCATCCCCGAAGGACTCCACATCACAGTACAGATTGTCCCGTCCCTCCAGGATGAAATAAATGCGGTGTTCTTTCATTATTTGGATGGTTTCATCCGCCAGCGGTCCGTGAATGGCCCTGTAATGCGTGACCTCGTTTCTGTTCCACTGAAGAGACAGTTTCCCCTGCCCCTTCCGGCAGGTTTCGATCATGGTTCCCGCACCCGTGACCGCCCCATCCAGTTCAAGTTCAAACAGCTGCGGCTGATAGACAAACGCACGGCTCCTGCCCGTGTTGATAAAGACCTCATGTCCGTTCGCCCGGGCCTGCCGGATCGCCTCACATGCGCTCCCCGGAATCTGTTCCTCCCGGTCCCACAATGTCCGATCCAGATCAAAAAAGAGTATCCGCTTCATTTCTTCCTTCCTCTCAAAGCCGATTTTGTTCATCCAAATCCATCCGTTTCATCAGGCAGCTGATCACCATATACACATGAACACGGCTGCATTTCTGCAGCCGTGTCAACGTCAGCGATCAAACGACCAGCACTTCCTGCAGGGGGCAAATCCCAGTGCCTGTGCATTTCGTGCAGACATTTTACGTGCATACGCCATGCCGGAACAGGTCGGATTGGAATGAAAACGGGTTCCGCCGTCCGTCGGGATCCAGACCTCCTGACCATCCGACCGCGGATATTTCCGGTCCACCGAGGTGACATTCATCCCCCACAGCAGCCAGGTCAGCGTACTGTCGGTCAGTGTCCCGTCCTGCTTCAGCCTGTGGTCTTTTTGAAATGCCCTGACGGCCGCCGTTACTTCCCTGGTGTAAACGGACCCTGTATCATCTTTCAGATATCCCTGTTTATAAAGTTCCCGGACGACCTCTTTTACCGCCTGCCCCCTGTCTCCGTACTGAACAAAACAGATGCAGTCCTTCTTCCCGCAGTTGTGCCTGACAAGAGCAAATGCATTGCCGGAAAAAAGAAGGAGCACCAGTGTCAGACAAAGCAATGTGATTCTCTTTCTCATCTCTTGTTCCTCCTCCGTCGGTTGTCTGCAAAGAGACCTGCCCTGACTGACCACTGTTCCTGCATGAAACACGCGGCTGAATCGTTGGGCATCTCTGGCGATGACCTGCTTTTCATCAGTATACCTGACCGGTGCAAATAGTGCAAGATGGAAAGATGAAAACGGTGCATGAGATTCCGGTCCTGTCCCGTACGGTTACCGGCGTTTTTAAATCAAGAAGACCACGCCTGCGCGTGGTCACTTAAACAGTGTCTTCATTTTTCCTGAAAAACGCAGCTTTCGCACAATATGCTTTATGACTCGACAGCGGGCACACTTATTTTTCCCGCTGTAATACGTGCAGTCCTTCGGGGTCAGTTTCACATCATACTCAGCGTTCAGACAGGCTCTGCATACCATTCCGCCATTGTTTTTCCTTACTTCTTTAAAGTTGATCATTTCAAACCTTCCTTGATCGTCATTCACAGAGAGAAAGCTGCATTCATCCATGCCTGTGCCAACCAGCGCTGCAAAGCGGATCCTTGACCCGGAGGCAGTCCGGAAATGGTGCAGTCCTTCGCGGCGTCTGCATCTCCTGAGCCTCCTTCCCTTCCGACCTTTCCTTTCGGAACCCTTGCGAAGATTGGGCAGAGATGAAACCGATAAGATTACATCGTTATATAACAGTGATATTTAATATGCAGTGGATTTTAACCTCCCGTCAGGAATCTGTCAACAGTTATTTTCAATCAGCCTTTTCCCATCGGTTCAGTGCGATTTAACGAAAAAGCGGGATCTCCATCAGAAAAAAAGGGCAATTCTGCAGCTTGGGTGGGTAAGGTTTACGCGATAGCCTTACGATTAGCCTCTTCTCTTTGCTTACGACGCTGATTGGCGCGTTCACGCATCTCACGGACCTTTTCGTTGCTGGGGCGGTAG